>Ga0075421_100008325_pt1 | contig 12731 bp, 8 predicted proteins | sample SoiMetdeltSBSDD5_FD_75292 | JGI IMG/M metagenome (GOLD analysis project Ga0075421, IMG submission 75292) | Bulk soil microbial communities from a Populus tree surrounding site in Tennessee, USA - Soil MetaG P. deltoides SBSDD5 | ecosystem: Environmental > Terrestrial > Soil > Tree plantation... | reverse complement strand
CCGGAAATCGCGGTTTTCCCCAGCGAAGATACCATTCACATTGGCGGCGCGGCAGCGAATACGGCTGCATGGCTGGGGCGCTGGAACATCTCTGTGCGGCTTGCCGGAAATGCCCTAGGCTGCGATGAGTATGGTCAAAAACTGAGTGACTGGCTGGCTGAATATCCGGCGGTCGATCTCAGCGCCGTCGAGCAGCGTGACGACGTAACCACGCCCTTCTGCCGAGTCCTCGTCACGCCGGATGCGGAGCGCAGCTTTTTGATCTTCGGCTATCCGCAGACCCCGAAGACTCCTCTCACGCTCGAAATGCTGGAAGGCGCGCGATTCCTCGCCCTCGATCTTTACGGTGGGGATGAAAGGCTGGCGGCTGCCCGCCTTGCACATGAGAAGGGTGTGATCACCCTGATCGGCGATGTCATTACACCTGACCATCCAGCCCTACCCTACACCAGCATTGCAACCAATTCGGCGGCGTTTATCCGCGACACCTTTCCCGGCGTGGATGTACTAGAGCACGCGCGCAGTCTTCAGGTCGTTAGCGAGGGGATAATCGTTCTGACGGATGGGCCGCGCCCGGTGCGAGTGCTGGATCGAGATGGGAGTGTAATCAGCATGCAGCCGCCTACTGTACAGGCGGTTGATGCGACGGGCGCGGGAGATGCGTTCCGGGCGGGGCTGATCGCAGGGTTGTTGAAAGACTTAATGCTTGCCGAGGCAGTAAATCTTGGAGTCGCGGCTGGCGCATTCAAGGTGCAGACGGTCGGTGCTGCCAGCCAGATTCCTGCATGGGAAGAAGTGAGCAAATTGGCAGCAACCCTTGCAGCGATTGGTTAGGAGAATTCTTGATCATGGCTACAACGCACATCCGCCATCTCGAAATTGTGACGCTTGATCCAGAGGGCACGATTCACCATGACGCTGATCTTGTCATCACAGATGGGAAGATCGCTCAGGTGGGGCAGGCTTCGGCTGACCTCAAGGCGGATGAAGTAATGGATGGTAGTGGCCGGGTCGCGATGCCAGGATTCTTCAATGCGCACTGCCACAGCCCCATGACATTCGAGCGCGGGTGGGCGGAAGACCTGCCGTTTGATCGTTGGCTCAACGAGAAAATATGGGTCGCAGAAAGCGGCCTGACTCCTGATGATGTCTATTGGGGCGCGGAACTGGCAGCCTGCGAAATGATTCGGAGCGGCACAGTCGGCTACAACGATCATTACTTCTACATGGATCGCGTCGCCGAGGTAGTACAAGGGAGCGGCATGAAGGCGGCGCTGGCATGGTGCGTCTTTGGGATTGGGGAAAAGGCCGAAGTCGGGCCGGGGCTGGAAGGAACAGTAGAGTGGATCAAAGCGACACATGGCAGCGCCGATGGACGCCTCAGAACGTTTCTCGGCCCACATTCACCGTATGTCTGCCCGCCCGAATTTCTGCGCCAGGTGGTCGAGTATGCCCATGAGTTGGGTCAGGGGATTCATCTGCACCTATCGGAGAGTCCCGATCAGGTTGAGCAGTCACTAGCCCGCTATGGCTTGCGGCCCACCCAGCATGTGGACAGCCTCGGCGTATTTGACGCGCCGGGAGGATGCGTTGCGGCGCACGGGTTGTATCTGGACGAACGCGACATGGAGATTCTCGCGGAGAAAGGAGTTCACGTTCCACACTGCCCGATCACCTATATGAAGCTGGCAATGCCGTTCCCACCATTGGAGCCGCGCTTGCGGACAGGGGTTAGGGTGTGCTTGGGAACAGATGGCCCCGGCTCAAATGCTGATATGGATATGTTCGCCACAATCCGGCAAACGGCCCTGATTCACAAGTACCAGTCGGAAGACCCGACGCAAATTCCAGGAGATATGGCGCTCCGCTTTGCGACATACGCCAGCGCTCAGGCGATGGGATTTGCAGACAGCGGTGTGATTCAGGTGGGCGCTCCCGCCGATCTCATTCTGGTGAATATCGATGTACCGCACATGCACCCTATACATAGCCTGATCGCCAACTTAGTGCATTCAGCAAAGGGTGCGGATGTTACAGATGTGATGGTTGATGGGCGCTGGCTGATGTGTAATCGCGAACTGCTAACTCTGGACGAGGAACATATCTTGCGCGAGGCTGAACAACATGCTCAGTCGATGGTGCAGCGCGGGATGAGTCAAATGCGGGAATATCGAGCTTAACTTAGTGGTGGCTGGCTCTCAGGGCAGCCCGTCGAAGGTTGTCCCTGGCGGGTAAACTCCATCTGGCGACCAGGCATATACCCCGACTGCGCCTGCCTCGAAAGCGGCGGCAGCCTCCTGCTGGATGATCGCCCCGTCTGCCGGATAGTATCCTTGAATCCAGGGATTGATGAACGTATTTGATTCCCCCTGCACGATCTTTTCCGCAGTCCTCCTCGTTGATTCAAACACGTACTGATAATAATCTATGTCGATCCCTTCGCTGTGCAGGTCAGGATAGAGCATCGGGCAGATACCATCCACAAAGCGGGCCAGCGTGGGGATATGCTGGCCGAAGCCGCCATCCGAAACCTGATCGGCTTCATCATCCGTTGTGACCCCTAATACATCAATTGTTAGGAGGGCATTGCCGAGAATCTCGGCTCTAATCCGCGATATGACGCTCACCAGCGCACCAACACGTTCATCAAAGGGAATAGTAAAGTCTGATTCTGCAAACCGGATGTAATCAAGCTGAATTTCTCGAAAGCCGATTTGCACAGCAGATGCGGCTATCGCAGCGTTGTAATCCGCTATTTGAGGCTCTTGAGGATTGAGCCAGATATGCCCGCTGTTATCTGTTTGGCGCTTATCGGGGTAGTGCAACGCGAGCCAGGGATGGACTTCGGCCAGAGCTGTATCGACCATGACGACCTGCCTCGCCACCGCGTAAATCTCATGTTGAGCCAGCCAGTCGAGCAGATCGACCAAGCCGGGGAACGCTTCTTGCTGTGCGATCTCTGGCTGTAGATCATGCTGAAAGGGGATCGCCACCTGCCCACCGTCGGATTTGATGTCGATGACCGCACAGTTGGCCCCGATACGAAGAAGCCGATCCTGAAACTGAGTGAGTCGTTGGGTGCTGCGAAGATAATCGAAGGGCAAGTATAAACCCTTGACCTGTGAAGGTCGGGACGATGCAGGCAGGGGCGTGCTCTGCGCTTCTGATGGTTGGACGGTAACAGGCGTGGAGGTGTTTGTTTCAGTTGGGCGCGCTGTCGGGGCTGGGGGCGGTGTCAGACTTGCGACAGGTGTATCCGTCGCGGTTGGCAGCAATAATATACGGTTGACAGTTTGCGGGGTTGATTCGGTGGGAGGTGTGTCGGGGAGTTGCCGACAACCCGTGAAGGGCAGCAGCGCGGCTGCGCCAAGCAGCTTCAATGCCAACCGCCTGCTGATAGTGGGCTGCTGTTCTCGATCCGACATCAAATCCGATGAACCCTAATCTTGGTGATGCCCTTTACTAGAAACTTGCCCGCCTCAAGAAGTGAAAGTATAAAGGCAGCATAAGCCGCCGCCAAATCGTCGCGGCTGCACGAACGTGGGATCGCTGGCTGTATGCATCTAGTACAGCAGCCATGATGGGCTGCCATAAGCACTGCTTCGTGCTCATGGTGTGGATGGGAATGATGGAACATGACAATCCAGGATGCAGCATCCAGTGATGGGGATTCCCCGTTTGTTAATATCCGCAGTCTGGTAAAAGTGTATAAAGGCCCTGCTGGGGATTTCACTGCGCTCAAGGGGCTGGATGTTCAGGTCGAGCGCGGAGAGTTCGTAGCGGTCATCGGCAAGTCGGGCAGTGGTAAATCGACATTCATCAACATGCTCGCTGGCATCGACCGCCCCACCTCGGGTGAAGTGTGGATTGGGGGCACGCCGATCCACCGCCTGAACGAGACTCAGATGGCCGAGTGGCGAGGCCATAATCTGGGGATCGTCTTCCAATTCTTTCAACTCATTCCTACTCTGACCCTCGCTGAGAACGTCATGCTCCCGATGGAACTGAACGGCCTGTACGGTAATCGCCGCCAACGCAAGGATCGGGCACAGCACCTGCTGGAAATGGTCGAGATGGAGCATCAGGCCAACAAGCTCCCTTCAGCCGTATCGGGCGGGCAGCAGCAGCGTGTGGCGATTGCCCGCGCGCTGGCGAACGATCCGCCCCTGATTATTGCCGACGAGCCAACCGGCAATCTCGACTCCAAAACGGCGGAAAAAGTATTTGCTCTGTTTGAAGAACTCGTTGGGCAGGGCAAGACGATACTGCTGGTCACGCATGACGACGATCAAGCACGTCGCGTGAACCGCACGATTGTGATCTCCGATGGGGAGATCGTCAACGAATATCTGGTCGAAGCGCTCTCAGCGTTGAGCCAGGATCAGTTGGTGGAAGTCACCCGCCGCGTTGAGAGCCTGGAATACGCACCTGGGCACTCGGTCATCCGTCAGGGTGAGATGGGCGATAAGTTCTACATCATCGTGGATGGCGAAGCCGAAGTATACATCGATCAGCCGGGCGGCACGCAGATGCTGGTCAACCGGCTGCATCAAGGCCAGTACTTCGGCGAAATGGCACTGGTCGGCAACGGCCTGCGAACGGCAACCGTACGCGCGGCGCAGGAGTCGCAGCTATCGGTAGCAGCGCTGGACGCCGATGCCTTTAACTATCTGGTGAGCGATTCGCGAACGCTGCGGGAAGAACTCACCCAGATCATGGAGCGCCGCCTGATCGAATATCGTGTACAGGCGCTGGCAGCACTCCCCTTTGACGAACTTTCGTCTCTGACGAAAGACCTTGTAGCGCAGTCCTATGCGCCGGGAACGACGATCCTCCGGCAGGGCACGCTCGGCGATTCGTTTTTCGTGATCGTCGATGGCGAGGTGGAAGTGATTCTCGAACAACCGGGGCGCGATCCGAAGGTGCTGGCGCGGTTAGGGAGCGGCCAGTACTTCGGGGAGATGGCGCTGCTGGGCAGCCGCCGCCGAGTCGCCACAGTGCGTGCCGCGTCAGGTGGCCCGGTCAGGCTCGTCGAACTCAAGCAGGGGGATTTCTGGCAGTTGATGGCCCGCTCCGGGCAGTTCAAATCCCGGATGGAGGTCAGCGCTACCGATAGGGAGGAGGAGATTCGCGTCATCTCAGCAGGATCAGGAGAAGACGACGATGCTTAGCGTTCGCTGGACCATGATCCTCCGTGAGCTATGGCACTACCGGAGCCGCACAGCATTAGTGGCGCTGGCGGTTGCAGTCGGCGTGATGGCCTTTGGCATCATGATCACCGCGCAGATTGTGGTCGCATCGAATGTTGAGCAAACATATCTGGATAGCAATCCCGCTCACGGCGCTCTGGTCGTGAGCGATTTTGGCGACGATCTGCTTGATACTGTTCGTGGGATGCGAGGGATTCGACAAGCGGAAGCGCGGCGGGCAGTATCGGTCAAAGTTGTGGCGGGCAATCAGCGTTGGATGACATTCGAGATTCAGGCAGTTCCTGATGCAAAGGTTCCTCGCATCCGGCGTTTGGTAGCTGGACGAGGAATTGCCTTCCCACCCGAACGTGGTGATATTGTCCTCGAACGGTCGGTGCAGTACCTGTTCGATGCAGGGGATACGTTGGACATCCGTATGCCAAATGGCAAGCATCACAGTCTGCATGTGGTGGGCTATGCCAACGATCTGAATGAGATTCCTTCGCATATTATCCCGGTTGGATACGGCTATATCAGCCTGGGAACACTCGATCTTCTCGATGAGCCTCAGATGTATAACCAGCTCTACATTGTGCTGGACGGAAATCCAGCCGACCGCGCTCAGGTTGAGCGGGCCATCACGAAGATAAGGGATCGGATTGACGACGAGGGCTATACGGTGTTCAGCGCCGTCATCCCGGAAGTAAACGAAAATCCGCTAGCAAGCTCGGTTAATACGGCGCTGCTGCTGCTTGGAACACTCGGTATGTTGTGCCTGGGCCTGAGTGTGTTCCTGGTCATCAATATGATGTCTGCTGTCGTGCAACGACAGGTGCGGCAGATCGGCGTCATCAAATCGCTGGGCGGGAAACGCCAGCATCTTATCGATGTGTATCTGCGGATGGTCTTGATCTTCGGCGTGCTGGCGCTGCTCATCTCTGTGCCGATAGCATACGGAGGCGCTTACTTCCTGTCCGATTACACGGTCTTCCAACTGGATGGCGACATCGAGCGGTACTGGCTGCCGGGCCGCGTGCTGGGGCTTCAAGTGCTCAGTGCGCTGGCGGTTCCGGTAGCGGCTGCGCTCGTGCCGATCCTGAACGGCGCTCGCATCACGATCCGAGAAGCGATCAGCGATTATGGAATCTCCCAGCAAGCCGATGCTTTGATGTCAAGGTTGGGCGGTCTATCCGGTGTGGCAGCGATGTCGTTGCGGAATATGACTCGGCGCAAAGCGCGGTTGGCCCTCACTATAGCCGCTCTGAGCCTCGCCGGAGCAATGTTCATCGCAGTATTCAACCTGCGCGCATCGATGTATCGAGCTTTGACTGAAATTCAGTCGGAGTGGGCGTATGACGTAGAGCTTGACTTTGCACGGCCTCAGAACACGGACTCGCTGGCGCGCCGTTTAGAAGAAGTGGATGGGGTTGTCAGCGTCGAAGGGTGGTGGCTGGCAGATGCCCGCCGATTGTTTGGCGATGGCAGGCAGGGTGGCAGCTTCACGCTGGTTGGATTACCGCCGGATACGGAGATGGCGCGTCCGAGTGTGCGCGAAGGTCGCTGGCTCCAATCGGGTGATGAGCACGTGATCTTCGTCAACGCCGACACATTCGATTTAGCCCGACCTCTGGCAGTGGGCGATAATGTAACGCTTGACGTAGGGGATGAAAAGCAGGATTGGCGGTTGATTGGGGTGAGTTCCCGGCTATTTGTGCCGTTGGCGTACATTTCATATGACGAAATGGTCGATCTCGTAGGCGTAAAGGGATACGCGAATCGTTTTGTCGTGACTGCTGAACAGGATGATGAAGCGTATCAATCGGCCCTTGAGCGGCGGTTGCTGAACAAGCTGGAAGACCTGGGAATTGACGTGGAGCGTTCGACCACGACGACGCAAAATTTGACGGCTGCCGAAGCCCGCATCGGAAGTGTCGTGATGCTGCTAATCGTGATGGCCTGCCTGATCGCGGTCGTGGGCGCGCTGGGGCTGGCTTCGACGATGGGCATCAACGTCATGGAGCGCACGCGGGAGATCGGAATATTGCGCTCGTTGGGAGCAAAGAATGGGGTCATCCGGCGGATGGTCATTCTTGAGAGCGTGGCGACTGGATTGATTAGTTTGGCGCTTGGGATCGCACTGTCTGGGCCTCTAACGATCCTGATGGGCAAGGCATTAGGGATGGAATTGTTCCTGCGCCCGCTTGATTTCGTGTTTGCTCCGATTGGAGTCTTGATGTGGGGGACGGGCATCGTCGCGTTATCGATACTCGCAAGTTTGCTGCCCGCCCAGAGTGCTGCCCGGCTGACGATCCGTGATACCCTCGTCTATGAGGGATGATTCTTTAAGGTTATGTACTTAAACTCAATTTGAGCACGCGGTGTTATAATGGCAGTGACATCGGGAGGGTGGCCTAAGACGAGAAGCCGCCGATGAAAATCGGTTTGACCACCGTAATCAAGCGACCAATCGAGGAAGTTTTGGAATTCCTGAGCAACGCCGAGAATAACCCGAAGTGGGACCTCGACTTTCTCGAAGCCAAGAAAACTTCGGAGGGACCCATTGGTGTGGGCACGACATGGCGATTTGTCCAGAAGGTGTTCGGCCAGCGGCTTGAAAGCGAAGCGGAGGTCACCGAATACGAACCGAACTGGAAATCCACATTGGAAAGCAAATCGCCTTTCCCAATGAAAGGCCAGTTCACCTTTGAGAGCGTCGAAGGCGGCACACAAGTCACCTTCAAAGTCGAGGTAGAGCCAGGAGGCTTCTTCAAGCTGGCGGAGCCGCTTCTTGCGCCCATGATGAAAAGACAGGGCGAAGCCGATTTCGCCAACCTGAAAGCCTTCCTGGAAACTGGCACTGTGTGAGTGCATGATGCAACCAGGCAAGAGTTGCAGTTTCGGGTTTTGGGGCTACCCTCCCGTTTGCACTTTACTCATGCAGTTTTGAGATGCGACTCAGACCGGCTTGAGCATCTGCCGCAAAACTTTCGATACCGAGGGCGCGGGCAATCTCAAGAGCTTCGCCGAAAGCCGTCTTCGCCGCGTCAAGATCGCCCTGCTTCAGATAAAGCTCTCCCCAAGCATTGAGACTGGCGCTTACATACTGGCGGTGCCCAATCACGCGGGCCGTGTTGAGTGCCTCATCCAGATAATCGGAAGCCCGTTCCAATTCACCGAGAGCAATGTTCAGTGCCCCGAAGTTAATCAAATTCAGAATTATGTTCTCTGGATGATGCAGACTGCGGGCCACCACTAGCCCTTCTTCCAAATAGTGAGATGCGCGCTCGTACTCGCCACGCCGAGTTGCCAGCATCCCTAAATTGGCGGCAAGCTGGCTGATCCGCGCAGGCTGACCGATGCGCCGCGCCAGCGCCAACGCCTCTTGATAATACGCCTCCGCTTGTTCGGAGTCCCCACGCTCACTGACAAGCGAACCTAGATTGGTTAGCAGAAAAACACTGTTCTCCCGATTGCCTGCCGCTTGAGCCAGCGCAAGGCTCTCCTGAAAATAGTCTTCTGCGGCCTGTCGATCTCCTCTCCGGGCGTGCAACACGCCAAGATTGGTCAGCAGCACACTGACCCTTGTATGAAGTTCCGCGCCGCGCGCAATCTCCAGCGCTTCGAGGAAGTGCGATTCGGCGGCGGCCAAATCCCCCTGCTGGAATTTCAGCGAACCCATATTTGCTAACAGCGCGCTGAGTCGATCCGGGTCAGATAGTTCGCGGGCGAGGGCCAGACCATCACTGAAATAACTTTCCGCTCTCGGATACTCCCCACGAGTCAAGGCAACCACTCCCAGCCCTTGAAACAACTCACTGATGAACTCGTCGCTTTCAAGGTTGTAGGCAAGAGCAAGCGCTTCTTGATAACACCGATCCGCCTCCGGGTAATCACCACTCCGATGCAGCACCCGGCCCAGATTGCTCAACGTCCTGACGAGCGCTGAGTTATCCCCGATAGTGCGCGCTGTATCCACAGCTTGTTTCAGATACTCTCTCGCTTCACTATACAAACCTCGACTTTCGAGAAATGAACAGGCTGTGTTGGCGCCTTGTATCAGTAAAGCTGCATCAGCAGTGTTGGATGCCGCATCGAGCGCCACCAGCAGATTTGTCAGATCAGGGTCGGTTAGCGACTGCGAGACAGCGAGATCAATGAAATACCTCGCCAGTCGCAATAAGGTGGCCTGTTCTGCTTCCGCTACAGTCGCCAACTGTATTCGTGCGTATTCGGCAATTGTGGCATGGAGGGAATATCTATCGGGGCCATGCAAATCAAGCAGCCCGGAATCGACTAGCGCATCCAGCGATCTTGTATCACAGTCTGCAATCGCAAGGGCCGCGTCTTCGGTAAAGGAGTTAGGGCGGGGCGGGAAAACCGATAGCGCTTGGAGCGCTGCCTGCGCTGACGAATCAAGAGCAGTTTCGCTCAGGGCAATGACGTTCGAAAGTGACAGCCGCGTCGCACCATTCCGCAGGCTCTCGACGGCAGTATTCAGGCGGCGTGATTGACCCGTATGCCCTTCCTTGCGCAGATATTGCCCCATGAGTGTCAGCGCAAGGGGCAGCGATCCGACTGCTTCCACAAGTTCCCCGACAGCTAAATCATCTTCCAGAGCAGGAATGAACTGGTTGAGCAACACCTTCCCCGCAGCAGTGTCTAGTTCAGGCACATGTATTACCTCACCTGAAAAATCGACTGCCACCGACGGTTGGCGAGTCGTCAGAAGGTAGGCGCAGTTCGGCCCACCGACCAGCATCGCGGTGGCATCGCTCGACCGCCACGTATCATCGAAAATCAGCAGCATACGCCGCAGCCCGATTACTGCACGCAGCGCTTGTACCCGTTCTTCCGTACTGGTCAGCCTGCTCATTTCGTCAGCAGAGAGGCCAAGCGCTATCCCCCAGGTTCCTATCAGTCTCGATAGATGTGGCTCCTTCCCCAAGCCTGCCCACAGAATTCCATCGCGAAAGTGCTCCATGATCGCTTGCTCGCTGGCAAGGTGAATCGCCAGCGCAGTCTTGCCGACGCCCGGAAGCCCATGTAGGGCTGTCCGGTGATGTCCAGATAGAAGCAGAGGTGTGATTGAAGCCACAACTTCATCACGCCCCACCAGTGGATAGGCTGGGCGTGGCGGAGCCAGAAACGGAACGCGCTGCGGATTGGTACGACCATCGTGTCCTTGTGCCTGTTCCTGTTGATGCAGCACATCGGCGAGCGCTTCGATGGCGGCGTTCTGGGCGTGATCGTAGGTGCTGCGTGCCATGCTCAACGAGTCAGCGATGTAATCAGGAGTGCGCCCATGCACATAGCGGTCGGTGAGAATCAACCACGCACGGCTGCGTTTATCGACCAGATCGGGCTGGTTGGTATCAGGACGCAGCGTATCGAGTGCTGCCCGGAGCACATCTCTCAGCGCCAACCCATAGCCGGTCGGGCTGGCATCATAGCCACTTTGAATGCGTCGGGCTTCAACCAGCGCAAGTCCAGCCAGTTCATGCTCACCTAGCTGCCCTGCATGATGCCAAGCCTTCAGCGCGATCTGCAATGCTCGGCGGCTGATGAGATCGGTGCGGGAATTATCCATTGGCAGACTTTCGGCATTTTTCCGGCATTTTCGGCCACCATCATCTGCTACAGTGAAAACGTACAACTGCCATTATACCTACGATGGGCTGAACGAATGGGAGACATGATGTTACTGGAACAATCACGAAATCTTATTGCATTTATTCTGATGTTGGGTGGGCTGATTCTGCTACACGAAGCCGCCCATTTTCTGGCCTCGGTGCGGCTGGGTGTGCGGGTAGAAGAGTTTGGCATCGGCTTGCCACCGCGCGCGCTCAAACTCGGCGTGTGGAAAGGCACAATTCTCTCGCTGAACTGGATACCACTCGGCGGATTCGTTCGCCTGAAAGGGGAGACAGGCGGCGATGCTCCAGACAGCTTTTCCAGCAGTGCCGCGTGGAAGCGGATTGTGATTTTGCTGGCAGGATCGGCAGCAAATCTTGCGCTTGGCTACCTGATTTTCTTGTTGGGCTTTTCGATTGGCTGGCCGGATCAGGTCGAGATTGCAAAGGTCTATCCCGGTTCCCCCGCCGAGGTAGCCGGGATTCAACCGGGCGATATTGTGCTCGAAGCGAGCGATACACCTATTCACGACTCGAACCAGTTGAGTGCCATTTTGAAGGCCAATGTTGATTTGCCCACCGCGCTGCTTATTCAGCGCGGCCATGCAACTGTGAGCCTGACCGTTACGCCCCACACGGGCTGGTCATCTGACGGGTTGGTGACAGGGATCGAAATGCGCGGCGTTGTAATCCAATACTCACCTCCGAACGCTGCAAGCCGCGCCGCCGAGCAGATCGCCCTTCAGGTGAAGACAACCTTCAACATCCTGGCGCAGCTCGTTCATGCGGGCGGGCAGCAAGCTAATACCGAAGATGTACGGCTGATCAGCCCAGTGGGGCTTAAGCAGGTGAGCGACAAGGTGATCGAGCGTTCTATCGAGCAAAGCATGTGGTTCCCGATCCTTAATCTCATCGCGGTGGTCAGTACGGCACTCGGAATCGCTAATCTGCTGCCGCTCCCAGCCCTCGATGGGGGCCGCATTGTCTTCGTGCTGGCTGAAGTTGTTGGGCGCAAGCGCGTCAACGCGACGTTTGAGCGATGGGTTCATATCGGCGGGATGCTAGCCCTCTATGCGTTGACGATTTTTCTGGTCGTCAACGATGTGATCAATCCCCTGTTCTAGCATAGTCGTAAGGTGGTGCAGAGTGATCCAGGCTCTACCGGGTAGGCGAGCAGGTTTTATCTTACACATTTATCAGGAGGCTCTATCATGTTGTTTATCCCTCGCGAAGAAGGTCAGGGTCTAGTTGAGTACGCCTTAATTCTAGTGCTGGTTGCCATCGTCGTGATTGCCATTCTGACCCTGCTGGGGCCAGCCATCGGCGCAGTGTTCTCAAACATCGTTGGCACTTTGTAATTGTTCTTCTTAAGCCTGCCAGTAGAGCCTGGATTTCTGAGCATCACTATTTAAGGAATTATTGGAAAGGAAAGGAAAATGAAGCAGAAACGATTTGATTGGGGTATAGCTATCGGAATCGTGTTACTGATCGGGTTTGCCGCGATTGCCATCCTGACACTGTTAGGCCCGGCAATAGGGAATACATTTTCCAACGTCGTAATGAATTACAGCCCGACCAGCTATCCGGGTGCTCAAGGGAGTTCACCTTCGGAAGTTGAGCCAGTTACGGCTGTTAACGCAGATGAGCAGACGGCGGTGCTGCTCACAACGGATCGCATGATCATCAGGAACGGCGAGTTGTACCTGCTGGTCAAGGACACGCAGCAAGCTGTCAGCCGTGTCGCCCAGATCGCGGATGTACATGGAGGGTACGTTCTGAGCAGTGCGGTATCCGGGGAAGGCAAGCAAGTATCCGCCGACCTAACGATTACTGTTAGGGCGGATCAATTCGATGCGGCGCTGGATGATCTGCAAGCCCTGGCGCTTCAGGTGCAGAGCCAGCGTGCGACAGG
>Ga0075421_100008320_pt1 | contig 12735 bp, 10 predicted proteins | sample SoiMetdeltSBSDD5_FD_75292 | JGI IMG/M metagenome (GOLD analysis project Ga0075421, IMG submission 75292) | Bulk soil microbial communities from a Populus tree surrounding site in Tennessee, USA - Soil MetaG P. deltoides SBSDD5 | ecosystem: Environmental > Terrestrial > Soil > Tree plantation... | reverse complement strand
GCGGTTATTACATACTAAAAGACTAGCAAGCGCACCAGTGCTCCGCTACGCCCGGTTTGAGAAATCACGTTGACACCCTGAAATTATTTTCAGGTGCCGGGTGACCACTGTTAATGCCGCGATGATTATAACGACAGGACCGATGATTTGCCGCCGCAGATCGTCAAGTGAAAGATCGCATTTTGGAAACGGAGCGGAGCGATTAAACGGCTGGATTGGAACGGGCTTCGGTACTTTTGGGCGCGCGGCATCGGTGTCTCTTAGAGCGACGGTTTTGACCTCAAAAAGGGCCGAGTTGGTTACTTTTCTTCGGGCAACCTCCTCCTATTTTCGGCCCCGATCCTTGCCGCCGCGCAAAAAGTTCCGGCGTGAACTCGTATACCACCCGCTCCCGCCCGTGCGCATCGATCCTCGTTTCAGCCCGCATGCCACCGATTTTCTCCATAGCCCGCTGGGAACGGCGATTCTCAGGACCGACAATGAAGTTTACCCGCTTCACCGACCTGAAAGCATGCTCCACCATGAGCCGCTTTCATCTCGCCATTGTATCGACCACCCCAGTAGGCGCGGCAAGAAAAGACCAGCCGATCTCAATGATGCTACGCTCCGCATCGTAGCCGTGGTAGCGTGATGATCCGATGATCTGGCCGATAAAAGGCACAGAGTAAGTGCCAATGTCGAATGCTCCACCAAACTTTTGCAAAGCAAAAATTTGGTGGGCCCACCTGGACTCGAACCAGGGACCAACCGGTTATGAGCCGGTGGCTCTAACCAACTGAGCTATGGGCCCGCGGGGAATTTTAGATTTTGGATTTTCGATTTGCGGATTTTACGCTGGCAGCTTCACGGCCTTTTTGCAAGCTCGTCACCCGTGCCGGCGCTAGCTTTCCATGAAACTTTTGAGCCGCTTGCTTCGGCTCGGGTGGCGCAGCTTGCGCAGCGCCTTGGCTTCGATCTGACGGATGCGCTCGCGCGTGACCGTGAACTTCTGCCCGACTTCTTCCAGCGTATGGTCGGACTTCTCGCCGATGCCGAAACGCATGCGCAGCACTTGTTCCTCGCGCGGCGTCAAGGTCGCCAGCACTTTGCGAGTTTGCTCCTGCAAGTTGATGTTCACCACCGCGTCCGACGGCGTGATGATGCGCTTGTCTTCGATGAAGTCGCCCAGATGGCTGTCTTCCTCCTCGCCCACCGGGGTTTCGAGGGAAATCGGCTCTTTGGCGATCTTGAGCACCTTGCGCACCTTGTCGAGCGGAATTTCCATCTTGGTGGCGATCTCTTCGGGGGTCGGTTCGCGGCCGATCTCCTGCACTAAATAGCGCGAGGTGCGGATCAGTTTGTTGATGGTCTCGATCATATGCACGGGGATGCGGATGGTCCGGGCCTGATCGGCGATCGCGCGGGTGATCGCCTGGCGAATCCACCAGGTCGCATAGGTCGAAAACTTGTAGCCGCGCTGATACTCGAACTTGTCCACGGCCTTCATTAAACCGATGTTCCCTTCCTGAATCAGGTCGAGAAATTGCAGGCCGCGATTGGTGTATTTCTTGGCGATGCTCACGACCAGGCGCAGATTGGCCTCGATCAATTCCTTCTTGGCGAGATTGGCCTTGGTTTCGCCCTCGATGATCGACCACACCCGCCGCTTGATCTCTTCGACCGGGATCTCCAGATCTCTTTCGATATGCCGGATGTCGCGGCGGGCGCCGCGAATCTCTTCGCTCATGTGCATGATCGCATCGTGGCCCATGCGAAACGAGTGGGTGACTTTCGGCCAATTTTTCTTGTGCTCCTCGGCATCCGACACGGCGCGCAAAATCTCCGCCGACGGTTTGCCGACCCTGCGCTCGAAGTCCTTGACCCGGCGCTCGAGCGTCTGCATTCGCTCCATCGTGCGCTTGAGTCCGTCGGCGATGGCTTCGGTCTGTTTATGGTTGAGCTGCAAATTCTTCAGGCTGGTGACGATCTTGTCGTTGTATTTGGCGATGCTGTCGAGCACCGCGCGCCGGCGCTGGGACGAGATGCGTTTCGCTTCGAGTTGGTGCTTGAGCTTTTCCCGATCATGGGTAATCCGGCGGATCTTGCCGATCTGATCGAGCAGTCTTTTCTCGTGAACCTCTTCTTCCTCGAAGTCCTCGCTCTCCTCGTCGGTGTCGTCCTTGATGATCTCGCGCACGCGGATCTCGTGCTGCGCCAGTTTCTCGCCGAGGTCCAGAATATAGGTGAGCGCCAACGGGCTGGAGAGAACTTCATCGATCACCCGGTTCTCGCCTTCCTCGATTTTTTTGGCGATCTCGACTTCGCCCTCGCGGCTGAGCAGCGAGACCGTTCCCATCTCGCGCAGATACATGCGCACCGGATCGCCGGTCTTGCCGACCACATCGCCGTCGGCGTCGCTTTCGGGCTCTTTTTCCTCTTCGTCCTCTTCGGCAAGCTCCTCGCCGGCGCTGCCGAGCGTCACCCGCGCATTGGAATCGACGACTTCGATTTCCATCTCGCCGAAGATCGACATGACGTCGTCGATCTGGTCCGGCGAGACCACCTCGGCCGGCAGCATGTCGTTGACATCGTCGTAGGTGAGATAGCCTTTTTCCTTGCCGAGATCGATGAGCTTCTTGACCTCCTTCATGTTTTTCCTCTCCACCGGTTGAGCGGCGGAGCTGGAGGCCGGCTGCGCCTTGCCTACCGGACGGGTAGTTTCGGCTCGGGCTTTTGGCGTTCTAGCTGGCGTTCTTTTTGTACGAGGTCTTGCCATTCTAGCATCCTTTCTCTCTTCGCTTGCTCATCCTGCCGTTCTTCCGCGGCGCGAATCGCCAGGCGCAAATCGTCTACCAGACCCTTGAGGTGCTTGCGCTGCAAGTGGCCGAGACAATCCCCGGCCATGCGCTCACACTCGGCATCGGTCAGGTCCTCGCGTTCCAAAGACAACGCAGCCATATCGCTGGCCAGCTCCGCCGGCAGCTTTTCCAGTAGTTGACCCATATCGAGCGCGCCGTGCTCCTGCCACTGTGCGCCAATGTCGTCCACCACCCTGCCCCATTTCGGACCGAACCATTGCCGCGCATCCGGGTTGCGCACGACGCTTTCCAGCGTCGCGGGAAGGCGCAGCATCAGACTCACGAGCAACCTTTCGGCGACCTCTTCGCGGCTCTGCGCGTCGGCGTTCGTTGCCGCGCGCGGTTCGCGGGCAAGCGCCGCGCGCTGCGCCGACTTGGCGCGCCGCAACACTTCTTCGCGAATCCCCAAAGTATCGACCGCGCGCCGGACAAGCAAGTCGGCCTCGAAAGGGTTGGTCACCTTCGCCAGCACCCGGCTCACTTCGCCGGCAATCTGACTTTTTCCTTCAAGAGATTTTCCGTGACGCTGTTCCAGCCAGGAAAAATAATAATCCGCCAGCGGCACGCTTTGCTCCAATACCGCCTCCAGGGCGGCCTTGCCGCGACTCCTCACAAACGTATCAGGATCCTCGCCCTTGGGCAAAAAGGCGGCGCGACCAAGCAGTCCGGTTTCGATAAAAATCTCGAAGCTGCGCGAGGCCGCTTTGCGGCCGGCGTCATCGCCATCGAAGAGCGCGATGATATTTTTCGTATAGCGCGACAGCACCCGCACGTGATCGGCGCTGAGCGCCGTGCCGAGAGTGGCGACGGCATAGGGAATATCGTGTTGGGCGAGCGCAATGACGTCGAGATAACCTTCGACCACCACCACTCGATCCGCTTTGCGGATGCCCTCTTTCGCTTGAAAGAGGCCGTAGAGCGTGGAGCCTTTGTGAAACAGCGGCGTCTCGCTCGAGTTCAAATATTTGGGTAGCGCGTTATCGAGCACGCGCCCGCCGAAAGCGACAACTTTTCCCGCCGGGCTGACGATCGGGAAAATCACCCGGGCGAAAAATTTTTCGTAGAACTTTTGCGGCGCGCGCTGCCCGATCAGGCCGAGACGGCAAGCGTCGCTCGACGAGATGCGTTCCTGACTGAACACTTTGAAAAGTCCGGAGCCGTTTTGCGGCGCGTACCCCAGCATGAACTTTCGCGCCGTCGCTTCATCGACGCCGCGGGCGTTTAAGTACGCCAGCGCTTTGCGCCCCTCGGGATGTCCGAAGAGCAGGGTTTGATAGTTGAGCGCGACGCGCTCGTTGGCCCGGTAAAGATTTTCCCGCTCGCCGCTATCCTGGGAAGCGCGCCGGCCGTCATGTTCCACCGTGATGCCGTAGCGCTTGGCGACCCGCTCCACTGCCTCGGGAAAGGTCAGATGATCGAAATTCATCAGGAAGTGAAAGACGCTGCCGCCCGACTGGCAGCCAAAGCAATGATAGATGCCCTTTTCTTCACTGACCGTGAACGACGGCGTTTTCTCGGCGTGAAACGGGCACAGCCCCATGTGATTGCGGCCGGTTTTCTTGAGCGTCACGTGATCGGAAATCACCTCGACGATGGAGGCGCGATGGCGAATCTCGGCGATTTTATCCTGACTGATCATTGCAAAGACTACAGTCGAGTAGACCCGGGAGACGGCGCCGGTGCGAGTCCATCGCCGGCAAAAACTTTTTCCTTGCCGAAGCGAATAAGGTCCCCGCCAAGTTTGGTCAGCGGTCCGGCGAGATAGGAACTCTCCACGTTGGCCCGCGCCGGCTGGGGCAGCAGCGCCGTCGAGGTGAGGAGAGAAATGCCCATGGCCGTGAGCGCGGCTCCCTTGCCCAAGCCGAGGGCGACCCCGCCGGTCCGATTGAGAGTCTTCAAAAAAAGCAATTTCTCCGAGCGATGCAGCAGCCAGCCGGCGAGATTAAGCAAAAAGTACACGGCGAAAAAAATCGCCACGAACGACAGACCTTTGAGCAGCAACGGCGACAACTGCCAATGCCTGGACACGAACGCGGCAATCTCTTGATCGTAAGCCACGGCAACCATGAATCCGGCAACGAGAGCGACGAGTGAAAAAATTTCCCGAAAAAAGCCTCTAAAAAAGCCCCGCAAGCCGAACAAGGCGAACACGCAGAAAAAAATCAAATCCACCCAGTTCACTGTCGGAAACCGTTCCGAGAACATGCGCCTGCCGTGCCGTCAGCAGGCGCGCTAGACCCGTTCGACGAGCCCCCGATATTCTTTAGTTCGATTCCTATCAGTGAATTCACGCGGTTGCGAATTGCGCTCTAAATGAACCGCCGCTGTTTCTTCTCGAGGACGCTATCCGGAAAGAAGTCCCTTGGCCAATTCGTTGACCCGCTTGCCATCGCTTCGGCCGGCAACCTTGGGCATGACCAGCTTCATGACCTTGCCGAGATCTTGGACGCCTTGAGCGCCCGCCTCGGCGATGCAGACTTGAATAAGATTCTTGACTTCCTCGTCGGTAAGTTGCTCGGGCAAGTAACGTTTGAGGACGGCAAACTCGGCCTCTTCCTTTTGCGCCAAATCCTCGCGCCCGCCCTTGCGATACAAATCAATCGCTTCGGTGCGCTGCTTGCACAGCGTTGTGATCGTGCGCTGGATATCTTCCTCGCTCAGCTCCTTGCGAACCCGAATCTCCTCGTTGTGCACGGCCGAGAGCAAGAGCCGCAGCGTCGAAAGGGTCACCCGGTCGCCGCTTTTCATCGACTGCTTAACGGCTTCTTGAATCTCGGCTTTCAGTTCCATCAAGCCTCAAGCTGATGTCTAGAACGAATGACGCACTCGCCGCAACGCGCGTTTCTTGGCGGCAATGGCTTTTTTCTTCTTCTTAACGCTGGGTTTTTCGTAATGTTCTCGCTTGCGTAGCTCAGCGAGGATACCGGCCTTTTCGCATAGCTTCTTAAAGCGCCGGATGGCACTTTCAATGGATTCATTTTCTCGAACTCTGACTCCGGTCATAAAGTAAAATCACCCCCGATCCAAAGGGACCGCGCTATTTCGCCGTTGATTCTAACGCATTTGCCTTCCAAGTCAAGTAATTCACTTGAAAAATGAACACTTTGGAGGCACTTGATGAGTTGATAGGCAACGCTCGGCCGGGTCGTGCAAAGTTTGCTCTCGACGATCGCTCAACCGGGGCGACATGCGGTGCCATAATTTCTTTGGCGCAGCATGGTTTATCTGAGCTTCAGCTTCGCAAGTCGATCGGGAAAATCCGAGATCACGCCCTGCACGCCCATCGACACGAACGCTTCGATGTTGCGCAACTCGTTGACGGTCCAGACGTGAACATCCAACCCTTCGTCCCACGCGGTCGATAAAAAGTCCCGGGTGGCGACACTCTTCTGGACATGGAGCGAAGTCGCCGCCAGCTTCCTCGCCGCTTCGAAGGGATCCTGCTTGCCTGCGGCGGCAAAAATAATCCCGATGGCAATATCGGGAGCAAGCTCCCGGATGCGCGCCAAACTACGATAGTCGAAGGACGACACGATGGTGCGATCCAGATAATCGTAGTGGCTCAAGATGAACAGCACTTTGAGCTCGATACCCGGCAACGACTTCGGGTAATTCTTGATCTCGAGACACAGATCGACCTTGCCGGCGAAAACTTCCAGCGCTTCTTCGAGTGTCAGAATTCGCTCGCCTCTGCATGACGGCTTGCGCCAGCGGCCGATATCCAGAGCTTTCAGCTGAGCAAGGGTTTTACTGCGCAACGTTCCGCGCGCGCCGGCCGTGCGCCGCAACTGCTCGTCATGAAACACCACCACATGGCCGTCGCGGCTCAATTGGCAATCGAGCTCGATCATATCGGCGCCCGCTTCGATCGCTTTTACGAACGCCAGGCGAGTGTTTTCAGGATAATGGCCCGACGCGCCGCGGTGAGCTATTTTTTTGAAGCCAGCCATCGCATCCGATCCATCGATTCCCCGCTTTGAAAAACTGACCGTGCCCATAAGTTTCCTCTGGACACAGCGGATGTGAAACATCAGCTGAATCTCACCACTGATCACACATGACAAAATCCGTTACCCCTCTTTGAAAAAGAGGGGCGAGGGGAGATTTGTCCAATGGCTCTCTAGAAAATCCCCCTTGACTGGCTCCTTCGTTCCGGCGGAAGCCATCAAGGGCGTATGCCATACGCTCTTAGAATAATTCTTCTGAGCTTAAGGCCGGGCGCGCAAATAAATCAAGAATTCTTTATTGCCCTTGGGCCCGAGCAGCGGCGATACCGTGACGCCCACGGTCTCGTAATGGATTGCCGCCGCGCTGTCCTGGATTTCACCGATCACGCGCGCGTGCTCTTCAACCGAGCGCACCACCCCGCCCTTGCCCACTTTGCCTTTGCCGACTTCGAATTGGGGTTTGATCAGCGCGACGATCTCGTGGGACGCGGCGAGAAGATCCTTCACGCGGGGCAAGATTAACTTGAGCGATATAAAGGACGCGTCGATGGTGGCGAGCCCGGGAGTATCCGGCAGGGAGCTGCGATCGAGAAAACGGATGTTGGTCTTCTCAAAAACCACAACGCGCGGATCGTTGCGCAGCCGCCAATCCAACTGGCCGTAGCCGACGTCGACGGCAAACACGCGCGCGGCGCCGTGTGCGAGCAAACAATCGGTAAACCCGCCGGTCGACGCGCCGACATCGAGAACCGTTTTACCGTTGACGTCGATGGCAAATTCAGTGAGCGCCTGCTCCAGCTTGAAACCGCCGCGGCTGACGTATCGAGCTTTGGGTTTGACACGGATGGCCGCGCCGGCATCCACCAGAGTGCCAGCTTTGGTCACCGCCTGATCGTTGACCAGCACGTCGCCGGCGAGAATTTTGCGCCGCCCCGCTTCGCGGCTATCGACGAGCCGGCGCTCAAGCAGCAGGAAATCTAAGCGCTGCCTCTTTCCCATCCCTCTCTGCTTCGCTTCCTGCCGCGCCGGACCATCTGTAGGACCGCCTGAGCGATCGCATCTTTGTCGAAGCCGCAGAGCTTTCGGAGCTCGTCTTGCGTGCCATGGGGTATGAAGCGGTCCGGCACGCCGAGCCGCCTGATTTCGACGCCGTTGATGCCCTCATCGGCGAGGAACTCGATCACCGCGCTGCCGAAGCCGCCCGAGATCACGTGATCTTCCACCGTGATCAAACGCGGCACACGGGTCAGCAGCGAGCCGAGCAAATTTTTATCGAGCGGTTTGACGAAGCGCGCGTTGACCACCGCGGCGTTGATGCCCAGCGGCGCCAGATCCTGCGCGGCTTTGAGCGCCGGCATCACCGTATGGCCGATCGCCGCGATCACGATATCGTTGCCGTCGCGCAACAACTCGGCCTTGCCGATTTCCAGACACTTCGCCTCGGCATCGAGCGTCGCGCCCCAACCTTCGCCGCGCGGATAGCGCAGTGCGATCGGACCGTTGTGGGCGACCGCGGTCGCGAGCATATGCTGCAATTCGTTTTCGTCTTTGGGCGCCATGACGACCATGTTCGGCATCGAGCGCAGATAGGAAAAGTCGAAGACGCCGTGATGTGTCGGGCCGTCGGCGCCCACCAGACCGCCGCGGTCCAGCGCGAAGATGACGGGCAAATTTTGCAAGCAGACATCGTGGAGAATTTCGTCATAGCCGCGCTGCAAAAATGTCGAATAGATCGCGACCACCGGAATATAGCCTTCCGTCGCCATGCCGGCGGCGAAGGTTACGGCGTGCTGCTCCGCGATGCCGACATCGTAGGTGCGCTTGGGGATTTCGCGCCCCAGTTTGTCGATACCCGTGCCGCTGCCCATCGCCGCGGTGATACCCACGACCTTGGGATTCTCCCGGGCAAGGCGCACGAGCGATTGGCCGAAAATATCGGTGTACGTGGGGATCGGCCCTTTTTCTTTTTTCGCCTTGCCGGTCAGCACGTGAAACGGCGTGACGGCGTGAAATTTGATGGGATCCGCCTCGGCGGGAGCGTAACCCTTGCCCTTCTTGGTCATCACGTGAAGCAGAGTCGGGCCTTCGACCTTTTTGATGTTTTCCAATGTCGCGATCATTTCACTGATGTTGTGGCCATCGATAGGGCCGACATATTGAAAGCCCAGGCTCTCGAACAAAAATCCGGGCGTCACCAAACTCAAGAAGGAATCACGCATCTTGCGCGCCATGTATTTCAAGTTTTCGCCGCTCGGCAAACTCTTCAGCAAGGTCGACAAATTTTTCTGCAGGCGCACGCCCAGATCGGTGGTGAACTGTTTGCTCAAAAAAGAGGACACCGCGCCGACCCGCGGGTCGATGAAATGCTCGTTATCGTTCAGCACCACGATCAGATCGCGATCGAGATGGCCGGCCGAGTTCAGACCCTCATAGGTGAGGCCGGCGCTCAAACCGCCGTCGCTGATCACCGCCACGACTTTGCGCGGCGAGCCTTCGAGATATTTTGCTTCCACCATGCCAAGTGCCGCCGAGATCGACGTGCCCGCATGACCGGCGCCGAAAACATCGTATTCGCTCTCCTCCCGGCTCAAAAAACCGCTCAAACCGCCCAATTGGCGGATCGTCGACAGACGATTGCGCCGGCCGCAGAGCAGTTTATGCGCGTAGGCCTGGTGTCCGGTATCCCAAACGATGCGGTCCTCGGGCGTTTCGAAAACATAGTGCAGCGCCAGAGTCAGCTCCACCGCGCCAAGCGTAGAAGCGAAGTGGCCGCCCACCTCGGAGACGACGGAAATGACTTCTTCGCGAATTTCGGCCGCGAGCTGGTTCAGCTCCTCGACTGAAAAGGCCCGGATGTCGCGCGGATATTCAACCCCGTCCAACAACCTTGTCATTTGGTTTCTTCCTCTCGTAAACTTTTTAGTTCTTCACGCTTCTGTGCGCAGGGATTGCACCGCCGAGTCGCAGCGAGCGCAGAGAAAATCGAATCGGATTGCATTTTGAAAAAAACCTCTGTACGCCGCAAAATGATCTGGACCCACTCGGAGTCAAAGATTCCTCCCGCCAAGGCGCAAAGGGCGGCTCTGCCGCGCCGGGCCTCTGCGATGAATCCTATTTTCACTTGGGTTGCGGCTCTCCTCTACCGTAAATACTTCCTCACAAAAAACCCATGAACCACTTTTTTATCCGCGCGCATCAAGCGCGCGGGCGGCTACGTGGCGGGCGATTGCCGCCAGCGGCAGAGCGCGCGCGCCGTAGGGCTCGAGCGCGCCTAAGGACAATTGCATCACCTCGCTGAGTCGTTCACGGGCCTGGACGATGCCGACGACCAGCGGATAGGTAGCCTTCTTTTGCTCTTTATGAGCACTTTCCCCGTGCATCTGCGTCTCTTCGCGCGCGTCCAAAATATCGTCGGCGATTTGGAAAGCCAATCCCAAATATTCACCGTAACGGGTGATCTTCCCGAGATCGCTATCCGTCGCGCCGCCCAGGCGCGCGCCAATCCGGATCGCCGCCAAGATCAGCGCCCCGGTCTTGCGCACATGGATGGCTTCCACCGTGGCAAGATCGGCTGCTTTTTCTTCCGCTTCGAGATCGAGCGCCTGACCGCCGACCAATCCCATGACGCCGGCGGCGCGCGCCAACTCGAGAATGAGCGCCAGCGCCAACGCCGGCTCGACGCTGCCCGTGGCCTCACGGTCGGCCATCAGATGAAAAGCTTCGGTCAGTAAGCCGTCGCCGGCGAGCAGCGCCATGCCCTGGCCGAACACCTTATGAGCGGCCGGCGCGCCGCGGCGCAAATCGTCGTCGTCAAGCGCGGGCAGATCGTCGTGAATCAAAGAGTAGGCGTGAATGAATTCGACCGCGCAGGCGAAGGGCATCGAGCGGTTAACCGGCGCGCCGAACAACGCGCCGGCGGCGAGCGTGAGGATCGGCCGGATGCGCTTGCCGCCGGGAAAAACCCCGTAATGCATCGCGCGAAAAATCGTTTGCTGCGCGACGGCATACCGGCCCAGATAATTCTCGAGGGCATGATCGATCAATGCCGACTGCCGGCGCAGATAATCGTCCAGGTTGAATGGGTCCGTGGAATGTAAATTCATGGACGCAGCCGGGCGATGGTTTTCGATAACGCCATTGTCCCGCCATTCTATCATCGACTTAACTTCTGCTTCAAATTCCAAATGCGATAGACCGCTGAGCGAATGGTCGTTATTGAATATTGGAGGCCTTCCAGATTACGCGCAACGGCGCCGGCGACCAGGGCTTGAATAGCCGCGCCGGCACCGAGCGGAGCAAGCTCAGTATGCCTCGCAGCACCACGCGAATCTTGCGCGCGCCGGTGACATAGGTCCGCTCATCCCATGCCCGCGCGCCCTTTTGCAGCAGCAAAGCGCCGATCTCGGCATAGACATTGCGCGCTGCCGCTACCGCGCAAGCCGAGCGAAACGACAGATACCACAGGCCCGCGTCGCCCGAACGGTAGTAACGCTCGGACTCGCGCAGCAGTCGCAAGGTCAGCACCGCCAGTTTCTCGCGATTTTCCGGCGCGGCGATCTCTTCAGGCGCGATTTTCGCTTCCGCGAGCCAGGCGGCGGGGAGGTAGATTCGTCCCATGGACGCGTCTTCGATGATATCGCGCGCGATGTTGGTGAGCTGCATGGCGATGCCCAAGTCCGCCGCGTGCTTGAGCGCGGCCTCGTCGCGCAAGCCCATCACATGCGCCATCATCAAGCCCACCGTGCCGGCGACCCGGTAGCAATAAAGCAACAGCTCTTTGAGGCTCGCGTACTGCGTCGCGCGCACGTCCATAGCCATGCCTTCGATCAGCTCGAGCGCATAATGGGACGGGATGCCGTAGCGATGAACGATGTACTGCAAGGCGATGAAGACCGGCTCCTGTTGCGGCGTGGAAGAAAATGCCGCGGCGGTATTGTCCTTGAGCGCCTTCAAGCGGGCATCGAGCTCGCCCCGATCGACACTGGCGCCGACCTGATCCACCTGATCGTCGCAGTAGCGGCACCAGCCGTACAAAAAAAACGCCGCGTCGCGGGTGGCCGGATCGAACAGCCGCGCCGCCAGCGAGAAGCTCTTCGAACCTTTCTGAATCATCCAGCGGCACTCATCCAACGCCGCCCTGATCTGCGGCGTCATCGCTTCAGGCATAGGACAATCTCTCCGCGCCGCCGTAGTCGCGCGCCAGCGCCGTTTTATAATCGCTCAGGATAATCGCCGCGGTCGCCTTCGCCGAATTGACCACGCCCGGAATGCCGGCGCCCGGGTGGGTGCCGGCGCCGACAAAGTAAAGCCCCCGGATATGCTTGTCGCGATTGTGCACGCGGAAATACGCGCTTTGCGTAAGCCGCGGTTCGAGCGAAAACGCCGAGCCCAGATGAGCATTGAGCTCGCTCTTGAAATCCTCCGGCGTAAAGATTCGCTGTGTGACAATTTCGCGGCGCAGCTCCGGCATATAATGCCGCTCAAGATAGGCAAGTATCCGCTCGGCGTAGGCCGGCCCCTCGCTTCGCCAATCGATCGCCAGCTTGCCCAAATGGGGCACGGGCGAGAGCACGTAAAAAGCTTCGCAGCCGGGCGGCGCCAAGGTTGGATCGGAACGGGTGGGTGCGTGCAGATAGAGCGAGAAATCGTCGGCCAGGCGGCCGCGCGTAAAAATATCGGCGAGCAACTCGCGGTAGCGCGGTCCGAAGATAATATTGTGGTGCAGCAGATTCGGATAACGGCGGCGGGTGCCGAAATAGATCAGGAACAAAGACATGCTGTACGCCGAGCGGGAAAGCCGCTTGCGCATGGGCGCCGCCGCAGCCTCGTTGCGCAACAGCGCATCGTAGGTGTGGAAAACGTCGGCATTGCTGGCGACCAGATCGAACTCTTCTCTTTGCCCGGATTTGCCGACGACGGCTTTCACCGCACCGGCGCCGGTCTCGATCTCA
>Ga0075421_100008319_pt1 | contig 12736 bp, 9 predicted proteins | sample SoiMetdeltSBSDD5_FD_75292 | JGI IMG/M metagenome (GOLD analysis project Ga0075421, IMG submission 75292) | Bulk soil microbial communities from a Populus tree surrounding site in Tennessee, USA - Soil MetaG P. deltoides SBSDD5 | ecosystem: Environmental > Terrestrial > Soil > Tree plantation... | reverse complement strand
ACCGCCATTGCCAGCACGACCGCCTTCCACGTGAAGACGATCTCGATGCCCGCCGGCGCGAGCAGGCGGCCGATCGGTCCGCGCGGCGCGAGCAGCATGAGCAGGATCAGCCCGGTCGCGACCGGCGGCATGACCAGCGGTAACGTGATGACGGTTTCGACCAGTGCGCGGCCGCGAAAGCGGCGGCGCGCCAGCAGCCAGGCGAGCAGCAGTCCCGGCGGCAGCATCAGCGCGGTCGCGCCGACCGCAGCGGCGACGGTGAATCCGGTGATCTGCCAGATGTCCATCGCGGCTACTGGCCTTGCGCCCGCGGCTCGAAGCCGAACTTCCTGAAAATACGGCCGGCTTCCGCCGTCTGCAGGAACTCGAGGAACGCCCGCGCGGCGTCCTTGCGGGCCGACGTCGAGATCACCGCCGCGGGATACACGATCTCGGGCGCCTCGCGCCCTTCAATCACCGCCGCGACCCGCACGGCAGCAGACACCCGCGCGTCGGTGACGTAGACGATGCCGGCGTCCGCGCCGCCATGTTGCACCGCCGCGAGCGCCGCTCTCACGCTGGCAGACGGCACCATCTTGTGCTGCAACGCCGTCCACAGGCCGATGCGCTCCAGGTACTGCTTCGCATAAACGCCGGCGGGGACCGCGTCGGGGTCGCCAATCGCCACGCGCCGCACGTCGCTCGACGCCAGCGAGGCCGCCGAGGAGAGCGGGCCGGCCCGATCCTTGCGGACGACGATAGCAAGCCGATTTCCGAGCAGCTGGACGATCGAGCCCGGCGCCGTCAGGCCCGCCTTTTCGACGACCGCCATCTGCGCGCCGTCCGCGCTGATGAACACGTCGACCGGCGCGCCATTCGCAATCTGGCGCGCGAGCACGTTCGACGCGGCGAAATTCATCACCACCCGGCCATGGCCGGCGGCCGTGTACGCGCGGGAGATCTCCTCGATAGCTTCGGTCAGGCTGACGGCGGCGGAAACGGTGAGGCGGGGCGGACCCGCATCTTGAAGCGGGGTGCTGGAAAAAAGGAGCCATGCCAGCAACGGCAGCATGGCTCCCAGTGTAGTGCAGCCCGAACGCTTACTGCGTCACGCAGGAACTGATGTGGATCTGCAGGTTGCCGTGCGTGATTGGAACCGGAGCGGCCGCCTCACCCACGAGGAGGCGCACGACGCCGCCGCCGTCGGTCACCTCGATGAAGTAGCGATCGATCAGCGTCCCGTCCTTGGCGCCGCTGCTGCCGGGCTCGTTGCGATCCTCGGCGCGGCCGCGGAACGTCACCGGGCCGAAGTCCACCTTGTTGCCCTGAATGCCTTTCAACGTTCCCGTGCCGCTGAACTCGATGAAGTTGAACGGCGTTGCCGGAGATTCGGATCCTTCCGGAATGCCGGGCACGTTGCCGCATCGGTCCACTTTGATCGCCAACCCCTGGAAGTGCAGCTTGAGGGCGTGCGCGACGTGGTTCCACTGGCCGCCTTCACCCGAATCCGGGTTGCAGCCCGGGTTGACGTTGCCGCCGAAGCTGTGCTGCGGACCTCTTTCCGCGACCAGCGTGCCGGTGATCGAGCTGAACTTCGCGCCGCCGCCGGTCAGCCAGCAGGCCGTCCGCGAGCACGCTTCGCTGCTGACGAGCCAGTCCACTTCCGGCTCGTCTTCGGCGTCGGTGGTGAAGAACGGAAACGGGTTCGTCGCCTGGACGATCACCGTTGCGCCGGATGGCGGCGTCAACGCGATCGTGAACGTCGCCGGAACGTCGGGAAGATTGACGCGATAGGCGCCGGCGTCATCGGTCGTCGCGGTACCGGTGAACGTCACGCTCACGCCGGTGACCGTCAGCACCACGCCCGGCAGCGGCAGATCACCGTCGTCGACCTGGCGGTTGCCGTTGGCGTCGCAGCGGACGAAGCCGTCGATGTGCCAGGCCTCAGCCGCGCCCGCCTGAGCGAGGAACGCTGCAAACACGATTGCAAGGACTTTCAAACTCTTCTGCATACACACCTCTCGGCACAATCGATCGACCAACGCGAACATGAGTTGATGTTCGGAACGTGAACAAGAAAACACGCTGCAGATGAGCCGTCAACTACGAATGTCGTAATCTCGCAGCGATTGGCGAGAAAGTGCGGAGGCATGTCTGCCGCGGCGCAGACTTCTCTGCGCCGGGCAGCGTTGCAGGCGACTAGTGTCGCAGCCGGAGAGGACTAATTCGAGCGCCGACCATTGTTACACGGTACCGCGGGCTATCTCACGGCGACGCGGACGTTGGTCGATCGTTCGACGCCGCGGCCGTCGCGCCCGTGCACGACGATGACGATCGTGCCGGTGCGTCCGGTGCCGCAGCCGAAGGCGAGATCGAGCGGGAACATCAGCGACGATCGCGCCTGCACGAGCGCGGTGCCGAACTGGGTCGTCAACTGCGGCGCTGGAAGCGTGACTTGCGGCGCGGCCACGCCGCCAGCATCGACGAACTGCATTCGCACTTCGTCGAGAAACAGCGTGACGTCGTCGTCAGCCAGCACCGTCAGCGCGAGCCGCGCGCGGAGCGGTTGAATCAGCGGACAGTTTCCGCCGCTGACGAGTTGCGCGGTGACGGTCGAGGGTTCGGCGCGGGCGAAGGAAGCGGATGGTGCGAGCAGGAGCGCTGACGGCCCGGCGGCAGTGACTTGAGTTTCTGAATCGCTGCAGCTGATGGTCAGCAACGACGCGGCGACGATCGTAAGCGCGGCAGTGAGCTTGAACATGGGGAACCTCACGCGCGCGAGTCTAGCAAACCAGCCGCCAGCGTTTTTACTGAGATCAAAAAGAAAATGACTCTTCAGTTCTCTCTTTCAATTTTGTTATCGCCCCGAGCGGCCGCCGCGACGGCCTTCAGCCGGCGGCTCTTCAATGACGATCTCGCGCCCGTCGACGAAGACGTGGCGGATGCGGGTCTTCTCCTCGAACAGATCGCCGTCGGTGACGATCAGGTTGGCGATTTTTCCCCGCTCGATGCTGCCGAGCCGGTCGCCGGCGCCGGCCATGCGCGCGGCGTTGATGGTCAGCGCCCGTACGGCGGCGTCCGCGGCCAGCCCATCCTTCACCGCGCGGGCGGCGTTGCGGAGAAAATCGCGCGGCTCGCGCAGACCGGCTGACGCGAATGCGAACTGAACGCCCGCCTTGTCGAGCGCGGCCGGCACTTTCGGCGCCTGCGCGCGGGTTCGCAGTTCCCGCAGCGGCTCATCCGCGTCGGCCGCCAGTATCCGCGATCGCGCTGGAAAGTTCAGGCTGTAGATGACGCGTGCGTTCCTGGCTTTGAGATCCGCCGCCACCTGATCAGCTTCGCGTCCACCGGTGATGATCGGATCGAGCTTGAAGTCCTGCGCGATGTCGAGCGCGCGCGTGATTTCGCGGGACCGGTCGGCCTGGAAGGCGACCGGGACCCGGCCCGCCAGCGCCGGCTGAAGCGCGTCGAGGGCCGGATCGTAGTTGGGCCGCGGCACGCCGCTCGCTTTCACCCGCTCGTAGCGCTGCGCGGCGAGCTGCTGGTGCTGCGCGTCGAGAAAGCTCTGACGCACGAACGCGATCGCGCCGATCAGCGACGCCGGATATCCGTCCCCCGCGACGTTGTTCGGGAATTCGACGTGCAGCGCCACCGGCGACCGCACGATCTGCAGCCCGCGGCGGTAGTCCCCGACGTTGCCGATTTGCGGCTCGTCGACCGGGCCGGTCACGTTTACCAGCGCGCTCTGACCCTTGACGACGATGCCGGGCGGCGTCGCCAGCACGCTCGTGACGCCGGTCGAAGCGAGCCGCGCCAGGTCCGGTGAGTCGGCGCGCAGACGCTCGGCGGCGAGCAGATCGGGTCTGAAGATCTGCGCGCGCTTCCACCGCTCGGCCTCTTCCATCGTCCGCAGCCCTTCGGGGCGCTGCTGATTGGTCGGAACGTCGAGCCCGACGCTGTTGCCCATGTCGATCAAGCCCGGATACACCGTCAGGCCGGCGCCTTCGACGATCACCGAGCCCGCCGGCGCGGCCACCTCCGCGCCAACCGCTTCGATCAACCCGTTCCGGACGACCACGGTGCCGGCGGCAAGCGGCGTCCCCGCGGCGGTGACGATGCGTGCTCCCTTGATCGTGTACAGGTGCGGCGCGTCGGCACGCGGCGCCGTGCTCGAGAACGCGATGGCGGCTGCCGCGGCCGTGACGCAGGCGGCGAGACGAATATGGATGGTCATCGTGGTCCTACTTGCGATTGATGTACTTCTCGTAGAGCGCCTGGTGCTTGTTTGCCAGCCCGACGTCCTGACCGGCGATGAACACATGCGTCAGTTCGGTGCGGATCTCGAGCGGATCGCCTTTGGCGATGAAGAGATTCGCGTCCTTGCCCGCCTCGAGCGAGCCAAGACGATCCGCCACGCCGAGGATCTCGGCGGCGTGGATGGTGAGCGCCTTCAGCGCGTCGTCGCGATTCATGCCCCACGCGACTGACATGGCGGCGTTGTACGGCAGCAACCGCACGTTCGTGTTGTCTCCGGTCGAGAAAGCGACCTTCACACCGGCTTTCACCAGCTCTCCCGCGAGCTGGTAGCTCGACGCGTGGAAGTCGTCCTCGCGCGACGGCATGGTGAGCCGATCGGAGAGGATCACCGGGATGTTCCGGTCCTTCAGCAGCGGCGCCACGTAACCCGCTTCGGCGCCGCCGGCAAGGATGATGTCGATCTTCGCGCGGCTGGCGAACGCCACCGCGTCACGGATGTCCTGCTCGCGGTTGGCCGTCGTGATGAGCGGCAGCCGCCGCTCGACGACCGGCACCAGGGCTTCGAGCGTCCAGTCCACGGCCTTGTCCGGTCCGGCGTTGCCGTACGCCCTCGCCTGATCGAACAGGCGGATCAGTTCGTCCAGCCGTCGGTCGCGCTCGCGGCGCAGATCGTCGTAGGTCCGATCGGGCGGAGGCTGGGCGCCTCGCCCGCCGCCGCCACCGCCGCGGCCGCCGCCGGGGGTGATCACGGGAAAGGTGAACTGGATGCCCGCGTTCGGCTTGACCGTGGCTTCTTCCCACGTCCAGCCGTCGAGGTTCATGACCGGCACCTCGCCGCCGAAAATGCCGCCGGTCTGGACGACGGCGACGCTGGTGATGCCGTTCACCCGCGCGACCGGGATCGCGTCGCTCTCGGCGTGGTACGCCACGCGCGTGCGCATGTGCGGGTTGCGGTCGAGCATCTCGCCGACGTCGTCGAAGCCGCGCGGCCCGGGCTCGTCGAGCCCCACCGTCGTCGCCGCGTCGATGAAGCCCGGATAGACGTGCGCGCCGGCGGCGTCGATGACCTTCGCGCCGGCCGGCACCTGCACGTTGCCGCCGACCGCTTCGATTCTGCTGCCGCGAATGACGATCGTGCCGCGTTCGATCACCGGCCGCGAGATCGGGTGAATGCGAGCATTCGTGATGGCCAGCGCCGCCGCGGCGGCTGCTGGCGGACGGCCCGGTGGCGGCTGTTGCGGCGCGCGCCCCGCCGTGCCGGCGACGCCGCGCTCGGCGCTGCTCCCGGCGCCGTTCGGGCCCTCCCCGCCCTCCGCGCGCGGCCGCTGCGGTTCGGCCGTTGTCGGTGTCCGCCGCGTCCCTTCTTCCGAAGTCGCGAGATCCTTCTTCTCTTTCCTCAGCTCGGTCAGGCGGCGCTCGTCGGCCAGGCGGTCGTAATAGAGCGTGCCGTCGATGTACGTGCGGTCGACGATGGCGTAGGAGCTGAGCGGGTGGTGTGTCCAGACCACGACGTCGGCATCCTTGCCGTTCTCCAGCGAGCCGACGCGGGAATCGATCCGGAGCTGCTTCGCCGGGTTGATGGTGACGAGCGACAGCGCCTCGTCATCAGTGAGCCCGCCCCACTTCACCGTCTTCGCCGCCTCGGTGTTCAGCCGGCGGGCATGCTCCGCGCTGTCGGAATTGATCGACACCAGCACGCCCTTCCGCAGCATGATGGCGGCGTTGTGCGGAATTGCATCCGCGGCCTCGACCTTGTAGCCCCACCAGTCAGAGAAGGTGGAGGCTCCAGCCCCGTGCGCCGCGATCTCCTTGGCGACCTTGAACCCCTCGAGGACGTGCTGGAACGTCGAGATCTTGAAGCCCATCTCCTCGGCCAGGCGAATGAGCATCAGGATCTCGTCGGCGCGGTAGGAGTGCGCGTGGACCAGCCGCTTGCCCTCGAGCACTTCGACGAGCGGCTCGAGCTGCAGGTCGCGCCGGGGCGGCAGAATGGCATTGCCGCCGGCGCCTCCTTTGGCCTTGTCGTAGTCCTTCCACGCCTTCTGATAGGCCTTCGCGCGAGTGAACGCGTCGCGGATCACGAACTCCACGCCGGCGCGCGTCGTGGGATATCTCAACGGCGCGTTCGGCGTCTGGCGCAGCAGCCGGGGCAGCTGCTTCGGATTCTCGCCGAGCGCGAATTTGATCCCCGGGATCGCCCCCTCGAAGAGCAGATCTTTCGGACGCGTCTTGCCCCAGCGTAGTTTAATGACGGCGTTCTTGCCGCCGATCGGGTTGGCGCTGCCGTGCAGCACGTTGGCCGTCGTCAAGCCGCCGGCGAGGTCGCGATAGATGCTGACGTCCGTCGGATCGAGCACGTCCTCCATCCCGGTCATCGAGCTGACGGTCGTGCCCCCTTCGTTGATTGAGTCGACGGCGATGTGCGAATGGGCATCGATGATGCCGGGCGTGACGAACCGGCCGGAGACGTCGACGACGTCGGCGCCGGCGGGAACGTCGACGGTGGAGCCCGGGCCGACCGATGCGATCTTGCCGTCGCGCAGCACGACCGTGCCGTTGGGAATCACTCCCTTGGTGACCGTCATAACGGTCGCGCCGCGCAGCACCACGACGCGTGGCGCGCGCGCGGCCGGCGCCGGCGTCTGTCCCGCCATCTGCGTGGCGCCGGTCTGCAGCAGCGCGAGCGCAAACGTAATCGCAAGCGTGGGCGCGAGAATGCGGCGAGCGACTGAGCTTGGCAAGAAGGCCTCCAGGAGAAAGCGCAGAATATATCAGGGCAAAAGCGAGAAGGGAAAAGGCGAGTGAGGGTCGTTCTGCCAGGGGGCTCCGGCCAGGTCGGCACCGTCCTGGCGCGTGCCTTTCACGGCGCGGGCCACGAGGTGATCGTTCTGAGCCGCGGCGATGCGCACGGCCCGTGGCGCGTGGTCCCATGGGACGGGCGGACGATCGGGCACTGGGCCGGTGCGATCGACGGCGCCGACGTCGTCATCAACCTCGCCGGGCGGAGCGTGAACTGCCGCTACCACGCCGCCAACCGCAAACGCATTTTCGATTCGCGCGTGCACTCGACGCGCGTCGTCGGCGAAGCGATCCGCAAGGCGCGTCATCCGCCGCGGGTGTGGCTGCAGGCGAGCACGGCGACGATCTACGCGCACCGCTACGACGCGCCCAACGACGAGCTGACCGGCCTCATCGGCGGCGCCGAACACGGCGTCCCGGACACGTGGCGCTTCAGCATCGACGTCGCCCGTGCGTGGGAAAACGAGCTGGATGCCGCGGTCGTGCCAGGCACGCGCAAGGTGGCGATGCGGTCGGCGATGGTCATGAGCCCGGATCCGGGCGGCATCTTCGACACCCTCCTGTCGCTGGTGCGCTTCGGGCTCGGCGGCCAGGCGGGCGACGGCCGGCAGTACATGTCGTGGGTGCACGACGTCGACTTCGTCCGCGCGGTCTACTGGCTCATCGGCCACGACGAGCTCGACGGCGCCGTCAACATCGCCGCTCCGGATCCGTTGCCGAACGCCGAGTTCATGCGCGTGCTCCGGCGTGCGTGGGGCATGCCGGTTGGTCTGCCGGCAACGGCATGGATGCTCGAGATCGGCACCTGGCTGCTGCGAACGGAAACCGAGCTGATTCTCAAGAGCCGCCGCGTCGTGTCCGCAAGGCTGCCGGCGAGCGGATTCGCCTTCGAATACCCAGCTTGGCCCGCGGCCGCGGCGGACCTGTGCCGGCGTGCGCGCGTGCGCTCGCGCGCCGTGTGAAAAGCAGTAGACTCCCACCGCACGCCGTTTGAGGAGGCACGACATGCGACGATGCGCGAGGCTCCTGGTTTGCGCCGGACTGATGTGGCTGAGCGTCGCCGCCGGCGCGGCCGCGCAGCGCCGGCTGACCGTCGACGACTTCCTCGCGCCCGCATATCCCTTCGAGCTCGTCGCTGCCCGGAAGGCGGACCGGATTGCGTGGCTCGCCTACGAGCAGGGCCGCCGAAACGTCTACACCGCAGCCGCGCCCGACTTCCGTCCGGTGCGCATCACGAGTTACGCCAAGGACGACGGCATCGATCTGACGAACCTCGCGATCTCGAATGACGGGTCGACGGTGGTATTCGTCCGCGGACACGCGCCGAATCGCGCCGGCTGGGTTGCCAACCCTGCCAGCAGCGCCGCCGGCGCGCAACGCACCATCTGGGCCGCGCGCACGACCGCTGCCGCCACCGGTCAATCAGCCAGAGCGTGGCAGATCGCGGAAGGGGGCAATCCCGCGCTCGCTCCCGACGGCCGCTCTGTCCTGTACGTCAAGGACGGTCAGATCTATCGCGCCCGCGTGAGCCAGGCGCCGCCGGCAACACCAGTCGATCGAGGTGAGAAGCCGCTGATTACGGCCTTCGGCGAAAACGCCGACCCAGAGTGGTCGCCGGATGGCTCGCGCATCGCGTTCGTGAGCAGCCGCGGAGACCACTCGCTGATCGGCGTCTACGACGTAAGGTCACGGCAGGTGATCTACGTCGCGCCCAGCGTCGATCACGACTCGAGCCCGACGTGGTCCCCCGACGGCGCGCGTCTCGCGTTCATCCGCCGGCCGGGAACTCCCTTCGCGCAGCAACTCGCGCAGGCCGCGGCGGCGGCGCAAGGGCGTGGCGGCCGCGGCAACGCGCCGGGCGGCCGCGGCGGCCAGTTCGGCCGCGGCCAGGATCAGCAGGGTCCGGTCATCCCCGGCCTTACGAGCGCGGCGTTCAAGGGCGGCTACACGCTGTCGTTCTGGGTCGCCGACATCCCGCGCGGCGGCTCGATCGCGACCGATCTCGGCGGCCGCGCCGCAGCGACCGCGAGGGACGCCGCCCGCGAGTTCTGGCACAACCAGAAGGACGACACCGCGTTCAACCGCGTGAACGCGATTCAGTGGGCCGGCGATCACGTGATCTTCCAGGCCGAGCCCGACGAGTGGATCAGGTACTACGCAGTGGCGCTCGCCGGCGATGTCGGCGCGCCGATGCAACTTACGCCCGGGAACGGCATGGTGGAGACGGTGTCGCTGGCAGCGGATGGCCGTCATTTGTTCTATTCGACGAACGCCGGTGACATCGATCGCCGGCACGTGTGGAGAGTACCAACCGCCGGCGGCACGCCGCGGCAAGTGACGGCCGGCGCCGAGATCGAGACCTATCCGGCGGCGCTCGCCTCCGGGCGAACCGTGGCGATGCTCACGGCCGCCGCCGACCGTCCGCAATCCGTCGGCGTCGCCCCGGCAGACGGCGGCGCCGTCAAGGTTGTATTTCCGGCGCTTCCGGCAAGCTTTCCGCGCGCCGCACACGTCGTCCCTGAGAACGTCACGCTGACCGCGGAAGACGGGATCAAGTTCAACAACCAGCTGTTCGTGCCGAAAGGCCTGAGCGCCGGCGAGCGTCGGCCGGCAGTGGTCTTCGTGCACGGTGGCCCTCAGCGCCAGATGCTGCTCGGATACCACTACCGGCACTTCTACCATCTCGCGTACGGCGTCAACCAATGGCTCGCCAGCCAGGGCTACGTCGTCCTGTCAGTGAACTACCGCAGCGGCATTGGCTACGGCCGTTCGTTCCGCATGGCGCCGAACACCGGCCAGCGCGGCAACGCCGAATATCGAGACGTGCTGGCGGCTGGCAAGTACCTTCAGACGCGCAACGACGTCGATCCCAAGCGCGTCGGCATCTGGGGCTTGTCTTACGGCGGCATCCTCACGGCGCAGGCGCTGGCACGCAACTCCGACCTCTTTGCCGCCGGCGTGGATCTCGCCGGCATCCATCTCTGGGGCAACTCCGTCGATCCGCAGAGCGTCTCGTACCAGTCGTCGTCGATCTCGCAGATCGACAAGTGGAAGTCGCCGGTCCTGCTGGTGCACGGCGACGACGATCGAAACGTGGCGTTCTCGCAGACCACCGGCCTGGTGCAGCTGTTGCGCGCGCACGACGTCTACTACGAGCTCATCGTGTTTCCCGACGACGTCCACGATTCGCTGCTTTACAGCCGCTGGATCTACACGTTCGAGCGGACGGATGGGTTTCTGCGGAAGTTCCTGGGCGGCGGCCGCAGCCTCACGACGCAATGAGCCGCGGATTGGGAAACGACGAGCCGCGAATCAACGCGGATCTCAAACATTGACGAGCCGCGGATCAACCAGCGCGGATTGTCTTTCGGCGTATCGGCGCGGCCGGTCGCCGATCCGCGTAGAGCCGCGGCCCGTCCCACCAGTCAAGACGACCTTCTCGGTAAAGCCGCGGCTCGTCCTATACAGTCAAGACGACCTTACCGATATTTCCGCGGCTCTGGATGAAGCGGTGCGCATCGGCCGCGCGCTCGAGCGGGAACGTGCGGGCGACGACCGGGGTGATCCGTCCGGCGCGCAGCTCGTTGACGAGCATGTCCATGATCGGCGCGAGCTGCCGCCGCTCGTCCCAAAGATGGCCGACGTGCAGGCCGAACACGCCGCGGTTCCGGTTGATGAGCGACATCGGATCGAAGCGCGGTGTCGCCATCCACGCCCGGAAGGCGCGCCACGTGCTGCGGCGCTCCGACGGCGCCGCCGATGACAGCCCGAAAATGATCAGCCGGCCGAGCGGGGCGAGCATCCGGTAGCTCGTCATGAAGCTGCGTCCGCCGATGGGATCGAGGATCACGTCCACGCCGCGGCCGCGCGTCAGCTGCTTGACCTCGGCGGCGACGTCCGCGTGCCGGTAGTCGATTGCGTGCTCGACGCCGAAGCTCCGCAGCGCGTCGTGCTTGAAGGCGGATGCCGTGCCGATGACCGTCGCCCGCCGCAGCCGTGCCAGCTGGGTGGCAGCGATGCCGACGCCGCCGCCAGCGTTGTGCACGAGGACCGTTTCGTTCGGAGCGAGCGCCGCCATCCGATAGAGCGCAATCGCCGCCGTCAGGTAAGTGACGGGGACCGCGGCCGCCTCGGAATCGCTCAGCTCGTCGGGGAAGTGGAAGACCTGCCCGGCGGGTACGACGACGGTATCCGAGTAGCCGCCAAACCGTGTGAGCGCGACGACGCGATCGCCTTCGATGAAGCCGGTGACGTCGCGGCCGATGCCGTCGACGTGCCCGGCGACTTCGTAGCCGACCACGACCGGCGGCCTCGGGGCGTCCGGGTAGAGCCCGAGACGCGCGAGGATGTCGGCGAAATTGATGCCGGCGGCGCGGACGCGGATCCGGATCTCGCCGTGGCCGGGCTGCGGATCCGGCGACTCGCGCATCTCGAAGACGTCCGGCGGGCCATGCCGCGGGATGACCGCCTGGCGCATGGCCCGCCATCATTCTCGAAGCGCCGCCGAATTGCCACCTATTTGGCGGGGAGCGCCTCTCAGCGCCGCCGGCACGGGCCCGCCAGCATGGCGAGCAGGGCCTTCTGCGTGTGGAGCCGGTTCTCGGATTGATCGAAGACCACCGACTGCGCCGAATCGATCACCTCGTCGGTGACCTCGTCGCCTCGATGGGCGGGGAGGCAGTGCATGAACACCGCGCCTGGGGCGGCGTGAGCCATGAGTCCGCCGTTGACCTGGTACGGCGCGAACGTCTGCTGCCGAAGGCCGACCTCGGATTCCTGCCCCATCGACGTCCACACGTCGGTGTAGACGGCGTCGGCGCCGCGCACCGCGGCAACCGGATCGTACGTGCTTTCGACCAGTCCGCCCGGCGCGGCGATCCGCGCGATCGTGGCGTGGACGCCGGCCGCCAGCTCGTAGCCGCGCGGAGAAGCGACGCGGATCCGGGCGCCGAGCATCGCCGCCGCCTGCGCCAGCGACGTGGCGACGTTGTTGCCGTCCCCGACGAAGGCAATGGTGCGTCCGCGCAGCGATCCCCAGCGCTCCTGCAGCGTCAGGCAGTCGGCCAGCGCCTGGCACGGATGCTCCTCGTCGGTCAGCGCGTTGACGACCCGCAGCGACGGCGCGGCGGCGGCAAACTCCTCGAGCCGAGCCTGGGCGAACGTCCGCACCACCGCCGCGTGCACCCAGCGCTCGAGGTTCCGCGCGACGTCCGCGATCGATTCGCGGCCGCCGAACGTGACTGCCTCCTGCGGCTCGATCACGTCGCCGCCCAGCTCGCGCACGGCGATCTGGAAGGTCGATCGCGTGCGCAGCGACGGCTTCTCGAACAGCAGGGCGACGTGCCGCCCCTCGAGCGGACGCTCGTGCGGCACGTCGGCGGCGCGCGCCGCCTTGAGCGCCGCGGCGAGCTCGAGGCAGGCGGTCAGCTCGTCGCGATCGAAGTCGAGCACCGACAGGAAACGGTGGGTGCGGTTGCCCACGTGAGGGCCGCCCATTTCAGCATTCAGCATGGCTACGTCCGGTAGTCGGCGTTGATTCGCACGTACTCCGCCGTGAGGTCGCAGGTCCACATCCGCGAGCGTCCCTGACCGCCCGTGCCGAGGTCCACTTCCAGCGCGACGTCGCGCTGCTTGAGATAGGCCGCCGCTTCATCCGCCCGATCGTCGTGCGGCACGCCGTCGCGGAACAGCTCCACCGGCC
>Ga0075421_100008318_pt1 | contig 12736 bp, 5 predicted proteins | sample SoiMetdeltSBSDD5_FD_75292 | JGI IMG/M metagenome (GOLD analysis project Ga0075421, IMG submission 75292) | Bulk soil microbial communities from a Populus tree surrounding site in Tennessee, USA - Soil MetaG P. deltoides SBSDD5 | ecosystem: Environmental > Terrestrial > Soil > Tree plantation... | reverse complement strand
GGATGGTGAAACACGCAGAGGATCGCGAGATCGAGTGCGGGGCTGGCGGCAGCCAGGCGGTGGGCGATGACGTCGTGAACCATCCGTTCGGGTGTCGCCAGCGCACCGGCAACCGGCGCCCACGGGTCGACGCCCGCCCCTGCATCGTCGCGCGTCCCGGACGGCCGGATCAGCTCCAGCAGGTGAACGCCGCCGTGAACGTCGCCGGCGACGACGAAGCGCCGATCGGCGCTCAGCGAAAACGTCGAGAGTGCCGCGTCCGCGCAGTAGACGGCAACTGGCTTCGCCGCCGGAGGCGTCCACAGGCACAGTGTCCGGTCCTCGCCGATCGACATCGCGTCTCCCTCGTCGAAATAGGCGCAGTCGATGACCGATCCGTCGTGCGCGGAGTGATGCCATCGCGGCGCTCCGGTGTCGAGATCCCATTCCCACAGCGCCCCGCCGGCGCCGCCGCCCAGCAGCCGCTTCCGGTCGCGGGATTCGCAAAAGGCTGACGGCGTGTCAGTGCCGCAGTCGAGCAGGCGTTCGACTCGCGCGCGCTCGACATCGATGACGGCGATCGCGTGCTCGGCGGTGAAGAACAAGCGATCGCCGCTGGTCGAGAAGAAACACACCGGCGGGCGAGCGCCGCGGCGCGGCATCGGCGGGACGCCGATCTCGGCGCGGCGTTTCACGTCGTCGCGGTAGATCGCCAGCCCGTCGCGCCGGAGCACCGCGAATCGCCACTTGTCCGCCGAGCGCGCCCAGGTGACGGCCCGGCTGTGCTGCCGCCCATCCTCGAGCGGCGGCAGGAAGTGGAGATCGAAGCCGGTCATGCGGGAGCCGACGGCGAAGAGCCAGTACGCCTCAGCCGACCGGCCGCAGGCCGGCGCGGTTCGATGCGGCGTGCTGTGTCGCCCGCCGTCGACCGCGGGCAGCAAGGCACCGGAGGATTCGTTGAATGCCACGCCGGGGCCGGCGATGCGAACATCGCCGAAGCCGACGTCTGGATTGAGCGGGCGGAAGGACACGTCGGCGTCAGGCGAGTCGATGCGGCAGACTGTTTCGCCGAAATCCATGCGCACGTTCGACGGCCGCGCGTGCCAGAGATGCGCCTCCCGTCCGCCGGTCGCGAACGCGCTGAATGCCGCGGCGCCCGGTGCCTGCTCGGTGCCAGCCTGGCGCAGATCGCTGCAGGCGTAGGCGTGCAGCCGGCTGTCCAGCGACGCCGTGACGAGGTGCCGGCCATCGGGCGAGATCGCCATGCCGCGAATCGCGCCGGTGTGGTCGCCGAGCGCGCGCAGCTGCTGGCCGTCGGCCGTCCGGAAGATCAGGAGTGCACCGCTTCGAAGCCCGATCGCGTACTCGCCACCCCCGAGCAGGAATCGGCACGACAACGCGCTCTCGGGAAATTCGTGCGTCGCGTGGTCGCTCGCTGCCGGCGCCGCAGCATCCATCGTCCACGCCATGCCGGCGCGGCGGTGCTCGTACAGCGCCGTGTCGGTGCCGCCGGCGACGAGCAGCGTGCGGCGATCGGGACTGAACGCGCAGCCGTAGAGGTGGCGGGCCTCGACGTCGGCCCCGCCGGCCTGTCCGCCCTTCGGCACCGTGATCAGATGAATATCGTGGCCGGCAAGCACTGCGACGCCGTCGCCGCGAAATGCCACGTCGTAGTAGACGCCCGCTCGGGCCCACAGCTTGCGTCCGCTGACGTCGAAGAGAACCGCGCCCTTCTCGCCACAGGCGAGGACGTAATCGCCGTCCGGCGAAATGCGGCACCGCTCGGCCTCCGGCACGCGATGCCGAAATTCCAGCATCTCGCCGGACGCCAGATCGTGGCGACGGATGACGCCGTCTCCGCCGGCGGAGACCACAAACGATCCGTCCGGTGCGACGTCGCAGCTCCTCGCCGTGGCCGGCAGCTGCGCGACGCGCTTGACGTGCGCCCACCGATCGGGCGTCCACATTCGAATCGCGCCGTCGTTGCCGCAGCTGAGGAGATGAAGCCCGTCCGGCGTGAACACGCAATCGAGAACCGACGCGGTGTGACGCGTCATCGTGGCCTGCACGATCGGGTTCGAGTCGGGCACATTGAGCCGCTTGAACCACGGTGCGGCGGCGCGTTTGCCCGCGCTCTTCGCGATCGCGTTGCGCACCGGGCCGCCGCGACGGAAGTTGTGCGCCTGCTGCTCGATGAACGCCGGCATGCCGGCGTAGCGTCCGAGCGTGTGGGCGTCGCGCCGCACGAAGGCGAGGAACTGCTCGAGCGAACCCGCCAGCGGGCCCTTCGCGCCGGCCTGGAGCGCGGCCTCGTAGTCGTTGACGAGGTCGTGGACCATGCCGGCCATGCACTTCGCGCGGGCAAACTGCAGATCGCCCAGCGTCTGCCCCAGCTCCCTCCACATCCGCGCCCGCGTGAGGTGGAACGGCATCTCGGCGGCAGTGCGCGGGTCGGCCGTTTCCCCAGTTGCCTCCGTCGCTCGCAGCACCGGCCGGCCGCCGAAAAACAGCGCCAGCTCTCTGTGGGCTCGCCGGGCATCCGCCATTGCGCCGTACCGCTCCGCCGCGCGTTTGCCGACGACGCGGTGGTAGAAGCCGAGGAGGCTGATGCCGGCACCGGCGCGTTGCGCTAGGTACGGCGCGAGGTCGGCGTACAGGCGGGCCCAGACGGCGACCGGCAGCTCGTCCGCACGCGGAGACTCCGGCGAACGACGGCGCAGCTCCCGGAGCACCTCACGCCGCTGGCCCAGCGCCGACACCATCTCGTCTTCGGCGAGCCCGAACCTCGCGGTTCCCAGGTAGCGCAGCGCGTGGCCGACGAGCTCACGACCGTGCCGCAGCTCGAACGCATCGAGCGCCGCGTCGACGATGCCGTCCAGCCCGCGCGCGACGCGGACGCGCCGGTCGCCGGAGGTCCACCCGCGCGCCTGCTCGAAGGCGAGCTTCAGGAACAGCGGCAGCGGACATCGCGCGAAGCGAGCCTGAATCGCGCGTTCCTGTGCCGGCTGGATCGTGCGAAGCGCGCTGCGCATCCAGGCGCGCAGCGCGTTCCGCGCTTCGGGCCACGAGAGGCCCGACAATCGGAGCCCGGTGCCGGCCGGCTCGCGGTCGTGCGCCGTGTTCGAGTTTGAGTCCGCTTCGGCGAGCGACGCCACGAGCTTGGTGTGGGGCGGCAGGTGCCGGGGGAGCCAGTCGAGGAGCTCGACGCCGTCCCGGTTCTCGACCTGGTCGACGGCGTCCAGAAAGACGACCAGCGGGCGCTGCTCCTGGCCGCTGCCCAGCGACTCGGTCCACCGCGGAATCGCGGTCTCGACGTCGTGCGCGGCCGGCTGGAGCGGCGCGGCGAACGCGCCGGCGATCTCGTCGCGCAACCCGTCGAGCAGCGAGCGCAGATCCGACGAGGAGGCGGTCGCGCCGACGAAGCGCTGCACGATCACGGCGCCGGGAAGCGCGGCGCGGGCGTCGGCGGCGCACTGCGCCATCATCGCGCTCTTGCCGCACCCGGCCGTGCCGGCGATCACGAACGGTCGATCGCTGTTGTTCGTGAGGTAACCGCGAATGCGACGCCTGCCCTCGCGCCGCCCGTGGAATCCGGCAACGCGCTCACGCGCGAACTGCGTGTGGGCGGCGATTTCAGCGGCGAGGTGGGAAGCGCCGCGCCCCTGATCGAGCGCCGCGTCGATCCGCTGCTTCAGCGAATCCTCGACAGCCTGGCAGAACGGTTCCAGCGGCGGCGTTGCGGAGTAGGAGCTGACGGACGGACCGAGCCAGCCTCGCAGCTCGTCCTCGAGCCCGTCGAGGGACGGTTGCATCCCCGGATTCCCGGCCGCCGGGCGCGGCTCACGGACATAGCAGAGCGCGCCGCGCGCATCTCCGGCGTGACGGCGTGCTTCCGCGATTTCCTGATGGACGGCGGAGCCTGCGTACGCCACCCATCTGGGATCGCCGCGCGGCACGAATGCACCGAGCGCGTCGTCGAGGATCGCCCGGAGTTCGTCCTCTGACGGCGCCCTGGCGCTGCGCGGCCGGTCGCGCAGGCGGTATTCCGCCGGCACGGCGTTGTCGTCGCGCTCGTACCAGGCGGTGAATGCGGCGCGCCGCGATCGCGCCGCCGCAAGCATGGCGTCGAAGTCGGCCGCCGGGATGCGCCACGGCAGCGGCCGCCACCCGTAGCGATGGCCGAGGAGCACCAGCAAGTACAGCTGCGGCGACAGATCGCACGCGCGCCGCATCTCGTCGAGACAGATGCGCATCGTCTGCCGCGCGCGCGAGTCGCCGTCGCTGATTCCCCAGCGGAGGTCGATGGCCTGGAACCGTGCACCGCGGGCGGCGCAGTACTCGGTGAGGTTGCGGAACACGCTCGCGTGCAGCGCTTCGCGCTCCGCGCGCATGTCCTCGAACGTCGAGCTGACGAACACACGGAAGGACTGCATTCCGGAAATCCTCGATGCAGGCGCAGTTATCGATCTTTCCGGAATTCTGCGAACCAGTTCTGCACGATCGCCAGCGCCGGCGGGCGCCCATCGGTGTTGGCCACCTCGCGCACCATCAGCAGCCGCTTGCCGTCCGGCGAGACGTCGAATCCGGCTCGCGCCAGTATCGAGGCAGACCGTTTGATCAGTCGGGGCGCGCTCACCGTCACCTCGGGAAGCGTGCCGACGTCGACGACGAAGATCTGCCCGCTGACCTGGCGGAAGAAGAGCTGATTCCCGGCCGGATTCCAGAGCGGCAGGCTGCCGCCGGCCGGCGAGACCTGCCACTGCCCGGACGTTTCCGGGTAGCTGCGCAGCATCACCTCGGATTCGCCTGAAGACGGGTGTCGCGCGCGCGGAACACCTCGCCCATCCCGCCGGCCCCCGGCGGCTCGATGATCTGGTACGGACCCAGTCGCGTCCCGGGCAGCACGCGGGGAATAGTAACGCGTTGCCGCAAACACTCGTTGTGGGCCGCTTGCTCAACCCTCCGGGAGGCGGGCGACGGTCGCGGCCATCATGGATGATCGGAATTGAACATGTCTGCCTCGAGCAGCCACTCGCCGCTCGACTGGCGGCGGCGGATTTCCATGTATTTCCCTCGTACCGTCACCGGCGCCTCGGCACCTTCAGGACGCAAAGTCATGGTGTAGGCGCCACGAACGTATGCGAGGTCGGCACGCCCTTCAATGCGGTCGATGCTGATGGTGAGGCCAGTAATCGTCGGAAACGCCGCCATCCACGCCTTCACGGCCGCACGACCCTGCACTGCTGGCGCGTTTGGCGGCATCAGAACAGCGTCCTCGGTATAGAGCGCTGCGAGCGCTTCGAAGTCGCGTCGGAGGAACGCCGCGGCAAACCGCTGCTGGATGGTCTCGATGGCGGCAGTGTCGGCGGCCGAGAGTGGCGCGAGCGATACGGTCATGGAACCCTCCTTCGTCTTCCGAACCTATTTCGTCTCGTACACGATCTTGCCGTCGAAGATCGTCGCCGCCACCACGACCCCCTCGGGCGAGGCGATCGGCGCGGCCGCGATGTCGCTCGCGAGCACCACGACGTCAGCCAGCATGCCCGGCGCGAGCGTACCCTTGCGCCGCTCCTCGAACGACGCGTAGGCGGGCCACCGGGTGTAGCCGGCAATCGCCTGATCGATGGTGAGGCGCTGATCCTCGGCGCCGTTGGCCTTGACGCGCGTCGACGCCAGCCAGATCCCGTGGCCCGCCTCGAGCGGCGCCACCGGCCAGTCGCTGCCGAAGGTGAGGCGGCCGCCGGCGGCGACGATGCTCTTCCACGCCCACGCGCGCGAGGCGCGATCGGGACCAATCGCGTCCGGCCAGGGTCCCTTGGGCACGGCCTGGTTGGCGTCGCCGAGCGCGGCGTGGATCGGCTGCTGCGACGCGATCACTCCGAGCTTCGCGAACCGGGGAATGTCGGCTGCGGCAACCGCTTCGATGTGTTCGAGCCGGTGCCGCCGCCCGCGCGCCGGAGCCGGGTTGGCGGCCGCCGCCTTCTCGAGCGCGTCGAGCGACATGCGAATCGCACGGTCGCCGATCGCGTGAATCTGGATCTGCCACCCGCGCTTGTCGAACATCGCGACGATTCGGTTCAGCTCGTCAACGGTGTAGTTCGGCGTGCCGGCGCTCGGCGTCCCGACGTACGGCGACAGCATCGCCGCCGTCTTGCTCTCGATCACCCCATCGGCGTAAAGCTTGACGATGCCGGTGTGCAGCGTCGGGTTGTCTCCGTACTGCTTCCACAGGGCGTCCATCCGATCGGCGTCGCTCTCGCTGATGCCCGACCTGGCAGAGGTGGCGAGGTAGGAGCGCACCGTCAAACCGCCGCCCTTCTTCACCGCGTCGTAGAGCCCGATCTCGTCGACCGCGCCGCCGGCGTTCTGAATGCTGGTGATGCCGATCCGGTTGGCGTGCGCCACCGCAGCCTTGAGTGCGGCGCGGCGATCCTCCTCGGTCGGCTTGGGCACGACGTGCGAGATCAGATCGGTGGCCGACTCCTTCAGGTGCCCGGTCGGTTCGCCGTTGGCGTCGCGGACGATGACGCCGTTCACCGGGTCCTTGGTGGCTTTCGTAATCCCGGCCAGCGCGAGCACCTTCGAATTCACCCAGACGCTGTGGCCGTCGTAGCAGGTCATCACCGCCGGGCGATCGGGCACGACTTCGTCGAGCTGCGCCCGGGTCGGGCTCGCGTTGGGGAACGGCGAGTATAGCCAGCCGCGTCCCTTGATCCACGCGTCGGCGGGCTTGGCGGCGGCGAAGACGCGAATCTTGTCCTGGACTTCCCGCAGCGTCGTCAACCCGGCGAGGTCGACGTCGCTCAGCGACCGTCCGCCCGACAGGAAGTGCACGTGCGAGTCGTTGAAGCCGGGCGCGACGGTGGCGCCGTGAGCGTCGATGACGCGGGTCGACGGCCCGCTGAGGCTCTTGATCTCGTCGTTGGTACCGACCTTGATGATCGTGTTGCCGCCGATCGCCACCGCCTGCACGACGCGGTTGGCATCGTCGACTGTGTGGACCTTGCCGTTCACGATGACCAGGTCGGCCGTTGCTTCAGCGGCGACCAGAGCCGGCGCGTCCTGCCCGGCGCAGGCGGCAGAAGACACGATCGAAGCGATCACGAGAATAGTGCGAGCGTTCATATGGAGGAACCTCCGCAATTCTCCCGGGCCCGTGGAGCCAAGATCAGAGAGGAGCGAATGTGAACCAGCGAAGGGAGGAGATTACTCCTGATCTCGTTGCTTAGAACAGGAACCGCGCCTGGAACTGGAACATCCGCGGCGGATCGATGTTCGCCAGCGCCGGGATCGCGTTGGTCAGGGTGCCGGCGGCGACCAGCTGACCGAAGGTCGGGTTCGCGGCTGCCGTGTCGCCGTAGACCGTCTGCGCGCGGCCGAGGATGTTGCCGTGGTTGAACAGGTTGAACCCCTCCAGCCGCAGCAGCACGGTGCGCCCGGCGCCGTGAATCCGTCCCTCGACGAACACCGAGACGTCCTGCGTGCCGGTGCCGCGGAACGCCGACTTGCTGTGTTCGATCGAATCTGCGTGTAGTAGAGGCCGTAGCCGCCGCGTACCACCGTCCGCGCGTCGCCGCCGGGGTGCCAGGCCAGGCCGACGCGCGGCGCGAAGTCGGTGGTCGCGTCGGTCAGCGTCTGGCGATCGTAGCGGAGGCCGGCATCGACCGTGAGATCCCTGCCGACGCGGATGCTGTCCTGCGCGAACACCGCGCCCAGCCACTGGGTCAGCTCGTAGCTGGTGACGCCGTAGCTCACCGGCTCCGTGTACTGCTGCACCTGTGCCAGCGTCAGCTGATCGGGCGGTGCCGTGGTTGCCGCCAGGAAGGTGAAGGTGCCGAGCACGGCGAACCCGGGCTCGTTTCCGGTGCCGCCGGAGCTGTGGCGCGCCAGGCTGCCGCCAACCCGAACGCTGTGGCGGCCGTGCGCCCACGAGAGCGTGTCGGAGAGCTGCGCCTGCCGGCCGAACAGATCGGACAGGCGCGACTGGCCGATTGTGAACGGCACCGAGCCCGCGCGCGTGTAGGTGGTGGACAGCGTCTGCGCTTCCCAGAGCGTCACCGGGTCGCCGTCGAGGAACGCGAACCGCGCCTCGTTGACGATGTTCGAGTTGACGACCGATGTGAGGTTGACCTGGCCGGTCACCGAGCGCCGCGAGTACTTGCGGGCGACGCTGGGCGCGCTGGTGCCGCCGACCGCGTCGTTCGGGTTGGTGTCGTAGAACCGATCGACGTTGGCGCGGAACATCAGCGTCTGGCTCGGCGAGACGCGGTGATCGAGACGGCCGTTGAACAGCGCCTGCCGGTAGTTGCCTTCATAGGCGAGGTTGCCGTCGGGCGGCAGCACGAACGACGGCAGCGTCGGTGAGAGGAATGTCGTACGATCCTGCATCGTGTAGTCGGCGGTGGCGAAGAAGAACGTCTTGTCCTTCACCAGCGGCGCGCCCGCGGATCCGGAGAACTGGGCGAGCGCATCCGGCACGTCAGCGGGGTTGATCGCCGCGAGCGTCGACGGCGTCGTGCAGCTCGCGACCGACGGCGCGCAGAAGCCGTCGGTCGAAAACGTCTTTGCCTGCGCGTCGCCAGGCCGCCCCATCACCAGCACTTCGCCGTGCCACGCGTTCGTGCCCGACTTGGTGACGATGTTCAACGCCGGCCCCGCCGTCCAGCCGAACTCGGCAGAGAACGCGTTCGACAGCACCGACATTTCCTGGATCGCGCCGACCGGGACCGTGGCGAGCATCGTCTGCCGCCCCCAGCCTTCGTCGTTGTTGGCGCCGTCGAGCGTCACCGTCGTCTGCCGCCGTCCGCCGGCGCCGGTCACGAAATACGTGGCGTTGACGAACAGATCGCCGGTGCCCTTTGCCTGCCGGAACGACGCGTTGAGCAGTGGAAGCGTCGTCACCTTGCGGCCGAGGATCGGCGTTTCGTCGATCGTCGAGTCGTCGAGGCGGCGGCCAAGCTGCGCGTCGGCGCGCACGCCCTGCGTCGTGCCGTACACCGTCACCTCGGTCTGGCCGCCGCTGGCAACCAGCTTGAGGTTCACCGTGGCCGTTTCGCCGGCCCGCAGCGTGAGATCCTTGACGTCGTCCGCGGTGAAGCCAGGCTTCGCGACGCTGATCGTGTAGGTGCCGGTCAATGAGAGTGCGGCGATGCTCGCCGATCCGTCGCTTCCTGAAACAGCCTCGCGCGTCGCGCCGGTCGCGTTGTTGAGGACGGATACTTTCGCGTCGCTGACGACGGCGCCGGTCTCGTCGACGACGACGACGACGAGCGTCGCCGTGTTGGGCGATTGGGCCATCGCCGGCACTGCCAGCGCCGACACGAGGATTGCCAGGAACGCACGCATCACTGATCTCATCTGAGGCTCTCCCGGCATTGCAGCAGTGTTGCCGGAGCATCCGGACCGGTTGGTCGCGAAGGTTCGCCGGGGCCGGCAGGATGACGAGCTCCGGGGTCACGGAAAAAATCTATTGAGCGGCCAACCCTACTACCAGAGAGCGTACCGCTCCGCGCCCGCCGATCTCACTCTGCCGTATAAAGAAAGCATTAAGTGAGCGCTTCAAATGGCCGTAGCGCAGCCCTTCAGGGCTGCCCACGTCACTCGGCCCGAAGGGTGATGAGGGGATCGGTTCGCGCCGCGCGCCGCGCAGCAGGAAGGATCGCGAACGCGCCGGCGGCGGCGAGGATCGCAGCCGGGACGGCGAGGCTCATCGCGTCGAGATGCGAGCTCGGCAGAAAGGCGCTGGCCAGCGCGCGCGTTGTCCAGATCGACAAGGCGCCTCCAACGATCAATCCGGCGCCGACGATCACCGCACCCTGCGCGAGCGTGGCGCCAAGAAGCCGCGCGGGGTCCGCGCCGAGCGCGATTCGGAGGGCCAGCTCGGTTCGCCGGCTGGCGACGTCGTGGGCGGCGACGCCGAACAGTCCGAGCGAGCCGAGCACGACGGCCAGGGCTGCGAAACCGGTGAACGCGGCCGCGAGCACACGCCTTGCGGGGACGCCCGGCGAGGCGGCGACGATCTGGTCCATCGATCGGACGGTATAGACGGGCAGATCGGGATCGAGCCGCGCCACCTCCTCGCGGACGGTCGCGACGACGTCGGCGTCGGGGCGCGCGCTGCGGCTGACGATGATGCTGGAATTGGATGGAGTCTGCAGCGCCGAGAGATACACGGTCGGAAGCGCGGCTTCGTCCAGCGCGCGATGCTTGACGTCGCCGGCGACGCCGACGACCTGCGCGGTTTGCGACGTCGACGGCAGCCAGAGCTGGCGTCCAATCGCCTGCTCGAGCGGGAACAGGCGCTCGGCAAGCGACTGGCTGACGATCACTCGCGTCGGCGCCGACAAGTTGTCGCTGCGATCGAAACCGCGGCCTGCGGCGATCGGGATGCGCATCGTCTCGAAGTAAGCGGGGCTTGCCGTGCGCGCGACGGCCTCGCGGCCTGGACCATCCGGGCGGCTGTCGACGAGGACGCGCCCGCGATCTCCGGTCAGCGGGATTTCGTCGACGATCGAAATCGCGCCGGCGCCAAGCCGCTCTTCGAGCGCCGCCTGAAGCGCCGAGTAGAAGGCGACGACGCGGGTGGCGCTGTTGTAGCTCGCCGCCGGCACCGCGACGTGCATCGTCAGCGCCTTGTGCGGATCGAACCCCGGGTTCACACTCAGCACGCTGAAGAGGCTCCGGCCCACCAGCGTCATCGCCACCAGCAGCACGAACGCGAGCGCCACCTCGCCGCTGACGAACGCGCGCCGCAGCCGCCGCTCGCGTGGCGGCGGCGTGGCGCCGCCGCGCAGCACGCCGGCCACGGTTCCTCTCGCGGCCATCGCGGCTGGCAGGAGGCCGCAGAGGCACGCACAAAGCGCAGCGGCCATCGAGACGGCGCCGATCACCCGCCAGCTGACGTCGATGTCGTGGCTCGCGGCGCCCCCGAACTGCTCGAGTGAAAGACGTGCGACCAGCGGCGTCGTCCACAGCGCCAGCAGGACGCCGCCGGCGGTTCCGAGCCCGACCAGCGCGCCGGCCTCGAGCAGCAGCTGCCGGGCGATCTCGAGCGGCGTCGCTCCGAGTGCCGTTCGCACCGCCAGCTCGCGCCGGCGATCGATCGTGCGCACCAGCAGCAGACCAGCGAGGTTGACGAAGGCAATCGCCATCGCCAGCGCCACCGCACCGCCCAGGACGCCGAGCATTCCTGCGGCATCGCCGGCGATTGCGGCCGAGAGGGACGTCGCCACGGCGCGGGCGGGCGGCGACGACGTGCGGCTGACATCGTCCAATGCAGCTGAGAGCGTCGCAGCCGAGGAGGCGCGGCGAAGGCGCGCGAGGCCTCGTACGCGATAGCCGTCGCGCACGGCCTGCGACGGCGCGACCGGGAACGGCCGCCACACGTCGCAGATGCCGAGGCCGAAGACGAACCGTTCCGGCAGGACACCGACGATGGTGTGCGGCCGGCCACCGAGTACGATGACGCGTCCAATCGCGCCGGGATCGGCGGCGAGCTGGCCGCGCCAGAATGAATGGCTGACGATCGCGACGGGCTGGCCGGCGTCGGCCGAATCGAACGGGCGGCCCGCGACGGGCGACACGCCGAGGATAGTCAGAAAGCCGGGCGTCACGTTGGTCGCGCTGATTCGTTCCGGCGTGCCGTGTCCCGTCAGCGTGAGGTTGGTGCCGTCGAACGCTTCGATCGCGGCCATCGAGCCGGCGCGATCGCGCCACCCTTCATAGGTGCCGTAGCCGACGGCACGGGGCGTCGCTGCCGGATCGTCGAGCGGGATCTCGCCGATCGTCACCAGCGCGCCAGGATCTGTGAACGGCGGCGGCGAGAGCAGGACGGCGTCGACGACGGCGAAAATCGAGGCGCCGGCGCCGAGCGTGAGCGACAGCGTCAGCACTGCGGCGGCCGCGCTGGCCGGGGCGCGGCGGAGGTTGCGCAGCAGGTGGAGAAGATCGACCAGCATCAGACACGCTGCCGGAGGCCGTCAGCTTCGTCTACGGCCCTGGCGATGTCAACAGAGCCGATGGAGCGAGTTCGAAAGTTAGACGTCGCGCGGTCCGTTCAGGACTGCCCGCGCTGACACGAGGAGGAGCTGATGACGCTTGCGGGGAAGGTTGCGCTGGTCGCCGGCGCCACACGCGGTGCCGGGCGCGGCATCGCGGTGCAGCTCGGCGCCGCCGGCGCGACGGTATACGTGACCGGCCGGTCGACCCGATCGAACCGGTCTGAGATGAACCGCCCGGAAACTATCGAGGAGACGGCCGCACTGGTGGACGCCGCCGGCGGCAAGGGAATCGCGGTGCGGGTCGATCACCTGGTGCCTGAAGAAGGGGAGTCGCTGGTCGCGCGGATCAGGGCCGAGCAGGGGCGCCTGAACATCCTGGTCAACGACATCTGGGGCGCGACGCGCATGGAGTGGAACAAGACCGTCTGGGAGTCGTCGCTCGACTACGGCCTGCGGACGCTGCGCCTGGCGATCGACACGCACGCGATCACGAGCCACTTCGCCCTGCCGCTGCTGATCGAATCGCCCGGCGGCCTGGTTGTCGAAGTGACCGACGGCACCAACGAGTACAACGCGGTCAACTACCGCGTCAGCTTCTTCTACGATCTGGCGAAGACCGCCGTCCTGCGGATGGCGTTTGCGCTCGGACACGAGCTGAAGCCGCACGGTGCAACCGCCGTCGCGCTGACGCCGGGCTGGCTGCGTTCCGAAGCAATGCTCGACGCCTACCGCGTCACCGAGCCGACCTGGCGGGAGGC
>Ga0075421_100008317_pt1 | contig 12736 bp, 15 predicted proteins | sample SoiMetdeltSBSDD5_FD_75292 | JGI IMG/M metagenome (GOLD analysis project Ga0075421, IMG submission 75292) | Bulk soil microbial communities from a Populus tree surrounding site in Tennessee, USA - Soil MetaG P. deltoides SBSDD5 | ecosystem: Environmental > Terrestrial > Soil > Tree plantation... | reverse complement strand
TCGAGTAACGCTGCACGCCATCCAGTACAGCTGGCAGCCGTGCCAGCACCGAGGAATAGTGGCACGCCTGGTACTCACGCTTGAGAAGTGCCACGGATACTTCAAGCGTCCTTACCGAGGCCGGTTCATGATCGACTGTCGCCGGAGACCCGAAAACGGCGTACGGCGTCAGCACCCGAGCGACCTCCGCCAGACCGGCCGCCTGCGAGGCAGACACCGCGCCAGCCACCGCTGCTCCACTCAGGCGTAGTACGTCACGTCGGTCCACATCGCCTTCCGTCGCCGGTTCCCATAGATCACCGGAGCCAGTATCGGGTGTCGGGCGTACCGAGTGGACCCGGCCCTGCGTGGAGCCTCCCGTAGGTGTCCGCGGTGCGAGCCCCGACGCGAGGCGCGCGTCGTCGGGTGCATCCAGGCCGTCCAGCGCACGTTCAGCGACGTCGATTGCCGACACGCGGCGGCCGCCGGCCATGATAGTGCTCACCTGGCTCTGCGTCATTCCGACCGCAATGGCGATCTTCGTCTGACTCGCGCCGGCGTACTTCGCAACGAGCCGGAACAGGGCACCGAAGTCACGCGTCGACAGCGCATCGTGAACGTCGGGACGCGACCAGAATCCAGCTGGTAGTCGGAGCGAGGCGAAGACCTGCCCGACCATCATCACCCCCCACGCCAGCACCGGATCGTTCGCGATCAGTGCCTACCAGAGTACGTGTTTCGCCACACACATCCCAAAGCTCTTCTCCGGCATCCCGGGCGGCCATGGCATTGAGGTGTTGAGATGTTGAAAACGGCCGGCAGCCGTCTGGGCGGTGCATTGTCTCTGTACGGCCTCAAGGCGGCCCGAAACGGGCCGCTCGCGCCGCCGACGGGGCGCGCGCCCGTGGCTCGCTTGGTCGCTCGCCACGGTCGCGCGCCCCGTCGGCTGGCGCGAAGATGCGAACACCCGGGGCCGCCAGAGCTTCGGCGGTTCCCAGTGTGTTAATGGGCCGGCAGCCGGCCGGGGCGCCGCGCCGAGCTCGACGCGGCGTAGTCGCGGGTCGCGGCCATCACGCGTGTCGCCGCCGGCCGTGGCGGGGCGGGCAGCGCGGAGTGTGCGGGGCCGCCCCTCCAAGCTCAAGGGCGCTACGCGTCGCAGGCGACGGCCGCAAGCGGCCGCGCTTGACCTTGGAGCCTCTGCGACCCCTAAGGCCGGCTATCGCCGGCAGCCGGTGGCCTGCCCAGGCTTACGCGCGCCGCCCGCCCCGCCACGGCCTTGCGTCAAGGTGGCCTTGACGCAAGACTCCCTCTTAAGTGCTCGCAGGGAACGCTATTCAGCATAATCAAGCGGCGGCTGATGAAACTGACCGAGCAGCCCGATGGCCTTCCCGTAATTGCCGAGTTTGGTTAGTACGTAATTCGCGATGTCGGCCCGCCCAGCTTTTGTTCGCCACATAACCTCGAGCCTAATCGGGGTGCCATCGTGGAGTTCGCAATACAAGTCGCTCACAAAACGCAGTTGAGTACCGAGGCCCTGTTCCGTCTTGTAGTCAGCGATAAGGCCAATTGCCTTCAGGCCGTGACCGAAAGCGGCATTCAGTGAGCCATCATTAGATCGCGCGATTTCCGCTAGGTTGATGAAGGCCGCTCGGGTATTGCCCTTCGCTCTTCCGCCAACTCGCCGCGTACCTAAATTCGTTCCCGCCAACAGCAACCCGAGCTCGCTTCCAGAAAGCCGATCACGTGCCTTATTGTCTGAGCTTGTCGACATTTTCTTGGCTTTCATCATCTGATGCAGTGTCGGATCGCCGAACTCACGAGCGACCGCCAAGGCGGTCAACATGTCAATGTAAACAACCCGCGCGTCAAGAACTGTGCCGAGGATGCCCAGCTGATCTGGATACCTCTTCAAGTCCGCAACGATATTGGCTCCAGTTGAGGTTATCAAACGATCAATATCAGCGTATGCATAGCCACCTCTAGTCAATGCGGCGACGTCGCCCTCTGGCTCGTTCCCTGCAATTACGAGAGTCCACATGCGAAACTGCTCGATAGGTAGTAGCCCACGCACACGATCGGTATTGGCAATCAGGTCCTTACGAATCAATGCTAGATAATTGCCGATCGTTGGTGCTCTTTCCACGAGCTCTTTAGCCCGCTTGCCCGAAATCCCCAGGGCCGCAAGAGACGCACCTTCGTTCAGTGCCGTGATTGTTCTTTCCGCGATCGCTACAAACTCCTCCTTTGGGGGTCCCGGGAACCGAATGAAAGGCTCGTCAACACCTAGCAACGATTCGCCACCAAGAGTTTTGGCGAGTTCAACCAGCATATTAGTGAGGTCATCGCGGTTAGTCGGCCACACCACAAGAGTGTTTCTTCCACTCTCTGAACGCAAAAAAGAGTTGATCGAATGAAGTGAAGCCTCGATCTTCGCTGTCGACACGTCTCGGAGAGCTTCACGGCCCTCTAGGACCACGATCCGAGCGTCTGCGGCTTTCGGAAGTGCCTGTAGTGCAGCACCAACTTCCTCGGCCGCCGCGACCGCATGCGTAAAGACATTGGTACGGAACAGTCGGACAGTTTCCAGGAAAGTGGACTTACCGGCGCCGGTTTCGCCGTGAAAAATGAGGAACGCCCCTCGTCTCGCCGCACGCATATCCACGAAGCGAGCATCAATATCCCTCAACGCCGTATATACGGGAACAACGATCGTCTTCAGCTTCTCGGTTCCCGCTTCGCGGAGACCCTCGAACCGGTCCGGGACGTTCAGCTCATGCTCTGACGTGTGGGGTGTGGTCACTGCGCCAGTCTTCCACGAGTCCGCCAACTGCTCTTGGATCGTTCTCTGATGCCTCAGCGGAGGGTACAGCAGGGAAGTACAGCAACGCCAGCAACCAAACCGGCCCCGACAGAATCCGATCAACCGACTTGATCTCACAGAAGACCTCAGGCGATCAGGTCGCCAGCAGTTCACACCGAAGCGGTCGATTTGCCGCGGTCCGGACGTCGTCCACGCAGTTCATGAATCAGAACCACCACCCATCAGCCTCGCTGTCCCGTACTGAAGAACCACCACCGTAGGACGCCCGGCGGCTTCCCAGCGATCTCGACAGCGGCCTTTAGCTCGACGGCGGTGGCGCTGGCGACCTCGTGATCCTTTTTCGCAACGTCCATATAGTTGCCATCGCGATTGCGAAGCAGGTCACTCACGACGTGCTTGCATGAGATGGCCGCGTTCGAAGCCTCTACCGCTAGTCGTTGAGCCAACATGCGCACGTCCCGGGACGGGTGCCCTGTTCCGACAACCAGTAGCCGTCTCCGAACATCATCGCGACGACGCTCTAGGTCAGCCCAGAGAGCAGCTTCGGCGCCCTCTGCCTGGTTGAGATTGATCGTGCGCCGGTACGGCTCAATTTCGGTTAGGAAAGCTTGGACGTCGGCTAGGACCTCAGCGTCTATCCACTGCCTGTCCTGTCTATGTTGACGTCCTTCGGCCCGGAGTCTAGCGTAGGTCAAGACAGCCGGAATACTGGCGCCAAGGAATGCGCCGGCGGTGGGTCCCCAGTCCCAGTTCATGTCGACCGTCTTACCACTGATCCGAGATGATTACGAACAACACGCCGTAGTCCTGGAAGTCAAGCAACGCCAAATAGCAGCGCCAACCGTGCCCGACGCGTGCCCGATGCCACGGTCAACACCGGCCTAACGGTGGCAGGTCACCAGCCTCGACCTGGACGCTCCGTACTCGTCCGCTAGCCGACACAGCTACCAAGCGTGATCAGACGATTCCCCAGCCGATCAATGCTCCTTCCAAACTGGAGATCTCATCCCGCCAGCAGTAGGCTCATGCCATGAAGATCAGCTACCGCGTGTCGCTGGACGACCCCAAAGAGGTACGCCGTCGCCGGTTTGTCCGCGATGCAGGCCCGTGGCCGTTCCCTTCCTTGCCCAGCGCAGGAGATGCAATAGCTGTCGACGACGCGAGCACTGGGCGGTGGATCTTAGAGAGCGGCGAGGGTGAAACCGCCCTCCACAGTCTGACGCCGTTGCAGATCTTCAACGCCGCACGTGTGCAGACGGTCGTATATGTGCCCGCCACGGCGGACGCCTTTATCGATCTCGCTGCAGACGGTCTGCGAGGCGATTTCGAGGAGCAGATCACGGCTTTGGTGGCGGCAGGGTTCCGCGAGATCAACTAGCCGTTGTGAAGTCAGCCACTTCGCTTCACGCTCCTGACATTTTCGTCATCGACGCGGTTTGATGTGTTCACTACGCTTGGGGGTATTTACGACCAATGGTCCCCGTTCGCATAGCTCGTCAGCATCGATCGCCTGCGCCCCAATTAGGAGCTCGGCACTTCGTGTCTCTATCCGGGATGTCAAGAGATCACGCAAGTCCGAAGCGATAGTCCAAAGGGCCCGCGCCGCAGTGACATCACCAGCGTAGCTGGTAAATGCCAGGTGTGCTACGCCGATTACTTTGCGACCGCCACCTTTGTTTCTGTCAATGATGAAGCCAGGAAGTACGGTTTCTTCGTCGCTAGCGGAATGAGCTATGTGCAGAGTCCGAAAGGGCGAGGACCTCTTTGTGATATTGAACGGCCCAAGGAAGGTCTAGTCGCTTGACGTCAGAAAGCTGAAGTTTGGTTCGTAGCCCGCGGTTGAAGCAGCGCGCGTAGGCGATGTGAGCAGCACTCCATAGGGCTTGGATAAGTACTTTGTCTGCGTCTGACTCCGGCATGTCAAGCATGCTTACCAGGCGTTGACAACAATTCATGACGAAGGTCAGGTCGTAACTCAATGAAATCTCGGATGCGAGCACCTCTGCCTGCGTTCCCTGCGCAGGGACTACCGGCAGTTCCCCAACCGCCTCAATTGCCTCGATTGCCACCAGAGCGGCAGACTTCTCCACACATATACGCTACACAGCTCGCGACTGCGCGCCCAGGCTAATAGGGCGGCGTGAAGAAGGCCCGACCGTCCCGCACGCGGGGCCGGATCTGCCCACCGCGCTGGATCTGCCCGACATCACCCCGGCGGCCGTCTCTGACAAGCCGCTACAGGCCGCCGGACCACACCGGATCGCGTCGCCAGTAGTCGACACGGATGTGTCGTCAGTCAGCCGGATCACGGCTACGACGTTCGACGAGGTTTGGCCACATGGTCAAAAGCTTCAAGGCTGCGAGCGCGTGTTTTCGCTGCCCGTCGGTCTTAACCGCCAGCGACCAAATCACCACAACCAGGATGGTGACGCCCTGAAGACAGGCCCGAACGAGGCATGCGATCGCAACAACAGCGACGTAGTCCACAAGCGGCTCCCGAGTCGACCCCACCCGGGTGGGCAGGTTCCCCTTCGATGAGCCGCGTGACGATCACGGAACACCTCGCGGTCCCGGCATCTCGTCACGACTGTGATCATGTAACACAGTATGTCACCGACCATCCCCGGAAGCGGTCCGCCTCGCCCGCGTGTAGCAACGCCTGTAGCAACCTGGAACGCCGATTACGAACCATCAGCGATGGGATGGCCGACCAACCCAAGCTGACGTACTGCTAGGGTGCTGCGCCAGCCAGGTGCCGGGATCTTACAAGCGGGGGGGTCGCTGACCTCCGGAAGGTCGTGATCGAGCTATGTCCACGAAGATCGAGATGAGCCGTACCGCCCGGGTGACTAATTGGGTGACGATCGACCCGAACCGCGACGGATTTCGTGGACGTCAGTGGAAAGTTCCTGCAGGTCAACACAGAGCGCGAAGCTGGTCGCTGCGTCGTGATCGTTGCCTGGGGGTCAAGCGTGACACCGCAGACGGCCCCGACCCGGGTACAGCAGCGAAGTACAGCAGCCACGACGACCAAACGAGCCTTGACCGAACTGAGCCAGCTGCCCTGACCTCTACACAAGCCGTATCAATCTTCACGGCGAGTAATCCCTCGGTCCGCGGCTAGAGGCTAAGCAGCAAAGCCAAGCGCGGTTTTGCCCCCGCTCCCCCGGGCGGGGTCGACAGCACACAGCGGTAAGGTTGTGACCGTGAATATCGGAGACGGGCTCGTAGTCATCGTGACAGCAGCATCGCCGCGCTGACCGCAATCACCGCCGTGCACGCCAGGGTGGCAAGCCACGACGCATAAAGGAGCGTAAATGAAACGAGCAATCGCGATGCGCGCGTTCGCGGGCATCGCCGCGCTGACCGCAGCCTTGCTTACGTCAACGTCAGCCGTCGCAAAGGAGCAGTCCGGTACGGTAGTCTTCCAGGACCACTACACCACCGCGACTCTGCAGGAGGTAAGAGGAAACCGGACCACAGTTACCGTTAGTACAACGTTCCCCTGGCCAGATCCGTATGCACACGTTCAATTCACGCTCTCTGACGGCACGGGCATGATTGTCCACATGGGAGAGACGGCCTCGCTCTCCCGCAAGACGGAAATCGTCGATGCATTCAGTGCCTACGATCATCACGTCATTTACGGCGAGAAGGTAGATGGCAGGTGCGCCAGTCCAGTTTGCGTTGGACACGATTACGGTGCATACGATTACGGTGGATCTAGCCAAGGATACATGTGCACGGTAAGCATCGAAAACTACACTGGAAACTCGGTTACCGTCACCCTGTTCCTTAACGACGTTTTCTACGACACGATCATCGCGCCATCCGATCCAAACGGTACGCTCGCCGACTATCTGGACTCGCCGTGCCCGACGAGTGCCATTATCACATCGAACTAAGGAAGTCAGTCATTGTCGCTGACGGTTACGAACGACAGAGCGCATCAGCCAAGGTCGTCAGTCGTATATCAGTTCTGAAATGAACCGACAGATCAGCAGGTACGTTAGCCGCCCACCAGCGTGGCCTGCTGAGGCCATCAGCATGCGTGCCCGTTGGGTGCCCCGTTCGAGCGGCCTACCAGAGGCAACCGCGGCGACTCCCGCAACCCCCTGCGACGTAACACGGCATGCGCGGTGGCAGGCCGGCATGCTGGACGTCGCAGTTGATCGACAGTTCCTAGACCGTGTGCCGCTCCCCGCGACGACCACTGCCTCCGCTGGCCGATGCGTAGCTAGGTGAGTGACAACGGGCCCACACACGGACGCACGTCGACGAACGTCTAGGGCCCGTTCCAGCAGGTCAGGAGACATCCCTTAGGAGCTACAACGACTGCGATCATTCGTTCACACCGAAGCGGCGCTCACGTTAGCCGTTTCCGCTCGGCCCACCAGACGCCTTCGGTTGCGGTGCCGGCGGGGCGGGTGTGTTCAGCTCGGCCCTCACGGATGATCACGGCCTGGAACCGTTCCCTGTGTCGGGCGGCGTCCGGCATCGGGATGACGGTCACGCGTGCCGTGCTCTCCGGTGGCGCATACACGGCAGTGCGGCCGGACAGGGACCAGTGGGCGCGACCGTCGATCGCGGCGGCCAGCTCGTCTTGCAGTGTCGCAGAAATGATCTAACCCTCGGGTCGCCTGTCCGCGGACCCGCCGGACACGATGTGCGGTGGCCCGGCGGCCTGGCGAGTCGGCGTGTCGCTGCCACGCGGACGGAGGCAGGTCCGGTGGCCGGAGGGCGTGTCGAGAGCGGTTGCACGGTTGGTTATCCGGATTGTGGGTGGCGGGAGAGGGTGATTGGCCGCCAGCTTTCGCCGCCGTCGGTGGCCAGGAGGTGTTGGACCCAGTCCAGGGCGTCCGGTTCGCAGGCGAACCGCCACGACTGAGTGGGGCCGTCGCTGTCGCCGGCCTGGGCCTCGACCTGCCATGGCCGGTCGCCGTTTTCCGGCTCGCGGTAGAGCCGCACGCGCCGCTGCGCGATGCGCCCCCAACGGCCGTTCCACCACAACCGAACCGCGTCCCCCACCCAGCCCACGATACGAACACCTGTTCGATAGATCAAGCGGCACATCGCCCCTGACCTGCGCATATACGGTGATCAACATGTTGACGTGGACAGCTGTATCGACAACCTGTGGTGGCGAGCGCCTACGCGTGGTCATCTCTATGCTCGGATCACCACGTCACGAGACCGGAGCGCACTGCCGAATTGGCCTCTTAAGGATCAAGGCGCCGCGCAAGCGCGGCGCGACCGTGGCGCTCGGGCCGCCTCGCGGGGTCGCTGCGCGACCCACCCGCTCTGCCTTCGGCGACGCGGGCGGGCACGCCCCGCGGCTAGCCCGCGCCCGCACCGGGATCAGCGGTGAGGCGAAGGGGAGCCGCCGCGATGGCAGGACCAGCGCTGCTCGGAGGCCAGCGGCCGCAGCCCCGCCGGGCGGCGCGACGGCACAACGCGACGAACCCGGACCACCAATGATCAAACAGCACCAAAGCTAACGACCACAAGCATCGTCCTCGCCTGACGGCAGGCTCCGGGATAAAGCGACGTTCCGATCTTCTGCCCGGCTTCGGCGCCACGGCTACGCGGTACGGCGCGACTTACGGAACTCCAGCACCGCCGCGATGAGCACACCAATCCCTACAACCGCGACCAGCAGGGTCACCCCCAACCTGCCAAAAATGTCGTAGAAGAAAATGGCGAGCCAGTGCATCCGGACGGTGCCGCCCTGGCGCTCCTTCTCGTCGATGTACTGATAGATGAATATCGAGCCCGGCAGCAGCAGGAGGACTCCCATGACAGCCGTCAGCACCACTTCGAGCCCGGCTTGACTTCGGCGTCTCTGGCCATCGCAGAAACCCTCCCCGTAGCGGAACGGCACGGCGCCGACCGCACAACCGATCAACAAACGGAAGGATGCTAACACCGCGATGACGCCTGCACGGACCGGGAAAGCGGCCAACCAGGCCACCTTCCCTGGCCAAGGCGACCGGCCGCACACCGCTTCTCTCTGCCGAGCCACCAGGTCCTGCAGCCTTGTCTGGCATCCGCCGCGCTCGGCCTGCTGGCGGCGCAAGCGCCGGCATCGGCCGGCGCGGCTTTCCTGACCGCCGATGGCCCTAAGATCAAATCATTCACTTCGCACGTCCGCCGTGGTGCGGACCGCAGCTCCCGCCGCACCGGTCACAGGGCCGCTCGCTTTGCTCACACCCGCAGCCCCCGCTCCCTTCCACCTCCCCGTATACAAGAACAGCGCCTCCGGCAGGGGCGCTCCGGATCCGGGATGCCGCCAAGCGCCGCCGTCGACCCGGGCGGAGCCGACGCGGAACCCGGCCCCCGGTCAAGGTCGTTCAGCCGCCGGGTGCTCCACCTTGACCGGGGGCCGGAACCCGCGTCCACCGTGGTGCGGGTCAACGGTGACGGGACGCCGCAAGGCCGTCCGAACGCAGCCACCGTCCACGGCAAGCCATGATCCAACGTGCCAGCCGTGTGCCATCAACCCGTGCCACGAGGGGTCGCCAACGGGCACGAGCGGGCAGTGAGCACGCCCGGCGACCAGGCAATCCGGGTGCATCACCCCGCCTGGCAACGATCTTCCAAACTGACGGTGCGGGTTCGATTCCCGTCGGCCGCTCTGAACGTTTCCGCAGGTCAGCTTCCACAGTTTGGTCCCGCACCAATCGATAGTTGTCGTTGGATTGACCGGCTTTGCTAGGGAATTGCTAGGTAATCAACAGACCACGCGGTGCTACTCAGCCGCTGGTTCGGAGGGGCGTGGGTCCGGCTCATTGGTTTGATAGCCACGACGCAACCCATACGTCCCGGGCCTATCCCCGTCATGCATCCATGCCGGCCTTATTTCAGTATGTGCGTCGCGGGACTACGCATTCCCGCCGCGGCGAACTCGTCGGCCGCTGGGCCGGCCGCTGCACTTGGCGCGGCGTTGCGCCAAGGAGCTTGCCGTGCACCCTGCGTAGTCTAGGTTCCTCGACCGCATCGGCAGGTGGCAACGGTAGGTGGGAGCTTGGGCTACGACTTGTCAGGGCTAGGCCCGATCGGCTTCCAGGACCTTGCTGCCGCCTTGACCATCGCCACGTTCGGCACAGGTGTCCAGGTTATGGGCGCCGGCCGTGATGGCGGTCGAGACATGTATTGCAGGGGCCCGCTGATCTGGAAGCAAGACACTGGCGTTCCCAGTGAGGTCTGGGTGGGCTACACCGTATTTCAGGTGAAACACAAGGCGGAGCTGGCTGCCAGGCCGCAAGACAACCTGACCTGGCTGTGGGGTCAGGTCCGCGACGAGCTCGACGCATGGGCCGACCCAGAGTCCGGCCGCGATCCTGTACCGGACTACTGGGTAATCATCACCAACGTGCCGTTAACCCCCGTCCCCGACGTGGGTGGACACGATCAACTGAACAAGCGCATCAAGGGTTACATCGACGACCTGGCGGACAGCCGCAGAGACGTCGATGATGAGGCTACTCGTCGACGCAAAGCGCGGTTAGCAAGGGTCTCCCGGATCAAGAAATGGCGGGTCTGGGACGCGAACCAGATCCAGACCCTCCTGACGGTTCACGACAATATCCGGCGAGCCTTCCCCAGCTTCCTCACCGCAGCCGACGTTTTTGCTAACCTCGCTCAGATCGTCGGCGACCTGCCCATAAGCGAGCTAGAGCCCGGCCTGCGAGCCCACGCAAGGACCACGCTGATGGGCGAGGGATTCATACACTTCGACGAAGCTGGCAGCGGTGATGCCGCCGGAATCCCAGTGCACCAAGTGGCGATCGACCTGCCAATCACCGGCGCATCCAGTACCGCCGGCACCATTCTGCACTACGTGCTGGACCGCGCCGAACACGTGCTGAAGCCCAAAATAACAACCCAGCAGGCGCCGCGTCATTTGATTGTTGCCGGTGCTCCAGGCAACGGGAAAACCACCATCTCTAAGTTCCTCGTGCAAACGTTTCGAGCCGCTCTTCTCAACGGCGCAAGCGACCTCAGCGCCGATCATCAAAGAGTCATTGACGGGACCGAGAAGGCCTTGCGACGGTTTCGCCGCAGCCTACCGAAGAATCGCCGCTGGCCCATGCGCATCGACCTTGCCGAATACGCACAGGAAGGAGGTTTGGACGAGGACACCACGCTACTGCGCTGGATAGCTCATAAAGTCTCGAAGCGCTCCAACATTGGAGTGGTGAAGCCGTGGGCGTTGCAGACGTGGATGCGACAGTGGCCGTGGCTGCTGATCCTCGACGGGCTGGACGAGGTCACCGAGCCTATCGTGCGCAAGCGGCTGATACAGCGCGTCACCGAGTTCGTCAATGACGCCGAAGCCGACAACTGCGACGTTCTCGTCGTACTGACCACCAGACCCATTGGCTACACCGAGAACATCGCGCCCACCCAGTTCGAGCGCGTTGACCTCGACGATCTCGAAGTTGATGAGGCGGTTCGATACGGCGACCTCGCCACCCGGGTGCGGCTACGCACAGACCTTGACCGTATCGAGCGGGTACGCAAACAACTTAGGAGAGCCGCCGCCGACGAAGCCCTACGTAACCTTCTGCGTACCCCGCTGCAGGTGCTTATCCTGACGATCATCGTCGACGGCGCAGGGCAACTGGCACCTGACCGGTTCAGCCTCTTTTGGGGCTACTACGAGACCGTGTTCAAACGCGAGCGCGACAAGCCAGCCGGGCTTCACAAGATTCTGCAGGAATACGGGCCGCAGATCCGACACCTACATGAACGAGTCGGCTTCGAACTCCAAGTCCGCAGTGAACTAGGAGATCGATCATACGCCACCATCACCGCCGCCGAGCTTAAGCAAATAACTCGGAAAGTACTAGAGGAGGCAGGCTTCAAACCAGCCGGCAAAGACTCGGGCCTTCGAGAAGATCTTCGATGCTGCTACCAAGCGGCTCGTCCTCATCGCCCCGCGTGGCAACGACGACGGGTACGGCTTCGAGGTTCGATCCTTGCAGGAACTTATGGCCGCGATGCACCTGACCACCGGGCCGCTAGAGCAGGTCTTGGAACGCCTACGCGTAGCGGCAGCGAGCCCGTACTGGCGCAACACGTGGCTGTTCGCGGCTGGGCAGCTGTTCTCAACCCACCAGAGCCATCAGCGCGAAGCAGTGGTCACGCTCGTGGAGACCATTGATCAGGAAGCCGACAACCGCCTCGGCGCGATCGTTTCAATCGGCCCGCGGCTGGCTCTCGACATCGTCGACGACGGCATGGCCCGATCATTCCCCAAGTGGCGGGATCGGTTCATCGCACACGGTTTCCGGGTTCTGCACGAACCAGACCCGCCAGATCTTCCAGCGTTAGCTAGGTACCTCGTGCGTTTCGCCAACACGGGAGACGACCAACGCAAGACTGTGGCTGAAGCATTAAGGGACGCGCTCGGCGGAACCGCAGTCGCTCGCTCAACAACCGGTAAGCTGCAAGGGCTGATCCCGGCAATTGCACAGGAGATTCACGCAGGTGTCGACGCACAAGGTCTCAGCGCGGTGCGAAAGCGATCGACTGCCTTCCTACCACCTGATCCACCCGACGGATGGGAAGACTTCCACGCGGAGATCGCCACCCACCCCACCACCGGAGACTCATTAGCCGCGTTGAAAAGCGCCGCGGACACGATCCGCCAGATAAAGGACAAGTCCACGGTTAGCGACCATGACATCGACGTCGTCCAACACGCGTTGGCAAGCGAGGACTTGGCAACGGCACTCAGCCAAGCGCTGACGCACATAATCGATCATGAGCCTAACCTCATACGTATTCTTCGCGATGAGGTCGTCCCTACAGTGAGGGCCATTCAAAACTCATGTTGCGGTCCGGTAGATCTCTAGCATGGCTACGGTGCGTAACACGTCGGGGAAGTCGGTCATGATCCGGTGGTAGCCGGATTTGAGGATCTTCCAGTTC
>Ga0075421_100008311_pt1 | contig 12738 bp, 12 predicted proteins | sample SoiMetdeltSBSDD5_FD_75292 | JGI IMG/M metagenome (GOLD analysis project Ga0075421, IMG submission 75292) | Bulk soil microbial communities from a Populus tree surrounding site in Tennessee, USA - Soil MetaG P. deltoides SBSDD5 | ecosystem: Environmental > Terrestrial > Soil > Tree plantation... | reverse complement strand
CCCCATCATCCCGTACACCGATGATCAGTTGCCCTCCATCCGTATTGGCAAAACACACCAGGTCTTTGCTCAGTTCGCGGGGCACCCCTAGCCGTTCCTTCAGGTCAGTATGCAGATTTTCACCTTGCCTGATGCGCTCTCTGAGTTCACCAAGATCCATAATCGAACTCCAACAGTGGTCAGACCCATACCGTCCACTGGTATACCCATGCACCGCGGCACGTTTCTGCTCGTGACATGTGGAGTATACCGCCTGTCTAAGCGTCACAACTGCGCTATGCCACCTGCGCCAGCATGGTTTCCACGGCGGGGAGCCAGAAGGTCATGTCCATGGCAAGGTGTCAGGTACCTTCCTTCAGTTCTTCTACGAGAAGCCACTGGCTAAAATGCTCGATCATAACCCCCGTCACCCGCCTTTCGTCATCGGAGGCAAAGCCGATATACACGCACCTGTCAATGTCTTCCCACACACTCGGTACGGGATGATCAGTGAAGTACACCGTCAGTGCATCTGCCTTCGGGTTATAGTTGACCCAGAGATGGGTCGGATCAATAGCCTGGGGAAAATATCGCTTGACCGAATCAGGAATGGTTATCGCTGCCATTGTATCGTCTCTCCCTGCTTCAGGCGCCTCACCCTGTACGCCGTAACTACCTCTTCTTGCTCCACGACGACCTTCATCCAGCGTTGCGGTTGTGTCTGATATGTCCGGTAATACACCAGGCGTTGAGGATCAACCGCATCCTGAGTGATCAAGTCAGGTGAGGTGATCGTGTCGGCTATGTGGTTGACGTCTACAAGCTCGGGGTGCTCTATGAAAATGTGCAACTGGTAACAGTTTTCTGTCAGTCGTACTTCATGATCTCGGGGCTCTCGGACTACGAACAGGTATGCTGCCATGCTGGAATTCTATCCCATGCGGTGCCCTGGCTATGTCCCTCATTGTCACTCGACTTCCGCCAGCGCCGCTTCCGCTGCGGGGAGCCAGAAGGTCATGTCCATGGCGCGATACATCTCGATGGCAGTGGAGAGCGCGGCGCAGGCCAGGGCAGCACGGCCTGTCTGGCGGTACACCGTGCCGAGGCTCCGGTGACAGTGCGCCTGCAGCGGGCGCATGCTGAGTGCCTCGGCCAGGGTGAGGGCATGCTGATAGTGGACCTCGGCATGCGCGATAACAGGAGGTTCGCGGCGCGCTGCGATATCGCCGAGGAGGCGCAGGGCATACGCCTGATTACCGCGTTCTTGGTGCTCACGGGCATGCGCCAATGCATCTGCGGCGAGGGTGTGCGCCTCCTCCAGGCGGCCGGCCAGCAGATGTGCCTCCCCAAGGGAGAGGCTACAGAGTACTTGAAAGCCTACCCTTCCCATGGTGGTGGCCTGTTCTAGTGCTAGAGTGAGCAGCGGCACCGCTTCGACGATGCGCTCGCGCAGGGTATACGCCGCACCCAAGACCGCAGCTACCCAAGGGAAGTACATTGGGAGGTCCCCTTCCTGACAGATGCTCAGAGCCCGTTCAAGTAGGAAGCAAGCCCTGCGCAGCTCGCCTTGGCGAAGAGAGAGCAGGCCAATCCCATAATACGCCCACATCATGCTCGCGGAGTGACCAACCGCCTCGGCAATCTGGAGTCCTTCTTCACCAAGGGTATTGCCCTCGGGGAATGTGCCCTGCTCGGCATGGCATGCAGCGAGCAGGGCACGAGCGAGCACGGCAGGAAGGAACGTCTGACCGAAGCGCTCGCGGTGCATTGCGCCATCGAGGGCCGCCACAGTCTGCCTGAGACAGTCAATCGCCCGACGATAGTCACCCTGGGCCCAGTAGGCGAAGCCGAGATATTGGTTAGCTGTCGCGTGTAGGCCGATATCTCCGCCGGCTGTGGTGAGTGCCAGGGCACGCTGACCGGCGGCAATGGCCTGATCATGTGCACCCATACGGTAGAATTGGAGTGACAGAGCGACAGAGACCTGTCCCAGCCTCGGAAGGTCGTCGAGGGTTGCTGCGAGGACGTCGGCTTCGTGCAAAGCCGCCAGGATACGCCCAAAGTCGTCGAGTGGGGCGAGCGCCGAGCGTAAGGCAAGCCGGAGATCGATAGCCTGCTCTAGAGTCGCGCGACTTTGCGGCAGGTGGGGTATGGCTTCCAACGCGCTCTCTAAACATGCCACGGCCTCCCGATGCGCCGAGCGCTCGATGGCCAGTTGCCCGGCCCGCTGCCAATAGGGCAGGGCCTGGGCATGCAGGCCAGCAGCAGTGTAGTGATGCGCTAACACCTCTGGCTGTGCCTCTGTTGTCTCAGGGAAGCGCTCGGCTAACACCTGGGCAATCCGCTGATGATACTGCTGCCGGGTGCTCCGCAGCAGCGACTGATAAGCCGCGTCCTGAATCAGCGCGTGCTTGAACATGTAGGTCGCCTGGGGCGGGAGCCCTCGCTGTACCACGACTTCTGCTTCCACGAGCTGCGCCAGCGCCCCCTGGAGGGTCGCGGTGTCCAGAGGCGCGACGGCCTGCACTACCTCATAAGCAAATGTGCGCCCGATTGTGGCCCCAAGTTGCGCTACGGCTTTCGCGGCCGCCAGGCGATCGAGCCGCGCCAGGAGGGCATCATACAGGGTGGCGGGAATCGCCAAGGGTGGCAGCGGGCCATGCAGTGCATACCGGTCCTCTTGCTCCTCCAGCAGCCCGGACGCCAGCACTGTCTTGGTCAGCTCTTCCACAAACAGAGGCACACCATCCGTCTTGCGCACTACTTCCTGGAGTACGGCCGAGGGTAACGCTTTGTCCCCCACCACATGCGTCACCAGGCGCCCGACCTCGGCCTGGGCCAACCGCCGCAACGTGAGGGCAGTGAAGTGGGCCACCATCGCCCACGGGGGGTGAAACTCGGGACGCGTCGTCAGCACGAGGCAGAGGCGCCTTTGGGCACACTGCTCAATGAGCAGGCCCAGTAGCTCCACGGTGGAGGGATCGAGCCAGTGCAGGTCTTCCACAATGAGCAGGACCGGCTGCCGCTGCGCTTCTGCATACAGCCAGGCCAGGAGGACCTCTAGCGTTTTCTGGCGCTGCCGTTGCGACGTCAGGGTGAGGGGTGCATAGGAGGCCGGCAGAGGGAGAGATAGCAGCGCCGCCAGCAGCGGCAGGGCCTCGGACAGCGCCACGCCCAATGCGGTCAGTGCGGCTTCCAGTGTGCGCAGTTGCTCGGCTGGCGATGCATCATGGTGCCCCCGCAGCAGGCGCTGCAGATGGTCGATGACAGGGTAGAGGGCACTCTGCTGGTGATAGGGTGACCCGCGCCACTCAATGCGGGTGTGTGGCTCGGCGGTGATGTGCTCTTTCAGAACCTGCACCAGGCGGGATTTACCAATGCCGGCTTCGCCGCTGAGCAGCACCACCTGTCCCAACCCTGTGGTAGCCTGGTCCCAGCGCCGCTGCAGGAGTCCCACTTCTTCGTCCCGGCCTACCAGTGGGGTCAAGCCCCTCGCCGTGGCGACGTCGAGCCGGGTCTGCGCCCCACTCTCGTACAGGATCTGATAGACCTGGAGCGGCCGGGGCAGGCCTTTCAGCGCCTGCGCCCCGAGCGACTGATACACAAAATAGCCGTGGATCAGGTGGGCGGTCGCCTCACTGATCACAACCGTGTCCGGAGCCGCCAGGCCCTGGAGTCGTGCCGCAATGTTCGGCGTTTCCCCCAGGGCGAGTTGCTCCTGCCGCCCGCCACTACCGATCTCGCCGACGACCACCAATCCGGTGTGGATGCCGAGCCGCACGGCCAGGCGCACCCCGTGCGCCTGCTCCAGGTGCGTATTCAACGTCCCCATAGCCTCGACCATCCCGAGCCCGCTGTAGACGGCTCGCTGGACAGTGTCTTCATGGGCCTGGGGATAGCCGAAGTACACCAGCAAGCCATCGCCGAGGTACTGGGCAATGTGGCCGTCAAAGCGCTGGATGACCTCGGCACAGGTGGCTTGATAGGCTCGCACCACGGCGCGGAGGTCTTCCGGATCGAGTTGACTTGCCAGCGCCGTCGAGTCTACAAGGTCACAGAACAGGACGGTGAGCTGGCGGCGTTCGGCCTCGGGGGACTGTGGCGCGGCCGGTGCGGGGAGGATCGGCGTAGGTCGCGCGTCACCGGTGCCGAGCTGTGCCCCAGGCTGGGGAGCCGGTGGAGTGGTGCGCGGGGACACCTCCGTACCGCCCGTCCACACCAGCACTGCCCCATCTTCATCCACAGCGAGCCGTTGACCCTGAATGAGTTCGGCCTTCAAGTCCGCAAGATAGTCGTCATCCAGGTCGAACTGGCGCTTGAGTGCGCCATACGTCAAGCGCCCACGGCGCTGCAGGAGGGCAATAGCTTGATCGAGGAGTTCCTCAAAGGTCATCACTGCCCCTCCATCAGCTGCGAGGCTTGCAGGATACAGGTCCGGGAGTAGAGGTCCCTTCTACGCCCATTTGTACCCCAAAGGGCCGGCAAAGGAAAGCAGGAAGTATGGAGTACGTGACGCCGAGGAGATCCCGTGCTCACTCTGATGGGATGTGATTTGCTTCCAAAGCTGCTTTGTTCGCCCTATGGTATACTACACCATAATGCCGGCCAAACTTCTCTACCGCCAAAAATTTCTCTATCCTGATGGGGCCATCCGCGAGATGGTATTGTGGCAGCTTCCGAGACCCACAAAAGACCGTCCTCATGGCCTGAAATACCGACTCTATTACGGGCTAGCGGATGGCACCTGCGTGGTACGCTACGACAATGAAACTGGCAAGGGTGATCACCGGCATGAGGGTGACAGAGAGGAACTATACGTTTTTACGGATGTTGAGACCCTCGTGGCCGATTTTTTGGCAGACATTGCGCGGGTGCGCAGAGGTGGAGCATGACAACTGAGATCAAGATTGGTATTGGCAATGAAAGGGAAACTGCTCAAGAGTTTGTTGAGGTATGGCGCCATACAGAAGGCGGTAAACTCCCCGAGGTGCCTATGGAGCACCTGTATTTTCCAGACCTGGAGACGCTGTTGCGGACACTGACGTCGCAGCGCCTGGCATTACTCAAGACTCTACATGCTGTTGGCCCGGTCAGCATCCGTGCCCTCGCCAAGGCACTGGAGCGCGATTATAAGAACGTGCATACGGATGTCCAGGCGCTGCAGCACGTGGGACTGATAACGCGGCAGAGAGACGGGCGTCTGATCGTTCCGTGGACACGGATTGTCGCGGAGTTCAGGCTGGCAGCCTGAGAGAGACGCACAGGAAGAGTTGTCTCACGTTCAGTCAGTCTCCAACCCTGAGGACAGCATTGTCGATCAGGCGCGTCTTGCCAATGTAGACCGCCAGTGCTACCAACACGGTCCCAGAGAGCTGCTCAACCTCCCGCAGCGTCTGGGGATCGCACACCGCTACATAGTCGATACGCGCCAGGGGCTCTTTGGCAACGCAGTCGTGCAGCATCGCCGTTAGACGTGCGCCCTGCCGCTCGCCCTGGACCAGGCGCTCCTCAGCCAGGCGCAAAGTACGTGATAACACCAGAGCGGCCTGACGCTCGGCAGGATTGAGATACGCATTACGCGAACTCATGGCGAGGCCGTCGGGTTCCCGCACTATGGGACAGGTAATGACTTCCAGGGGCATGCACAGGTCAGTCGCCATCTGGCGCAGAACCGTGACCTGCTGGTAGTCCTTCTGACCGAAGTAGGCGCGGTCTGGCCCGACAATGTTAAAGAGCTTCGCCACCACCGTGGTTACACCATTGAAATGGCCGGGACGTGAGGCACCGCAGAGCGGAGCAGTCAGCTCGTGCACGGCCACTTCGGTGAGAAAGCCAGGGGGATACATCTCCGCAACGGACGGGGCAAAGACCACATCGACCCCCGCCTCGCGTGCCTGGCCTAGGTCACCCTCCATGTCACGCGGATACGTGGCAAAGTCCTCCTGTGGTCCAAACTGTTTGGGGTTGACAAAAATCGACATCACCACCACGTCACACTCACGCCGGGCCGCATGCACCAGGCTGAGATGGCCGGCGTGTAAATATCCCATCGTGGGTACCAGGCCGATACGTTTGCTGGCAGCGCGGTGCGCTGCCAGAAATTTCCGCAGTCCACTCACGGTGTCGAAAATCTGCATGACGTCTACGTCCTCCTGCCTGCTTCTTCGCCTAGCATACTATGCAAGACGCAGGCCACGCGTTGGAGTCACGCTCTGGCCCGGCAATCGGCCCACTCCCGCTGCAGCTCCTCTGCGTCTAGATGCCGGCCAATGAGCACCAGTACCGACTCTGCTGGAGCCACCTCCTGGCCCTGGCGCAACTCCACCCACTGATACACACCCTGAACGATGACGGCCGCTGCTTGGTTCTGACACCGCAGGATGCCCTTGAAGCGCATCAGCTCATGGCTGCGGCGTTTGACGATGAACAGCAACCAGAGTTTGAGCCGGTTCACATCCAGGGGGACATCCATCCTGAGAGTCAGCGTGCTCACCCCACAGGTATGCGGCGCAGTATGCTCGTGCCCGTCGTGCGTATGGTGTTGCAGGTCGTCCCCTGAAGCGTGCGATGGTATGAGCCGCGGGGTCACCGTCTCCCAGGTGCGCATCTGCAGCAACGCCGGGATTTCCACGTCGGCATGGCTGGTTTTTTCCATGGTGGCGTGGGGATTACAGGCCAGCACGGCGCCTTCCGCTGCTGCCAGTGCCGCGGCATCGCACTGATCACAGTGATTCACAATAATGTGGTCGGCATAGCCCAGCTGCGCAGAGGCCTCGGGGTGCTCCTGAAGCTGCTGCACGATGTACGGCGCATTGACCAGGGTGATCACCCCATCGATGCGGCACTGGGCCGCCAGACTACGATCGGCCAGGAGTGTTTGTACGGCTGGTCCTGGCGAGGCGAGGCCAGAGGCCTCAATGAGAATGCGGTCAAACGGCACTGTCTCCGCCGCCTCGCGGCGGCGGGCGAGCAAGTCATGGACCGTCGTGACCAGGTCCCCCCGCACGGTGCAACAGAGGCAGCCGTTGCTGAGCTGGACGACGTTTTCCTCGACGCCAACGACCAGACGGCCGTCGATACCCACCTCGCCAAACTCATTCACAATCACCGCAATGCGCTGCTCATGCTGCGCGCTCAGGATGCGATTGACCAGGGTTGTCTTGCCGCTCCCTAAAAACCCGGCGACCAGGGTCACTGGAACGCGTGCTGCTGTGTTCTGACTCATCATGTCCTTCCATAGACTACGCCTCTCCTGAGGCGGACATGTTCAGTGCGGCGCCTACCTCCCCCCATCCCCACCTTGGTGCGACTGCGTCGGCGCAGGGCCGTCAGGCCCGTTCCCCGCGACTGCGTCGACAGAGGGGCACGGTTTAACGTGCCCCCTTCACCCGCCAGGGGGAAAGGGCAATAGCAGTTTCTGTCCTCATATCATAGGGCAGGTGCGCTTCTAGGTCTACCACGGTGCTGTCGCCTACGCCAGAGGCACAGGTCTGGCGTGACACAATCATCTGCACTCGCAACGCCTCTCATGATACACTGGCGTACACAATCGTCCATAGCGCGGAAGGAGCCCAGGGATGACCTATGATCTACTGATCAAACATGGCACGGTAATTGATGGTACAGGCGCGCCCGGTGTGCTGGCGGACGTGGGTGTCAGCGGGGGACGCATCACCGCCATGGCGCCGCACCTAGAAGGCAGTGCAGGGCGTGAGATCGACGTCAGCGGGCGGGTCGTGGCGCCGGGATTTATTGACGTGCACACGCATTCGGATTTTACTTTGCTGAGCGCGCCAGGGGCAGACAGCAAGGTACGCCAGGGCATCACCACCGAGGTGGTGGGGAATTGCGGTTTTTCACCAGCACCAGTGCGTCCGCAGACGCTCGAGCTGTTGAAAGAGTACACGGGGTTTTTGAATCCGCGCCTGCCCTGGAACTGGCAGAGTCTGGGGGAGTTTTATCAGCGCGTTAGCGAGCGCGGCTGTGCCATGAATATTGCGCCACTGGTGGGGCATGGTGCGGTGCGTATTGCGGTTATGGGCTTCGAGAACCGTCTACCCAGTGCCACTGAGTTGCTGGAGATGCAGCGTCTGGTAGGGGAGGCTATGGAGGATGGAGCGTTCGGCATCTCGTCTGGCCTTATCTATACGCCTGGGTGCTATGGTGATACAGCCGAACTGGTGGCACTCTCCGACGTCGTGCGTGACGGTGGCGGCATCTACGCCACCCATATGCGTGGCGAGGGCGCTACCCTGGAGTCGTCGATTGCCGAGGCACTGCGCATTGGCGAAGAGGCCCGTATTCCAGTGCAGATCTCGCATCTGAAAGCCTCTGGACGGGAGAACTGGGGCAGAATGGAACGCGCCCTGCACATGATTGACACGGCCCGGGCGCGTGGTCTGGCGGTGACGGCGGATATCTATCCCTACATCGCTGGCAGTACGACGATGACCAGCCTGTTCCCGGCCTGGACGCTCGAAGGCGGCATGGAGCGTTTTTTAGCGCGTATTGCTGACCTGGCAACGCGCCAGCGTATCATTGACGAGGTGCAGGGTGGGCGAGAAGGCTGGTCACGGGCCAATGGCTCCGTAGGCTGGGACGATATTGTGGTGTCGTCGTGCCAGAATCAGAAGGCATTTGAGGGCAAAACCGTGGCACAGATTGCCGCTGCCATGGGCGAGGACCCGGCCCATGCCATGATGGATTTCCTTGTGGCGGAGGAGGGCACGGCGTCGATCATCATGTTCATGATGTCCGAAGAGAATGTGGCGCGAGGTATCGCCCATCCCCACGTGATGATTGGTTCTGACTCCTTGGCTCTGGCCACAGGACAAGGCGGCAAACCGCATCCGCGCACCTATGGCACCTTCCCGCGCGTGTTGGGGAAATACGTGCGCCAGGAGAGAGTGATCACGCTGGAAGACGGCGTGCGCAAAATGACCTCTATGGCCGCCGCCAAGCTCGGGCTCAATGACCGGGGCGTGCTGGCCACAGGGAAAGCGGCGGACATCACGATTTTTGATGCGGCGACGGTAGGTGACCGGGCAACCTTTGAGGAGCCGCATCAGTTCCCGGATGGGATTGACTATGTCATCGTCAATGGCCAGGTCGTGGTCGAGCACGGTATACAACACCCGGTACTGCCGGGGCAGGTATTGAGGAAATAACCATTTTGTCCCCTCTCCCACTGGGAGAGGGAGCCTAAGGAATTCAACTGGGGGATCACATATGGACAAACCCACCATTCTCGTCGTCAATCCAAATACGTCTGAAGCGATGACCGTGGCCATCGACCGTATTGCCTGGGAGGCGGCTGGCGCGCAAGCCAACATCGTGACGCGCCGCAGTCTGCAAGGGCCACATACCATCGAAGGCCCCCTGGATGCGGCCCTGGGGGCGGCCGGCATGCTCGAAGTGGTTGGCGCCTATCCCTATTCCTTTGATGCCGTGGTCGTGGCGTGCTTTGGCGATCCTGGCGTGGAGGCGTTGCGGCTGCTCGTGCGCGTACCCGTGATCGGCATTGGCGCAGCGTCGTTTACTCAGGCCGCGTTTCTCAGTCAGCGCTTCGCCATTGTGACGCCCAGCGTGGGCACACCGGAGCGCTATGCGGCGGTGACTGCGGCCATGGGGGTTACCAACCAGTTCGTGGGGACCTATCAGACCCCATTGGCCGTGGCGGATTTTGAGTCCGGGGATCCAGCGGTGGTCGATACCTTAGTCTTTCACGCCCAGCAAGCGGTCAAAGGCGGTGCTGAATGCCTGCTGTTCGGCTGCGCCGGCATTGCGGAGCAGATCCGCGAGATCGAAGAGCGCGTTGGGGTTCTGTGTATCCCCAGTGTGGCCGCCGGAGTCACCCAGGCCATCGCCTGCCTGCGCCAGCGGCGGGCGCCGCTGGCGGGCGGACCGTTTCGGCGCGTCAACCCGAAGCCGCTCGCAGGCTTTAAGAGCCTGGTGCGCCACTATGAAGGGAGAGCCTAATATGCGTACACTCGTCAAGAACGGCCGCATTGTCACTGCGGTCGATGCGTATCATGCTGACATTCTCATCGTGGACGGCACCATTGCGGCCATTGGGCGTGACCTCAGCGCGCCGGAAGCGGACGTCATCGACGCGGCTGGCCGCATGGTGATTCCCGGCGGTGTTGATCCACATACCCATCTTGAAAATCCGTCAGGGGCCACTGTCACCAGTGACGATTTTCTCACTGGCAGCCGCGCTGCCGCAGTGGGTGGGACGACAACCATTATTGACTTTGCCAAGCAAAACAAGGGCGAGACGCTGCACTATGCCTACGATACCTGGCAGGGGAAAGCCCGCAATCGCACCTGTGTTGACTATGGCTTTCACGTCATCGTGGTCGAGGCGGACGAGGCGCGTCTCGCCGAGGTGCCCGATCTCATTGCCTCTGGGGTCACCAGCGTCAAGATGTACATGGCCTACCGCGGCCGTATGATGGTCGACGATGGCACCCTGTTTCGTACCATGCTGGCCTTCAAAGAGAATGGCGGCCTGGTAGCGCTTCACGCGGAAAACGGCGATGTTATCGATGTGCTGGTACGGCAAGCCGTCGCCGCCGGCAAGGTAGCCCCCAAGTACCATGCGGTGACGCGGCCACCCATTCTGGAAGCAGAGGCCGTACACCGCGCCATCTGCATTGCCGAAGTGGCCGAGAGCCCGGTGTATTTCGTGCACCTGTCGTCTCGTCAAGCGCTGGAGGAGCTGCAGCGCGGTCGTGATCGCGGCCTGCCCGTCTATGCCGAGACCTGTCCGCACTATCTGATACTGAATGACTCGCGGTATGACGCACCAGGATTTGAAGGCGCCAAATACGTCCTCACCCCACCGCTACGGCCGCCCGAGCACCAGGAGGCGCTGTGGCGGGGCGTACGCGCCGGTGATATCTCGGTCGTATCGACGGATCACTGCCCCTTCTGCTTCGCTGACCAGAAAGCCCTTGGCAGGGACGATTTCTCGAAAATCCCCAACGGTGGCCCAGGGATCGAAAACCGCCTGTCGCTGATCTACAACGCTGGCGTGCACGGCGGACGCATCAACGACAATCAGTTTGTCAATCTCATCGCCACGCAACCTGCCAAAATCTTTGGGCTATTTCCGCGTAAGGGCACCATTGCTATTGGTAGCGATGGTGATCTGGTGATCTTTGATCCCAACCGCGAGCTGGAGATCTCCGCCAGCACCCATTTGATGAATATTGACTACAACATGTACGAGGGCATGCGGGTGCGGGGCAGCGCCGATGAGGTATTGCTGCGCGGCAAGCCAATCGTGCGTGAGCGCAAATACGTGGGTCAGCCAGGGGATGGACAGTACATTCCACGGCAGCGTTTTAGCCTGTAGGAGGATGCCTGGGCTATGGACACACAAACCATACGCTGCGAAGTGCAGGACTACATCGCCCTGGTCACTATGGACCGTCCGCCGGTAAACGCGGTGAATGCGCAGTTCCTCGACGATATGATGCTGGTGTTTGATACCCTCAGCGACCGCGATGACGTGCGGGTCGCCATTTTAACTGGTGCTGGCAGGACGTTCTGCGCCGGGGCTGATATTAAAGAGCGCGCCGGGCGGGAGCGGCAACCAGGCGACATCTGGCAGCACAGCCGCAAGGCGCGCGAGGCGTTTCACTCTCTGGTGGAATGCAAGGTGCCGGTGATTGCGGCGGTCAATGGCGCGGCGTTGGGGGCAGGGTTGGCCATTGTGGCATCGTGCGACCTCCTCATTGCCTCGGAACAGGCCGTGCTGGGGCTCCCGGAAATCAACGTCGGCCTGCTGGGTGGTGGCCGGCATGCTATGCGCTTGTTCGGGCACTCGAAAGCCAGGCGCCTGATGTTTACGGGGCAGCGTTTGTCCGGGCCAGAATTGTACCGTCTCGGCGTCGTCGAGGAGTGTGTGCCGACGGAGAAGCTCATGGAGACTGCTAGGACACTGGCCGCGGAGATCGCTAGCAAGAGTCCGATCGCCATGAAGCTGGCCAAGCATGCCATGAACGCGGTGGAGTGCATGACTCTGCGCGATGGCTACCGCTTTGAGCAGGGCATGACGGCTGAACTGTCGAAGTACGAGGATTCCAGGGAAGCGATGCGCGCCTTTGTGGAAAAGCGTCAACCCGTGTTCAAAGGACGCTGAAAGGTGGCCTCCAGCGATCAAGATGCCACCTTGCCTTTCTGCCTCTCAGCCTTGATACTCACTGGCACATGCGCGACTTTGATCGATCGGGAGAGATGTATGGCTCTTAGTATACGCACCCCAGGGCTCAAATTGGTGTGGGAGGCCGATGGGCTGGAGATTGATCTCTTGCCGTTGCAAGGTCTCTGGACCGAGGAGCAATACCTCCGACTCACTGACCAGACAAACCGGCTCATTGAGTTCACCGAAGGCTCTGTGGAGCTCCTGCCGATGCCGACTCGCAAACACCAGGCGATCTCGCGCTACCTTTTCCTGGCCTTGCTCGCCTTTGTAGAGCGCATCGGTGGCACGGTGTTTTACGCGACGCTTCGGGTGCGCGTCGCGCCAAATCGCTTCCGCGAGCCAGACTTAGTATTGCTTCTCGATGTCAACGACCCGCGCAATCAAAATGCCTTCTGGCTCGGTGCCGATCTGGTCGTGGAAATCGTCAGCCCCGACGATGTGGAATGCAATACCGTGATCAAGCGCGCTGACTACGCCGCCGCGGGTATTCCTGAGTACTGGATCGTGCATCCTGCAGAGGGCACGATCTCAGTCCTGAGGCTTGCAGG
>Ga0075421_100008309_pt1 | contig 12741 bp, 13 predicted proteins | sample SoiMetdeltSBSDD5_FD_75292 | JGI IMG/M metagenome (GOLD analysis project Ga0075421, IMG submission 75292) | Bulk soil microbial communities from a Populus tree surrounding site in Tennessee, USA - Soil MetaG P. deltoides SBSDD5 | ecosystem: Environmental > Terrestrial > Soil > Tree plantation... | reverse complement strand
TTCACGTACCGAACTTGAGCGAGATCTGCGATGCCGTTCGCGCGCGTAAAGAAGCTGATGGAGGTGACTTGCGCCCGCACCGTCGTGCCGTCCTTGTACACGTTCAGCGGTGACTCCGGATTGGTCTTGTTCCATGCCGCATACCACGCCTGGTTGCGCGCTGGCGTGTGGAAGGCGCCGCACTCCTCATAGTCACTCTCCGCCGACGCATGACTGAAGCGCTCGCAGACGGTGACGTAGTGATCGAGGAAATACCGTGTGACGGTTTCGGGCATTTCCGCTTGGCCGACAAACACAGGGACGACGTCGACGAGACCTGTGGCATTGTCGACGCGAATGACAAAGGGGTCGACGCGCTTCAGCGGCATTAGAAGCATGAGCGCCGCCAATGCCGCCAAGGCGCAGGTCCATCCGCCCGCAGCGACGAGCCAGGCGATGCGCGATTGGCGGCGCGCGATTGCTGCACGGTCTGCATCCCACGATGCCGCCTCCTTGAAGTAGGCTTCCAGCTCTGCATTCCCTTTCACTGGCTTTCGCTCCGCCTGATTGGCTCTGACTCAGGGGCTTCAAAGTGCGCGGCAGGCACTGTCATCGGCGCATTGATCGGCTCGAGCTTGCCATTGCATCGAACGCGATCAGAAGCGCACCCAGTCGTGAGCGCGAATATCGCGGCAAGCGAAGACATCGCGACGGTGCTCGTGCGAGTGTGGCGTGATCTACCGCGCATGGATGGAGTTCTCCCGCCAGCCGCGCACGAGACGCCGCGCTCCGGCACCAAGTCCTTGACCCAAGTGGTAGCCGGCTTTTCGACTGAGCGAATCAAAGCGGCTCGTCTGTTTGTCGCTCAGGCCACGCGCGAATTGGCCCGTGCTGCGAGTTGCACGACCGAATCCCCAAGCGAGAGCCGCAGTCATGATTCCGAATGTGCTCAACGCCAGCCCGCTGGCGAGTCCTGCTGCCATTGGCATGACTTGGCGCATGACCAGGAAGGTCAACGCAGCGGCAACACAGACGCGTACGGCATGTGCAATCTCGATGGATCCGCCGGTGCTCGCTGCCTGCTCCGCGGCGGCAGCAAGCATGGCGAGCATCAGAGCCGATAGCATGACCGTGAGTATCGTGATCAGCGCGTAGTTCGCGAGCTGAGCAATCCAGGCTTCGAAGAACCTTTTGGAACTCTCGAACATCAACAACGCGACGAAGAAGGGGCCCAACGCCAGCAGCACGGACAGCGCTATACGCGAGAGCGTCAACAGAAAAATGGTGTATATCGCCGCCAGACCAATGATGAGCTGGACGGCAAGGCCAGCTAAGTAGAACGAGAAATCGCCATCGAAGATGCCGCCCTTCTCGAAGAGAAGCGACGCAGTGTCGTTTCCCAGGAAGAGTATGCGATCGGCGATCTCAACAGAGTTGTCCGCGCCTATGATTGCAGCAGCAAACTGCGCAGGGGCATTGAAGAAGGTATCGACGATCACCGTGTTGAACGACCAAAGTGACAGAGACACTCCGAGAATTACCGCAAGCGTAACGAGCCGTTTCAGACCGGTGATGAATAGCTCTTCGATTCTTCCCGTGAGCTGCAGGTAGCCCCAGATCACGACATACAGAACTCCTAAGGTGACGATTGTCGGTTCGAGCACTCCGGCGACGCGGGACGTGCTATCGGCAATGTACGTGGCAAGTATGCGGTTGAGCCAAGCGGTGAACTCTGCGAAGAAGCCCATAGCGGTGACCTACTGCGAGCGCTCGCTATACGAGGTGCGATCAGGTGGTACCTGCGTCCCTGCATCGGTACCACTACTCGAAAGCCCGATCGGCGGCAGGTCCCGCAGCGATCCGATGCCGGCCCGCCGTGCAGCCGCTCGCGCGTTGACGCAGTCTGGCGTCTCAGCGAGCGCTCCGGGATCGTTTGCACATACGTCCAGCATTGCTGTGCGCTCGGCGGGATGAGTTCGGTAGTACTCGACAGTTTGGTGCGGCGCCTTCGGCGACGGCACGCACGCGGCGGATGTGACCGTGACAACGATCCCTAAACACGCCCGCACGCATAGCCCACCGTGCCGAATGCGCCGCTTTTCCATGCGACGATTCATCTCTACAACCCGATGGGCGGCAGACGTCGGAGGGAGCCGATGCTTGAGATCGCTTGCTCGCGCGTCCTCTGCCGCCGTGACAATTCCTCCGCTTGGGAGAGTTGGTAGAGCACCTGAAGCTTTGTGCTCTCGTTCTGAAGCATGCCCTGCTCCGCTTGTATGCGCGCTTGCAAGTCCAAAATCGCTTTCTGATCGCTGGCGCCTGAAATCGCGTCGATCAGCTCTTGAATAGCAGCGAATCGACCACTGGTTCGTGCGAGCGCTTGGCGCGTCATCATCTGCAGCATGGCGGCAGTCCGACGCGCCGACTCGAGTTGAGCGCGCTCTGCCGGCGAGAGCGCGGCGATCTGTTGAGAAGAAAGAACCGCGTTTACCGTAACGAGGTTCTCCAGTTCGCGGGCTAGCGCCCCGTATGCGCCGCTTGTCTGGTCCAGAACTGCTGCAACCTCTGCCCACTCCCCCGGCAAATAGTTCCGGGCCGTTCCCGCCAGGAGCCGCTCCATTCCGCGGCCTCCACTCATTGCTTCGATCTGGCGCCTTGCCTCCGTGAGCTGGTCACGCGCAGTCGTGAGCTGATCACGCATCGTCTGCACCTGCTGAATGAGCTGTGTGATGGCCCCGACATCGACTACCGCCCATTGCGCGTGGGCAGCCGGCATTGCTCCAATGAGCAACAGAATGAACGCAAGCACACACTTTGGCTTGATCATGATCTGCACTCCTATGTGGTCGTGTCATCGGTGCTTACGATGAGCATCCATGAAGACTCGCAGCCAATGAGTCGGGTCAGAGCCGGCCTCGGAGATGAGCTTTCGAACGTCATCGACGGTCGTCCGTCGGCCGGATATCACCGCGAGTTCCTCGTCGAACCCCTTAAGATCGAGCTGACACACGATGCTGTGGTGACCTTGCTTGACCAGAAACTTGCGAGAGCCAGGTTCCAGTTGTTCCTTGAGGAGCTTGAACTCGCGCTCACTCAATCCAAATCCATCGACATAGTCCTTGCTCGCAGCGTCGGGATTCGGGAAGAAGATCTTCGTGGCGGTCCCTTCCACAATCGTTCGCGCGATCGGACTTTCGATGACAGCGCTCGCAGTCTGCGTGGCCACGCACAGCGCACCATTCAGCTTTCGCCACGTCTTTGGCGCGTTGTCGGCAAACGATTGGAAATCAGGATCGGCGAGCGCCTTGGAAAACTCATCGACCCAGCAGACCATTCGACGTCCGTCGATCAGCTGCTCGACCAGGTGGAACAGATATCGGTTGATAGGCCCGCGCAGAGTCTCGTTGTCCAGGAAATGTGTGACGTCGAATCCGACGATGGCTTGGCCCGACAACTGCGAGGCAATCGAGTCCTCGTCGTTATCGAAGACCCATCCGTACTCGCCGCCCGTGCTGCGACACCAGCGCGCGAGACGGGCGTGAATTCCTTCCGCACGCGTCGGGTCAGTAAACTCAATCAATCGCGAGAGCCTGCGCGCGTGACGCTCAAGCGCGAGCGTGCCGCGCAAAGCTTGGTCGAGATCCGTTTGCTCACGAGTGGAAAGCGAAGAGCCGCGCGCGAGCATGCGCAGCCAGGCTTTCTGAAACTCGACGGTGGACGGCGTCGGCTCGAGCTGCAGCGGGTTGAAGCCGGTCGTCTCGCCGTTTCTCAGCGGGAAATACTTGCCGCCTAGGGCTCTGACGAGAATCTCAAGGCCGTAGTCCTTGTCGAAGATGACTTGGCTTGCACCCTGCTCCAAGAGCAGCGATACGAGGAACCCGATGACAACCGTTTTCCCGCTGCCGGTCGGCCCACAGATGAAGGTGTGACCCGTATCCTTACGGCTTCCTCCGTCCGGATCTCTCGGATCCGAAGCGTGCAGACTGAAGTAGTACGGTGAGCGCGCACTGCTGATCAAGAGCGCAAGCGCGTCGCCCCAGTGATTTCCCGTCGGCCGCCCGGCAGGGTAGTTGTGAAAGGGCGCCATCGCCGCGAAGTTGCGGGATGTTATCGGGGCTTTCCGCGGCCTCAGCGAGAAGCAGCCGGGCAACTGGGCCCAGAACGCCGCCTCCATCGCCAAATCCTCGCGCGCAACGGTCATGCCACAGTCGGCGAGCACCGCTCGACCCAATGCGACATCGTCGTTCAGCCGCCTCAACCGCTCGATCGGCGGATCCACTCGACCGCTTTCTTCCGTGTCGGCCAGGATCTGGAGGGTCATGTGATGGTCGCCCATCAGGAACTCATTCGCTGTGAGGGCGTCCAACGCGTCCTTGAGCTCCTCGGCCTGGCTGACCGCAAAATCGCCTGCATTCGCCATCCGGTTGTACTGTCGCTGCAGCAGGCCCTGCGCGGTAGCCTTGCTGAGCGCCGCGAATGAGTGCGTCAGGACAAACTGGAATGGAGCGGACAGGAGAGTGTTGAACATCCCGACACTCGTTGGCGTCGGGTACTCTTTGATCCCCAGAACCGCACCAAGCCGTGTTCGCGTCGGCAACCGATACTCGATTACTTCGCTGCCGAAGAGCGGCCGTGTGGTCGTGAGCAGATCGCACATCGGCGCGCGCACGAGCGGCATGGGCTGCCACTCGGCGTTGATCAGAACGCCAAAAAACTCCGCGATCCGGGAGAACCACCGTCCCTGGCTCGTGTAGATTGCCAGTTGCTCCGGCTCGTATCTTCCGAGAGATGCCGAAACGTTCTGCGCCAGCTTGTCGCAAACATCGACGGCATCTGAGATCTCCGCCTGCATGGATCTCGTTTGCTTCTTGGAAAGCGCCGAGCTGACCAGGCCCCCGGCGATGCCGGGCAGCGGCCGGTACACCAACGACAGGAACAGTTCATTGATCATCAGGGTCTCTCCACTGAGATGATCCTGATATTTGCGATGGAGCTCAGCAGCGAATCCGGAAGCCGAAGACCGCAACTGCGACGCACGCTCACGTCGTCGCAGAACGTGCGTCCATACCGCCACGTTCGAGCTCAGCACATTGCGCCAGGTGGTATTCAGTCGCTCATGCCAATTGTTGAGTTCTTCGTCGTCTGCACTCTCGAAGCTTGCCCCGCCGAGCCGGAAGACCTGAACGTAGTCGCCTGCGCGGGTACGCACCACATTTGCCGCAACATGCGCGGTGTACGGGACTTCACGCGCACCAGCCATCTCCCGGCGTGCAACCGATATTCGATTGGCGCTCACCGCCGTCCTCCCGCTCGATGCGAGACGTGCGCGATGACTGGCGCTCTCCTTCGGCCGCTCTGGTTTGGCAGATCGATCGTGAGCGGTGTGTGGCTGCTAGCACGCCAGAATCTGGCTGTGCCGAGGTACGCCGGCACACGCGTACGACCCCAGAGCATCAAGAGACTAAAAAATCTCGGGTCGCGGGCACAGAGAAGCGCACACAATCCGTGTAGCGGGATCGCGATGAGAAGCGTCAGGAGATTCTTCGTCACCACGAAGACCTCCATGGTGACGACAAGATTGAAGAGCAGCGCTTCGTACGCGACGCCCCAGCGCAGTGGCGGCCGAGTGACTGCAACGAAGAGCGGATCCGCGACCAGTCCCATGTTCCGTTCGCTCATGGGAGTTACACGCCGAACATTCCGCGGATCCACGCCACAATCTGCGGCGAGCCGAAGATCGCGGCGATACCCGCGATCCCGCCGATGACCCAGCCCCAACTGATCCGGCCGACTGCTGCAGCAATGGCTGCCCCGATCACGACCAGAATTGCAATTGGCGTCGCAATCGTGAGCGCAAAATCAACGAGTGAGTTGGCGCCCGTATCGAACGGAGAGGTCTGGGTGAAGGCCGGGTTCGCAATTGCCTGAAGGATGGTCGCAAGCGCGACCGTCGTAAGCCGCGCCATTCCGCGATTGGTGCTTTGCATGTTGCCGTCCCTGTCAAATATCGCAGGGACGTAATAGAGCACCCGAAGTTTTGGCTTAATAGTCCAGATATCGAGGAAAATTCGGCGAATCCTGAACGAGTTCGTGCAGAGTTCGGCCGGTTTTTCGGCGAAACCTCATCTGCATTTTTGTCCAGGGTCCGGGCAGGAAGATGTAGTTTGTGGAGCTACGAAAGGATGGTGATATGCTGATTGCGGGCTAGTCGGACCTGGAGGTCCTCGCCATGGAAACCAGCGGCATGCCATATGGCATTCGGAAAGATCGCCCACCAGTTGCGATTCTCTCAAAGAATGTACTTGCCCTACTCTGGAACATCGCGCGGCTTCCAATCGCATCAGTTCTGGTGCTGTTGGAGCCAGTCGTCTGCTTCATCTTGGCCGCGCTCGCGATTCTGAGCGTCATCGCCGCGATCGTCTGGAAGGTGTCCGGAATAACCCCGGCTTTCCCTCTTTGGGGTCTACTTGCGTTTTCGGCCAGTTCGATCGCCCTGCTCGCGCTCTACTACGCAGCGATCCGGCTGTTCACACGAGCTTGAGTTCAGAACAAGCTCCGCTGGATATCATCGCCGGCTTGATTGTCGTCGGGAGGCTTCTCGATATCGCTTTCAGGCAAGTGCTCCGAAAGATCGCGCCGCGCCCGTCGACAATGAGCACATAGGCGACGTCGCGTACTCAACCGCTCTACTACGATGAGCGCACTGCAGTTCGTGCAGTTCGCCGTCGCAATTCGCTCACCGGCTGCAACGCCCGAGACCAGCGTTTGGATCTGCTCGAAGTCCGCTTGCAGCTGCGGGAAACAAAGCCGACAGACCTCGACGACATCACACAGCCGTTCTCCAGCTTCAACAGAATTGAACAGCGCGTCATCTCGTGACAGTTTTGCGCCAGATGGCGCACCCAACACGCGACATAGCACACAAAGCACGGCCGCTTCGGCCTGTCCGCGCAAGGTTTTCGTGAACATGTTGAACGATCGAGGTGCGGGGCCTCGATAACGTTCCTCCTGCGGCACCTTCCATCGACGTCGCAACGTAGTGAGCTGATGGCGTGTGAGCGTCGTCATGGCGCAGATCGTCTGCGTGCGCGCCTGATGCGCCGTTAGTCGCTTGGCCAACTGTCGCCGCCTCAACTCCCGATCGATTTGCTCGTCCGTAGGTCCAAGAGTCATCGATCTCCCCTTCCATGGGTTGGACACGCTGTACTCGCAAGTCTATGCACGGTATTTCGCGCATGGCGACAAGCGAAACCCGAAACGTATTTCTTCGCTCCAAAGGTAACAATGTCGAGGGGAGCGCTAACGAGACGAAGAGCATGCCAACGCATAATGATGGATCTGACTCGTCGGCTCATACGGCAAGTCTGTCGCCACCCGAATGGAAAGGGGCTCACGCGTTGAAACTTGTGCGCCAGCTGAATGAGCGCTGCGTGGACTCCCTCGTCCAAATGGCGCACTCCAGGCAGTTGACCACGGGAGTTGAAGTCGTCGATCAGCATCGTGCACTTTGGCGCAAGCTGGACCCAGCTGCGCGCCGCCGGGCCGCGGCAGCGGCCTTGCTGCTGATGGACGTTCAGTTCCTCAACGCCGAATGGTGGCGTTGGGCTCGACGTCGGCAAGCAAGTAGATTTCGCGCACCTGCGGCACGTCGCTTGCCTGCGAAACTCGCGAACGAATTGATGAGAGAAACTTTGATTCTGGCCTGGTCGACTGCAGCCACTGACCCGCATACCGCAGGCCTCCTGTTCGGGATGTCGCCGGCAGTCGCTGCAATTTTCGGAGCACTGGAGCCGCACGACATCGAACAGATCGCCGTCAAGCACAAGCACCAACTGCGCTTGCGCTGGGAAGAGCACCCCACGTTCTGGCGTGAGCTGCTGTCGGCGGCTTTGCATGCGGACGACGAAGCGTTGCACGAGATCCATCTCTATTCGCTCCAGCTTCTTGGCAGTGAGCTCCTCTCCGCTATCCGATGAACGTTGGCAACAGTAGTTCCGATCTGACCGGACACGAGCACGCGGATCCGACGTCGGGCCCGACATCGAACGAGGTCTCTACTCAACAATACGAAACTGGCGATGCCAGCGTCTCAATCCTGATCCTGAGCGCACGGTTTGGCAGTTTTGCCAACTTATCGGAGGCCGAAGTGAAGCCGCTCAAGAGGGTGCTAATCGTTTCGGTGCAGCCGAAGGCCGTTCTCAAGGCACACTATAACGAGAACGGTACTTCTCGGCCGTGAAGGTGAAGGAAGTTGCCTAGACGCAAACAGAACGGCGCGCAGGCAGAGACCGGCGCCAGAGTTCGCTCGATTTGGTCCAGAACGATTACCTTCGGCCTGATGATTACTCGGCTCGCGTGACCACGCGGAGCCTGTAGCATTGGGCACTCGGCCGAAATGACTCTTGTCATCAGCGATCGCGCATTGGCCGTGTAGCGTCGCGCAAGCGCATATTCATGCGCCGATACGAACACACATGCTCGTGCACGACCTCGTCCAGTTCATGGAATCGAACAATCAATGACGTCATGGTGTGTCCTCTGGCTGCAGTCAGCCAGAAATGAAATCGATTACCTTCAGTGTGCGACACATTGAATCTGGTCAGGCCGACTGGATCGCGACAATCGACGATGTACGAGAGGCCGCCGAACCGGAACACGCGGTAGTCTCCGCATGCCGCGTTCCAGCAACCCTCTGCAGAGGCAGCGATGATGTGTTCCGAGTTCGAAATGATGAAGTAGTCGGCTGGCTGGTAGCGCCGAAAGAGTTGGCGGCGAATTCTCACGATGCCCCTTGCGTGCAGGGCCCGCTCCTCTGGCGTGAGTGGTTCAAGGATCACGTCATCTTTGGTTGTCGCATTCGGGGCAAACTTCGTTCCTGTATGGTTATACAGTCCCTGCGAGACTTCCGTCAATTCCAAGAAGCAATCCGAAAAACTATCCCTCGAAATGAATGACTTGGAGTAGACCTACGCCGGCCGATTTATCGGTTGCAATGTGCGTGCTCCGAACCGAAGGTTTCGTAGTAAGCTCGTTCGGCAGTCTCCCAACACGCTTGCCATGCCGACAAAAAAAGCCCGGGCTGCGCAGGATGTGCACTCACCTCACAAGCTCCAGCCTCCTCGCTTCATTGAGCCGATGGCTGCAGTCTCTATCAACGTGCTCCCGGAAGGCCCTGAGTGGTCCTATGAGCTTAAGCTCGATGGCTATCGCGCGCTCATCATCAAAGATGGCAGTGCGATCAAGATCCGATCCAGGAACGACAAGGACCTGATGCAGATGTACCCGGCTGTCGCTGCTGCCAGCCGTCGTTTGCCAATAGAGCAGATCGTGATCGACGGCGAAATCGTCGCAGTGGACCCGCGCGGTCGACCCTCATTCCAAGCATTGCAGCATCGTGGCACGCACCCCGAACATACGATCGTCTTCTATGCGTTCGACCTGCTGAACCTGAATGGGCGGGACATGAGAACGGAGCCATTGGAGACGCGCCGAGCGGAACTCGCACGCGTCATCGAGAAGTCTGGTCTGCTTCTATCCATTCAGTTACCTGGCAGTGTTGCGGACATCATCAGTACCGTTCGTGCCATGCACCTCGAAGGCGTTATCGCCAAGCGCCGAGACTCCAAATACGAAGCCGGTGAGCGCTCAGGAAATTGGCAGAAGCTCAAACTCGAGCGCCAACAGGAGTTCGTGATCGGCGGCTATCGGCCCTCTGGTGACAGCGGTGTGGATGCACTGCTAGTTGGATACTTCGAGAACAAGAAGCTGCTCTTTGCTGCGAAGGTTCGCGCGGGATTGGTGCCGCATGTGAGGCGCGAACTCGCACGACAGCTCAAGGCTTTTCAGCAGCCCGATTGTCCGTTCGTAGACTTGCCGAGTGAAAGTTCCTCCAGGTGGGGTGGGGGCGTCAGCGAGGAGGATATGAAGGAAATGATTTGGACTAAACCAAAGCTCGTGGTGCAGATTCAGTTCGTCGAGTGGACGGCCGAGAACCGGCTGAGACATTCCAAGTTCCTGGGTCTGCGCACCGATAAAGAGGCCAACAACGTACACCGCGAAGGGTAATCGTCGTTCGCGCGCATCTATTCCACACCGAGTCGTCGAAACCTTCCGCCGAGATCGCGAGCGACCTCTTCGGCAATGGCGACTACCTGTGGCGAGGCGCCGTAGACAACAATCTCATCCAAACCCTCCTCAGACCAGGCCATCATTCCTATTCGGTGTTTCTCCTCCCATACGTACACGGTTCCGGGATGTGGAGTTATTGTCATGGGCCGCCTGTCAAAAGGGTTAACCGACGGAACTGGGTCAGGCGGACGCAATCGCGGGTCGCTCTGGATGCGGGCTACCCAGTCCGCTAGCCGGATTGAGGAGCCTTCTTGACCTTCAACGACTCCAATTGGATCCGCCTCTGCCTCGTACTCCATGGTTACACCTGCCATCTCGTCAAAAGCTAAAGAAGCGACCATCCACGATCGCACCAAGTCCCTCAAGGAAGGTGCGACATCCTTCCGAGCCGCCGCAGATGTTGTTCGTAGAAACGCCACGTGTGGGCGTAAGTCCACGCTCCCCTGCAGCATGGATCAGCGTTTTCTCAGCATGGAAACCCGGCAGCTCGACAGGCGTCAAGCCTCGTTCCACGGCAAGAGCCTTCTGGGCGGCCGAAAGGTCACGAACACCTCCGGCTACCAGCGTTGGGCCTTCGGCAGTCTCCATAATCGAAATGGTTTGCTTCGCGTGGGTCGCAATTTCCTGCGCGAGCTCCAGGGTCGCGGCTGGCCCCCTTGAGGCATTCGCTAATCGAATGGAACGTGAAATATTGCCAAGCAGTATGGTCGGGCCCGCAGCGATGCCCCCGCCTGGCAAAGCCGTTTCGGCCGAGATGATCTCTCCACCGTAAGTATCAAAGGGCTGCAAGGCCCAGCCAAACAAATCGTTCGCGCCGTTTGCAAGACCGTTGACGAGGTTCAGACTGCCATTGACGAGTGGCGAAGCAATACCCATGTCAAGACGTGCGACAGGGAAATAGCCAGGGTAGTAGAGCGCATCTGACAGGTTCTGGCCCGGAACCCCGCCCGCTGTGCTGCCCAGATCCCCGCCCGCCTGCACGCTCGGTCCAACGAGGCCTGCCTGCCAGGTCGTCCCATCGGGCGGAGTAGCAGGATTAGCTGGACGCGGCGGAACGTACGTATCGGGCGGAACCTGATAGTTCAGGCCCTGGAAACGAGTTTGTTGCCAGAAATCTGGTCGCGGCTCCCATCCTCTTTGAAACGCCGCTGCAAAATCGGAGATCTCGTACAGGACGACCCACTTGGCAGTCGAAGGACGGTCCTCGCCGTTAAAGAATCCCGTGGGGTCGGTCCCGGAGAACGGATTGTTGAAGAGATAGCTGTAGCGATTGAGGCTCTGACTGAAGAATGGTTTCTGTACAAAAGGATCGGCGGAGAGGAAGCGGCCGATCTTCGAATCGAACACTCGGCCATTCATGTGGATCAGCCCCATCGAATGGCCGCCGACCATTTCGTGACCGGTGAAGCCGCGGCGGGTGACCGATGCGATCTGCGACAACGTTGGACACGGGCAGGGACCCGACCATGCCTGCGCATCGCGCCTGCCGCCGAACGCGTCGAAGCTCTCGCTCGTGAAGGCAGTACCGTCAGCGTTCAGAATACTAGCTACGCTGCCAAGGTAGTCCTTCAGTAGGTACCGCGTAGCGTTGACGCCATCGCTGCGTCGGCTGACGATTGCAACAGCCCCACCGCTTGCAACTATGTAATGCCGGTAGTCGGTCACGTTGCCGACAGTCACCTTCTCGAGCATTCCCCCGACGTACATCGTCGTCTCGGTGACCGAACCGTTCTGGTAGATCTGACGATATCGTTGACGGTCCGGGCCGTAGTTGAACGTCAGCTTCTTGCCGGGGCCGTTAATCTCACTCGGATAGTTGTAGGTGGTCCACGTGATGCCGTATCCGTTGCGGGTCTGCGCATTGCCGTTCGCATCGTAGCTATAGGTGTTCGAGCCGGCCTGTACGACAGCGTGCTTCTTTGTTGCGTGATAGGTCCACGTTGCACCACCTCCGACGTCGGTGCGGCTGGTGATGTTGCCGATCGCGTCGTAGGCGAGATCGAGGTTCGTGGAGCCGCCGAGCGTCGAGTAGTCCAGCCGGTTCAGCGAGTCGTAGTAGAAGTTTTCGGTGAGACCTAACTGACCTTGCTGGCGCTGAGTCAGATTGCCGACTTTATCGAACAGATAGGACTCGTTCTGCAGTCCCGCGCCCCCGCCAACTCCGGACTGAATGTTGCTCGCCAGGCCGGTCACCACGTCGATCGCGCGGTTGGTCACGACACCGTTGCCTAGTGCCTCTTGGGTAACTTGGCCAAGCGGATTGACAAGGTTAGCCTGCCAGTAAGTCGCGCCCGCATTCGCGTCCTTCACCTGCTGCAGCACCCCGTTGGCGTAGACGTACTGGAGCTTCAGCCGATAGTTCGACGTACTGACCGGGTATTCGATCGTGTTTACGCCGCCGGTCGCATTGTCATAGGTGTAGTCGTAGTTGTAGGTCGCGTCACTGTCGATTCTGCGATTGCTGAGCCTGCCGATGGTGTCGTACGTGTAGGCTTCCGAATAGCCGGGGGCTGCGATGCCCGAGAGCTGGCCGATATTGTGACTAGCCGAATCGGCTCCCCACGTCCACGTCGTCCTTCCTTCCAGCTCTTCGCGAGTGAGCGGCCGCGAGAGGTAGTCGTACGTGTAGAACGC
>Ga0075421_100008307_pt1 | contig 12741 bp, 9 predicted proteins | sample SoiMetdeltSBSDD5_FD_75292 | JGI IMG/M metagenome (GOLD analysis project Ga0075421, IMG submission 75292) | Bulk soil microbial communities from a Populus tree surrounding site in Tennessee, USA - Soil MetaG P. deltoides SBSDD5 | ecosystem: Environmental > Terrestrial > Soil > Tree plantation... | reverse complement strand
CATCCGTACGACCTCTCGACGGCCCTCGTCGCGAGGGAAGCCGGCGTCATCGTGCGGGGGCTCCCGTCCGGAAAGCTCGATGCGCCCCTCGACACGGTGACGCCCGTTGCATGGACCGGCTACGCGAACGCGCGGATCCGTCACGAGATCGAGCCCATCCTGATCGCGATCCTCGAGGAGCGTGGGCTCCTCGAGGCCGGCGAGGCCCATAACCTCCGGGAAATCCGCTGAGGATCCTCGTCTACCGGAACAAGCCCTTGAGTTGACAGCGGGCCCACGCCGAAAACATGATGCGAGGCCCGTACATTTACCTACTTACCGGAACTCCGATCCCTGGAGGCACGACATGAAGCAGGCTCCTCTCCATTCGTCGCGCGCGATTCGCTCCCTGGCGGCCCTGACGGGGGCCATCCTCCTCTGGCTGGCCGGGTGCGCCGCTCCGCCGGTACCGGTCATGGACGAGATGCTGACGAAGCCGAGGTACGTCCGGTACACGCTGCGCGGGGAGCAGGCCGGGCTCTACACGAAGACCTGGCGCTCCAACTACCTCTCCCAGCCGGCGGTCTACAAGGTGGGGAGCAAGGTGGAGTTCCCCATGTACAGCGACAGCCAGATCGACATGGCGGTCGATGGTCTGCCCGCGAAGATGTTCCCGAGGGACATGAAGTTCCCGACGACCCAGGACGGGATGCGGCAGTTCCTCGACAAGCACTTCGCCGCGACGCCCGAGGAGCTCAACCTCGAGGCGGTGGACCCCCAGGCGAGGGGCGGGATCGATTCGGGGAACGCGGCCGTGAACATGACCAAGGAGCAGGTGCTCATGGCCATCGGGTATCCGTCGCACATCGACGACTACGTCCTGGCGGACGACCTGCCGCGCCAGCGGATCCTCGGGAGCAACCAGTGGATCTACCGCTGGGGCGAGTTCGGCCCGTTCACCACGTACCACGCCTACCAGTTCAACTCCGAAGGAAAGCTCGCCAACGTGATCCGCTGAGGCCGCCCTCGCAGGCGTCGATCGCGCGCGCACCGTGAAGCTACTGGTCACCGGCGGGGCGGGATTCATAGGGTCCCACCTGGTGAGGACACTGCTCCTCCGGGGCGACTCCGTCCGTGTCCTCGACAGCTTCGAGACCGGTAAGCGAGAGAACCTCACGGACGTCCCCGGGGACCTCGAGGTCCAGGACGGCGACGTCCGCGAGATCCAGCTCTGCCGGGATGCCTGCGGGGGAGTCGACGCCGTTTTCCACCTCGCCGCGGTGGGCTCGGTGCCCCTCTCGATCGAGAACCCGCTCGAGACCCACGAGGTGAACGTCACGGGCACGCTGAACGTGCTTCTCGCCGCGCGGGAGAGGGGAGTGCGGAGGATCGTGTTCGCATCCTCCTCTTCGGTGTACGGGAATGGCCCCGAGAAGGCGAAGGTCGAGGCGCTCTGCCCGCTTCCCGCCTCGCCGTACGCCGTCTCCAAGCTTGCGGCCGAGGCGTACACCGTCGTCTTTCACGAGGTCTACGGGCTGGAGACGGTGGCGCTCCGGTACTTCAACGTCTTCGGTCCGAGGCAGGATCCTCACTCCATGTACGCGGCCGTCGTACCGAGGTTCATCACGACCCTCCTCGACGGCAAGGCCCCGCCCATCTACGGTGACGGCCAGCAGACGCGCGACTTCACGTACGTGGAGAACGTGGTGCGCGCCAACCTGCTCGCGCTCGAGTGCCCCCCCGAGGCGTGCGGGCGCGCCTACAACGTGGGCTGCGGGGAGGCGACGAGCGTCAACGAGCTCTACCGGGCCATCCGCGAGCGGGTCGGGGGGAAGGCGACGAAGATCAAGCCCGCCCACGAGCCCGCGAAGCCGGGAGACGTGCGGGACTCGATGGCATCCATCGAGCTCGCGCGCGAGGTGCTCGGATACGTGCCGACCGTGGGCGTCGAGGAGGGGATCCGGCTCACCGTGGACTGGTACCGGGGGAGAGGCGGGGCCTGAGGGAGAAGCCTCGGAGGGGCAGGCACCGCCGCCGCGAGGTTAAAATGCGGCCCCGGCCGGGTCTCTCGGCCGTCTGGGTCCATCGCTGTACTCCGCCAGTCCCTCTTTCTTCCCCCAATGCGAAAGGAACGAGGATGCTCCGCAAACCATCCCCCCTGATCCGCGCCATCGCGCTTGGCTTCTTCGCCACCGCCTTCGCACCCGCCCAGGATGGCGGCTTCAACGGCCTCGACATGAACCTCGGGAACCTGTCGCGCCTCTCGAGCGCGAAGTCGCGGTCTATCTGCCCCGAGAACTTCACCGGGGAGAAGGGGAAGGCCGCCATGGCGAAGGAGGAAGGCTCCGCCTGGCCGGCCGCGCGCGACCTGGGGCAGGGCTGGAAGGTGTCGCCCTACGTCCGGGTGAAGGGGAAGTCCACCTTCACCCTCGGCGAGATCACGGGCCCCGGCGCGATCCAGCACATCTGGATGACCCCGGCACCGCTGAACAAGACTCGCTGGTTCATCCTCCGCTTCTACTGGGACGACGAGACCGAGCCCTCCGTCCAGGTCCCCATGGGCGACTTCTTCGCCTGCGGCTGGGGACGGTACTCCCAGGTCAGCTCCCTCCCCGTCTGCGTCAATCCAGGAAGCGCCTTCAACTGCTACTGGAGCATGCCTTTCCGGAAGAAGGCGAAGGTGACCCTCGAGAACCTCGATGACGAGCAGATGACGATCTACTACCAGATCGACTACGTCCTCACCCAGGTCCCGGAGGACGCCGCTTACTTCCACGCGCAGTTCCGCCGCGAGGACCCCCTGAAGGAGAAGGGGATCTACACCATCCTCGATAACGTGCGCGGGCGCGGGCAGTACGTCGGCACGTACATGGCGTGGGAGGTCCACTCGACCGGCTGGTGGGGCGAGGGCGAGATAAAGTTCTTCATGGATGGGGACAAGGAGTTCCCCACGATCGCGGGCACGGGCACCGAGGACTACTTCTGCGGCTCCTACAACTTCGACACCCAGAGCCTCGATGGCAAGCGCCGCTACACGGAGTTCACGACGCCGTACACGGGCCTCCCCCAGGTGATCCGGCCGGACGGCGTCTACGAGGCGCAGACGCGGTTCGGGCTCTACCGGTGGCACATCCCGGATCCCATCCGCTTCGAGAAGGAGCTCAAGGTGACGATCCAGGCGCTCGGCTGGCAGTCGGGCGGGCGCTACCTGCAGCTGAAAGATGACATCGCGTCCGTGGCCTTCTGGTACCAGACCGAGCCCCACGAGAAGTTCCCGAAATTCCCGGGGAGGGACGAGCTCGACTGGCACTGAGGTACCCATGAGGGTACGGGCGGACGCGATAGGCGGGGGGCGGCTCAGGCCTGCGTCAGCTCGAGCCTGACGGTCTGGACCCCCGCCTCCACGGAGATCTCGACGACGCGTGGCTGGCGGGGCGCGAGGATGACGCTCACGCTCCCGTTCCGCTCCAGGGTCGCAATCCTCACCGCCCTCGGGTCATCGACCCCGTGCAGACGCAGGGTCTCCTGCATGTCCCGCTCGGTGAAGTGGTTCGTCCGCATGGCTTCCCAGCGGATCTCGCCGTTCTCGAGGAGGACGGTGGGCCGCCCCTTCACGAGGTTCCCGAACGCGTGCCAGCGAAAGGCCAGGGCTCCGAAGACCCAGTGGACGCCGACCAGGACCGCGCCCACGGCTATGGTCTCGAAGAACGGAGCCGCCGCGTTCACGGGGCGGCTGATCATCGAGCCGAAGATGATCCCGAGGAAGATGTCGAAGGCCGCGTGCTTCCCGAGGAGCCGCGCCTCGCCGGCGAGCCGCACGATGAGGAGCGCACCGATGTACACGCCCACGGCACGGAGGATCATTTCCTGGAAGCTGGAAGGGGGGTCCAGGATATCGTTCGAATGCATGGGCATGACTCCTGAAACGGTGAACCTCGAGGCGGAACAGGGTCCGCTTGCAAGCGCGGCCGGAGCCTGACGGCGATCGATCTCAGGCCATGATCTCGAAGATCGGCTGGCCGCGGTCCATGTCGAGCCGCTTTCGCCCGGGGACCTCGATCGCATGCGGGTCGATCCCGAGGAGGTGGAGCACCGTCGCGTGGATGTCGGTGATGTAGTGAGGGCTCTCCACCGCATGGAACCCGATCTCGTCCGTGGCCCCGTGGACCACGCCTCCCCGGATCCCGCCGCCCGCGAGCCAGGCGGAGAAGCCCTGGGGGTGGTGGTCGCGCCCGTCGCCCTCCGCGCCCGGCGTGCGGCCGAACTCGGTGCCCCAGACGACGATGGTCTCCTCGAGGAGACCGCGCATCTTGAGATCGGCGAGGAGTCCCGCGATGGGCCGGTCCACCTGCGCGGCGAGGTCCGTGTGGTTCTGCTGGATCTTCGCGTGGGCGTCCCAGGCGCCACCGCCCCCGCCGCCGTGGAACACCTGGACGAAGCGCACGCCGCGCTCGACGAGCCGTCGCGCCGACAGGCAGAGCCGGCCGAAGCCCTTCGTGGCATCATGGTCGAGACCGTAGAGGGCGCGTATCGAGGGCCGCTCGCTCTCGAGGTCCATGGCTTCCGGCACGGCGGCCTGCATCCCGAAGGCGAGCTCGTAGGCCTTCACCCTCGCCCTGAGCGCCTGGTCGTCCGGGTAATCGATCCCGGCGAGCGTGTTCAGGCGACCGATCAGGCCCAGCTCCGCCGCCTGGGACTCCGGAGTGACATCGCCGCCCGGCGCGATGAAGGGCAGCGGCTCCTTTCCATCCGCCCGGAGGCGCACGCCCGCGTGCTCGGGCCCGAGGTATCCCGCCCCGTGAGTCCACGCCCCGCCGCAGCAATCGCCCGTCGGCTCGCCGAGGACGACGTAGTCGGGCAGGTTCCGGTTCTCCGAGCCGAGGCCGTAGCTCACCCAGGAGCCGATCGTCGGGAAGGCGCCCTCCCTGGGGTGCCTGCCCGTGTGCCACGTGAGCTGTGTTCCATGGTCGTTGTGGATGGTCCAGAGCGACCTCACGACGGCGAGGTCATCGGCATGGGCACCGGTCTCGCGGAACCAGTCCGAGACGGCAAGCCCGCTCTCCCCGTACCTCCGGAAGCCGGTCTGGAGGGGGAGGAGCACCTTTCGTCCCTGGTGAGTGGGGTTGATGTCGACGAGGTTCTTCCCCACCTTCTCCGGGTCGAGCGCGGAGCGAAACGGCGTGTCGTCGATGGACTTCCCCGCGTACTGGTTCAGGGCGGGCTTCGGGTCGAAGCTCTCGAGGTGGCTCACGCCCCCGCAGAGGAATATCCAGATGACCGAGCGCGCCCTGGGCTCGGGTCCGCCCGGCGCCGCCCTCAAGTTCGATTCCACGGCGTCCTCTCCGGCGGCGCGCGCGATGCCGTCTCGAAAGAGGAGGGCCCCCAGCGCGAGTCCGGTGAACCCCATGCCGGTGTCCGCGAGGAAGGAGCGCCGTGTGATTCCGGGGCAGCGTGAACCGCGAGGCGGCGTCATGTCCATGATGTCATCGCACCGTGATGAACTCGTGGAGGTTGAAGAGAGCGTGTACGAAGTCCTCGCCCGCGCGGGGGCCGGCGGCTCGCGCCTCCCCGCTCTCGAGGAACCGGAGGGACTCCGCGAGCTCCCCGGTGGTGGGCGGACGCGCCAGCACCCGCTCGAACGCCGCCCGCGTGAACGCGGACGGATCGCCGCCGTGCTTCGAGGAAAGCAGCGCGGCCACCGCGCGGGCCTCCCCCCGGGTGAGCGGCCCGTTCGTCAGGGCGAGCGCCTGCTGCGGCACGATGCTCGTCCTCCGCTCGTAGCACTCGGCCGGAGCGGCCATGTCGAAGAGCTGGAGGAACTCGGACTGCTTCTCGGGGGCGTTCCGGTAGTAGATGCTGCGGCGCCTCGTGCTCAGGGCGAGCTTCTGATCGAGCTCCGGCCCGCCGAGGGCCGGGTCGAGCCCGCCGCCCGCGTGCAGGATCGCATCGCGCACGACCTCCGCCTCGAGGCGGCGCGGCGGCATGCGCCACAGCCACAGGTCATCCGGGTCCAGCGCGATGTTCCGGGCATCGGGGGTCGAGGAGCGTCGGTATGCGGCCGAGGTGACCATGAGCCGGTGCATCCTCTTCATCGACCACGGGCGGCCCGGCGCCGCGGCCGACGGCTCCATGAGCTCCACGGCGAGCCAGTCGAGGAGCGCCGGGACGAGGGGCACGGCCCCGTTCTGGCCCAGGTCGGCCGGCGTCGCGGCGAGCGCTCTTCCGAAGCGGCGAAGCCACATGTGATTCACGACGACTCGCGCCGCGAGGGGGTTCTCGCGGTGCGCGATCCAGCGGGCCAGGGCGAGCCTCCGGCCGCTCGATGTCTCCGGATGGACCTCGATCGGGCGCCGCGTGTACGCATCGCTCGCGGGCCCGGCCGCTTCCGCGCGGGCCTTCGCGAGCGCCTTCTCCGCCTCCTCGAGCTTCTTCGCGGCGGCGGCCTCGTCGGCCTCGGCCTTCTTCCCGTCCTTCGCACCCGTCTTCGCGGCGCGCGCGAGGCCGAGGGCTCGATCCGCCGACGCGCGCTCGCGCCGCGCATGGAGGAGGGCGCTTCGGCGCTGCGCCGAGGACGCCTTCATCGCGGCGGCCTTCCATCGCCCGGGATCCTTCTCCTTCACCCCTTCGTCCTCGAGACGCTCCGCCTCGAGCACGGCATCGAGCGCATCTCTCGAGGCCTCGGCCGCGGGCCACGCGAGCTCGGCGTCTTCCCGCGCCGCCCGCGCCTTCGCGAGCGAGCCCTCCGCTTCCGCCTTCTTCTCGGGGGCGGCCGCGCGAAGCGCCTCCTCCGCCGCTGCCTCGGCGACCAGGCTCTCCTCGAAGGCCGCGCGCGCCTTCACCGCGCTCTCCTCCGCCGCAGCCACGGTCTCGCGGATCACGAAGCCGGACTTCGCGGGAATCCTCGCCTCGAGGGGAAGCGTCACCGGCTCCGGCTCGTAGCGAGGCCCCCCCAGCGCCGCGGGCACTCCGGGCGCGAGGGCCCGGCTCGTGTCGGGCTTCCTGTCATCGCCGCGAAGGAAGAGATGCGTCTTGGCGTCGGGGGCCTTGTCGTAGGCGCGGGCGAGCCCGTCCTTGGCGGTATCGGGCCGGCCGGGAATCCGGTCGACCCTTACCGAGTACGGGTCGAAGATCGCCCGAAAGCGGTAGTACTCCTCCTGCGCGATGGGGTCGTACAGGTGGTCGTGACACCGGGCGCAGCCCAGCGTGACCCCGAGGAAGGCCTGGGCGCAGTGGTCCACGGCCTCCTGCATCCACGCCTCGCGGCTGAGGAGCTTGAAGCTCCGGACGAGATAACCCGTGGCGCGGAGAGTGTCCCTGTCGAGAGGCGCGATCTCATCGCCCGCGAGCATCTCGAGGACCATGCGGTCGTATCCCTTGTCCTCGTTCAGAGACTCGATGATCCAGTCCCGCCACCGCCACACGTGCGGCTGGCTGTCGCGAACCTGGTTCCCCCACCCCGCCCAGTCGCTGTAGCGCCACACATCCATCCAGTGCCGCGCCCATCGCTCCCCGTGCCGGGGGCTCTCGAGAAGGCGGTCGACGAGCTTCTCGTAGGCGTCGGGGGAGCGATCGTCCTCGTAGGACCGCACTTCCTCCGGCGTCGGCGGAAGCCCGATCAGATCGAGGTAGAGCCTCCTCGCGAGGACTGCCGGCGGCGCCTCCGGGCGCGGAACGAGGCCGCGCCTCTCGAGCTCGGGCGTCAGAAAGGCATCGATGGGATGAGCACCCGGGGAGATACCGTCCGGAAGCGGAGGTCGCGTGACGCGCTCGAAGGGCTCCCAGGACGCTCCGCGCTCCTTCTCCCGCAACTGACGCTGCTTCTCGATCGCGGAAGCCGACTCGACGGGCGAGGGGACGTCGGCAGGATCGCCGGGGGCGCGGCCCGCCAGGATCTCGATCTCGTTCGCGACTCCGTCGCCGTCGGAGTCCTCTCCGGCCGCCCCGCGCAGCCTGGCGCCGAGGCCGGCCGGACGACCTTCCGATCCGAGCTCCTTCCCGAGCGCCCGGAGGCGCGCCCCGAAGGAGTTGTGGGGCGGCATCGCTTCCGCGGACACCAGGGTCCCGCCGGAGGCGGCCGGCGAGAGATGGCAGGTCGTGCAGGAGTCCAGGGCGCGCGGGAGGAGGTCTCCGTACCTGCGCTTCAGGCTTTGCTTGTGCGCCGGCTTCGCCTCCAGGGCGGCAGCACCATGAAGCGCGATGATGGTGAGCAAAGCGGCTCGGATGCGCGAGCGCCAGCACGGTATGGAGCCGCAACCTGACGGCATACGGCGCATTCTACACGGGCGCCGTCGGTGGAGCACGCCGTGAAGGCGCCTTCAGACGGAGAATCCCTTCTTCCGGAGCGCGAGCCGGAACGCTCGCTCGCTGATCCGGCCCCAGGCAATGACCTCGCCGTCGAGCTCGACGACCGGGATCCGCTGCCCGTGGCGCTCGACGAGGCCGGGATCGTCCACGATGTTCACCTTCAGGACGTCGAGCCCCGCCTCGCGCGCCACGACCGCCACGGGCTCGACGGCGGCATCGCACAGGCAGCAGCCGGGCTTCGAGTAGAAGTGGAGCTTCGAGGACATGTCTGATTCGAAGGCTTTCAGGAAGCTCATCATGCTCGGGGCGCGCCTTGCGTCCAGCGCGCCCGTGCGCGGCCGGGAGGAAGCGAGCAGATCCGCCTCCGCGTGACCGCCTGGAAGAAGGCCGCGCCGGTGCTCGAGCGGCTGCGCCGGGAGGCCTTCGGCCAGAATTGCGCGGTAAGCCCCGCTGACGGCAACCACAAAAGAGACGGCGCCGCTGACCGCCCTTCGGCTGGAGCCCCGATTACTCGTTGAACGCCGGGCACGCCAACGGGGAGAATACCGGGCATCGTGGGAGCGACTCGTTTCTATTCGTTGTCTCTCGTCGCGGTCGTGACGATCCTCCAGGTCCGGGGGGAGTGCCGGGCCGAGGCCTTCACCCGGGGCGACGTCAACCAGAGCGGCAGGCTCGAGATCACGGATGCCGTCCTCGTCCTCGAGAAGCTCTTCCGGGGCGGGGGGACGATCTCCTGCGATGACTCGGCGGATGCCGACGACGACGGCGCTCTGACGGTCGCGGATCCGATCTCGCTCCTCATCGGGCTCTTCCGCGGCGGCCCGCCTCCCGCGGCCCCCTTTCCCGGCTGCGGCGAGGATCCGACCGAGGACGACCTCTCCTGCGCGACGTTCGAGGCGTGCCGGTTCACGTTCGAGTATTACGGGCGGGAGCTCTCGGCCGATGCGGTCATCTTCGTCGTGGACAAATCGCCCCCGCTGGGGCCTCACGCCGAATTCCAGAGAATAAAGAGCGAGATCAGGCGGATCGTGGAAACGATGCCGGATGGAATGCGCTTCGGCATGGTGTTCTTCGATGCCAACCTCGCCGTCTTCCCGGGCACGCCCGAGCCGGCCGTGGCATCCGATGCCACCCGGGCATCGGCGGCAGCCTGGCTCCGGATCGTCGGCGGGTCGGGGACGTGCAGCGGGAAGGGTGTCCAGTGGGCGATCGCCATGGCAAGGCTCACCGGAGCCCGCCGCAATCTGATCCTGTACGCGAGCGACGGTGGAGGCACGTGCACGGGCGGGGATGAAGCCAGCTACCTGCAAAACGTGCTGGACGAGGCGAAGCTCGCCAACTCGGGCCTTGCGAGGATTCACACCTTCGGTGCGCTCGTCTCGAACGAAGTGGGAAAAAGCTTTCTCACCAGGCTGGCGGAGCAGAACGGGGGCGTGTTCACGCTCGTGAGCGAGCAGTGAGGCTCCGCACGCATCCAGGGCTCTAGAGAGCCGCGCATCGTGCGGCTTCCTGGGGCGCGGCGAGCCATGGCATAATGCGCGCCTTCTCGAGCCGGGCAGCCTCGCTGGGGTCCTACGTTCCACGAGCCCGGAGACCGCCATGACACGCCCTCGAACCATCCCCCGTCGCACCATCCTGAAGGCCGCCGGCATGGCGGCAGGCGGCTCCCTGCTCGCCCGCGGTCCCGCGCTTCCGCAGGCCCGGGGCCCCAACGACTTCCTCCGCCTCGCCTGGATCGGGGTCGGCGGCCGGGGCACGAGCCTCCTGGGGCACGCCCTCAACTGCGTGTCCGAGGCCACGATCCGGGTGGCCGCGATCTGCGACATCGACCCCGCGGCTCGCGAGAGCGCCATCCAGAAGTGCGGCGCCATGAAGCCCGAGGGCGTCGATGACTACCGGAAGCTCCTCGATCGCGCGGATGTGGATGCCATCGTCATAGCCACTCCCATTCACCTCCATGCCGAGCACGCCGCGGCGGTCATGACGGCGAACAAGCACGCCTACTGCGAGAAGCCCCTGGGGCGCACTCCACAGGAGGTGAAGGCCGTCGTCGAGGCGGTGAAGAAGTCGAAGAAGAAGTTCCAGGTGGGCTTCCAGTGGCGCTACCACCAGGGTTTTCTGTCCCTCGTCGAGGTTGTGCAGGGGGGCCAGATCGGGAAGCCCCGCTTCGTCGTCGGCGAGCGGCACCTGGGCGGATACCCCGATTCCGGCTGGTACATCGACAGGAACCTCTCCGGCGACCTCATCGTGGAACAGGCGGTGCACGAGATGAACGTCTTCTGCTGGATGCTGGGCGGACACCCGCTCCGTGCCGCAGGCCTCGGGGGTCTGAACGAGTTGAAGGGACGTCCTCCCGAGCGAACGATCATGGACCACTACTCCGTGACCTACGAGTTCCCGGAGGAGGTGAAGGTGGCCTACAGCCACTGCATCTACGCGCCGGCGGGTTTCGGGGGCCTGTTCCAGAGCGTGTACGGGAGCGGGGGCAGGGGGGCGACTCTCGAGGACACCCTGCGTCTCAGCGTCACGCGCGACGGCAAGAAGACCCCGGTCGCCCTGCCCGAGATGCGGGACGCGACGGAGCAGGCTCTCCTCTCCTTCATCCGGTCGATCCGCGAGGACAAGGAACCCCTCGCCAACGTGGATGCAGCCCGGAACGCCACCCTCATGGCCATCCTGGGGCGTACCGCGATCCACGAGCGCCGCGTCGTGGAGTGGAAGGAGATGGAGGTTTAAGGGCCCGGGGAGCGTCCGCTACTTGGCGGCGACGGGCACCGCGAGCGACTCGATGATGAGCATCGATCCGCGGACGGACTCGTCGTTACCGACGAACGGAGCCTGCGTGACCGCGAAGTTCCCGGTCGCGCCCTCGTAGTCGAAGCGCACCCGCAGGCGGTGAACGACGCCATCTCTCTCGCTCTCCTCGAACCGCTTCTGGAAGGCGGGCTTCGCGAGCGGAACCGGCAGCGAGAAGAACTCCTTGCCGACGACCTCGCCCTCCGTCATCCCGAGGAGGCGCTCCGCTCCCAGGTTCCAGCTTATGACACGGCGCTCCACATCGAGGACGATGAGCGCAGAGGGGAGCGATCGCAGCAGGCTCTGCGAGAAGAGGGCCTGCACGCGGGCCTCGATCTCCCTGTCCACCTTCTCCGTGACGTCGTTCGTAATGAGCACGGCGCCGAGGGATTCATCGCCCGGACCCAGGATGGGATCGAAGCTCCACTCGACGTGGCGGACCTTGCCGCTGCCGTCGACGAAGGTCGAGCGCGGCAGCATGAAAGTCTGCTTCTCCCTCATGGCCCGCTCGACCTCGGAGAGCACGTCGGGACCGAAGCCCGGCAGGGACAGCTCGGTGAGCTGCCGCCCCAGAACGGATTCCGCATCGATCTTCCAGAGCCCCTCGGCCGCGGGATTCCACGCGAATACCTTCAAGGCCGTGTCGACACCCGAGATCGCGGCCGGGATGCTCCCGTCGATGAGGGCGCCCTGGAACCGCCTGAAGCCTTCGATGTCGCCGCGGAGCCTCTCGAGCTCCCCGCCCAGCTTGTCGAGTGTGCTCAGGAGATCCATGCGCTCCTTCTCGAGCTCCTTCAGGCGGTCGGGCTCATCCGGAGCGGCCGCGGGCGCATCCTCGCGCGTGCGGGCCTTCTCGAGCTCGGCAAGCCTCGCCTTGAACTTGCGCGCCTCCTCGTCGAGAGTTTGCGCCCTCCTCGCCTCGTCGAAGCGAGCCAGCTCGAGACGCTCGATCTCCGCGCGGTATGCGATGAGCGCGCCGTCGGCGCCCGCCTTCGCGGTCCGCGGCGCCGCCTCGCCGGCCTCTTTCAGACGCGCGATCTCCGCCTCGCGTTCCAGGACCTGCTTGCGAAGCGCGGCGGTCTCGGCCTCGAGGGCGCGGTTTCGATCCTCCCGGGAAGCCGCCTCGGCGCGGGCCTCGGCGAGCTCCAGCCCGAGCTCTTCCGAATCGGGGCCGTCCTCCACCGCCTCAACCGGAGCGGCGCGAGAGGACTCCTTCTCGGCCTGGGCTCGAGCTTCCCTCTCCTCGGCGAGCTCGGCCCGGACCGCCTCGAGCTCGCGCTCGAGCCTGACCTTCTCCTCGCCGAGCGAGACCACCTCGCGGGCCTTCGCCTGGGCCCGCTCGGTCCGGAGGGCCTTCAGCTCCTCCGTGAGCCTCCGCGTCTCCCCCTCGATCCGGTCCTTCCCCGAGCGGGCGGACTCGGCCGCAATCTGGAGCTTCTCGCGCTCGGCCCCCTCCGCATCGAGGAGGGATTGGAGGCGCGCGGCGTTGCTCTCCGCGTCGGACTTCTCGGACTCGAGAATCGTCCCCTGCGCCTCGAGCTCCTCGACCTTGCCGCAGAGGCGGCGTCTCTCCTCGGCGAACTCCTTCTCGCGCTTCTCGATCTCCTTGCGCGCGCGCTCGAGCTGGACCGCCACCTGCCTGGCCTCGTCCGCACGCCTTGC
>Ga0075421_100008306_pt1 | contig 12742 bp, 19 predicted proteins | sample SoiMetdeltSBSDD5_FD_75292 | JGI IMG/M metagenome (GOLD analysis project Ga0075421, IMG submission 75292) | Bulk soil microbial communities from a Populus tree surrounding site in Tennessee, USA - Soil MetaG P. deltoides SBSDD5 | ecosystem: Environmental > Terrestrial > Soil > Tree plantation... | reverse complement strand
GTACCGAAATGGGTGTGCCCAACATGCTTTCTTTGAAGGCAAAAAAGCTGAGGAAACTTCTCCAAGCAAAAGTACTCCTAGAACGTTGAAGGAGGTTGGCCAACAGTATCCGGGCGTTTTTACTAGACAGAGAGCGTGGGCGTTATGCTCATACGGAGCAAGAGTACGCTAAAATATTGAAATTACTATACGAGGACGTTGTGTACTCTTCGCCGCCTCCGCTTTATGCGCCAGGTTAAGTAGTTGACGCGATCGCTCTCCGCCGCAGTAATCACAATTGCCTTCGATCTCCTCGCGCAAGGAATCCTGCATGTGTGCGAGCATGTCCTGATCAACGTGGCATAAGAGCGTGAGCAGAAAGTCACTCTCGACAGGGATGGTCTGGTTTTCATCATCACAATGTTTGCAGTACCCGTCACCCATGTCTTTCTCCTGTCGCTTGCATACTGAAAAGTTCGGGCGCGAAGTGGAAGCAGAAAATTCATGCTCACCGCGGAAGGCTTTTGGCCTGTCGCGCCCGTATGGGGAAGAAGCGAGGAGGAGAGGCTGTTATTGCTGCTCCCTGTCGCTTGTCCCGTAGAGACCTTTGGCGTAATCCAATCCTCATCGTCAGGATTGCCGGCGTGGGTTTTTGGGAATGGTTTTCATGTCTTGATGGAGCGTATGTATATATATTTTCACTCCTGAACACCAAACCGCCAACGCCTCATCGCCAAAGGGTTAAAATCAGAAAGCCTGATTTGACAACCTATTGCATAGGATGCTATGATCTGTACTGGTACTTAACCTACTTTCCCCTGACAGCCAAAGGCTGACAAGGGATGGGTAGATCAACTACCTATCGCGTCTGGAGAACAAGATGTGCTGAAAGCACACCCATCCTTGGAGGTCGTAACTCCAGGACTGTTCTTCAATCGGGAACCAGTCGTCGCAGAAGCAACAAGGCCCGTACGCAACGCCTTTGATCATGAGCATCGGTGTCTCACCGTCCTTTCCAGGGATAGCTTCCCTGCTTCCGTCCATCACATTGGTCGTGATGAACGGTCGGTAGACAAGCTACAGTGACCGCCTACTGTTGGCCGAGCAGCTGGTTTTTAAAGCCATTTTTCCAGCCGCCAGCTTTCTGTAGCGGTTTCTTATACTCCGTCCTGGTCACGGATTCTGACTCCAGGTATTGTCCCGGATCCGCGGCAACCTGTTTGATTGCCTCTTCCTCAGACTCCGCCTTGACAGACCAGGACTTTGTGATCTTAAAGTATTTCAGATGATTCACCATCCTTTCTCAGGCAGTTTGCCTGCTCCCGTCCACAAGAGAGAACCTTGTGAACGGTCGGTAGACAAGCTACTCTTGGGAGGATTACCCATGATTACTCGTCCTCCGTTTCAAACGGCGGCTCCAGTTGGTCATACCCAACAGCCGCGAAGAACCTGTCTTTGTCAAAGATGGGATCAGCTTTCAAGAACGCGTCAACAAACAGCGTGACGAGCGTTGTCGCCTGAATCATGGTGAGATATTTGTTTTCCATGGAATCCTCACACTGATAATCAGACCACTCGATCGCGTCCTTGATGACTTTGACAATCAGGCTGTAGTCTGTCATTTCAGTTCACCTCACTTTCTAGGGAAGCATCCCTGCTCCTGTTCACCACAGCTGGTGTGATGAACAGTTGGCAGAGATCCCTCTACCTATCGGCAGACAGGCCTTGCCTGCCGGCAGGCAGGTCTACCCTTTCCCTGCCTGCTTCACGCGCTCATCGGCTTGCCTGGCGTAGGTTGGGTCAATCTCGATCCCTATATACCTCCTCCCCAGCTGCTTGGCTGCCACTGCGGTAGTCCCGGAGCCCACAAAGGGATCAAGGACGATGTCCCGCATGCGCGAAAACGCTAAGATTAAGGGCAGCATGGCCATCACCGGCTTTTGGGTCGGGTGTAGGCCGTTTCCCGTATAGTGCCACTCCAACACGTCGCGAATGAGCATTGGCGGTGTGTCAGGGACCCCTTTGGTTAACAGATACGCTCCTTCATGGCTGTAGCGGACATAGGCGCTGTTTGAGTGATAGGGCTTCACAAAGACAAGGTGCCCGACAACATGGAATCCAGCGTGCTTCCAGGCGGCAAAGAACCGGTCAATCCGGTTCCAACCATAGAAGCTCACGAAAAAGCTGTTGTACTTGAGCACCCGGTACATCTCATGACAGGCAGGCACAAGCCACTCGTCCGTCTTATCATTGGCAATCGATCTGCCGTCGCGGGAGGTGTACCCTACTATGTAGGGGGGATCTGTGACGATCAGGTCCACACTTCCCGCTGGCATCTGCCGCATTACCTCCACGCAGTCACCAGGAATAATCCTGTTCACAAACTCATAGATACTTTTCATACAGTTTTATTTGTTCTATTCACCATCCTTTCTCAGGGGAACTCCCCTGCGCCTGATTACGAGCCCGAGGCATATAACCAAACACAGAGGAACTCTCTCTTGCCGTGTGACCACGGATCAGCTGTTTAGGTGCGTGCTGGCGGTTTCGGACGGGGGTTTCTTCTCCCGTTTGAGTGGATAGGAGGAGGCGCGTCATCGTCCGGGCGCGCTCGCAAAGCCTCATGACGTTTGCGCACTGCTTCCTCTATCGCTGCGGCGGGCAGAGTTACGCCATCACGCAGCATCCGCTCCTTGATTGCCCTGATCCGCGCTCCTACTTCCCGCTCCGAAACAAGGGGCGGCGGTGGATTTGTCCGGATCGTGTGTTCTCCCGAGAGAAGCCGCACTTTGGCGGTGTAGTTTTGTAATTGGCTTAATTCGTTCGCGACCATATTCTCCTGGTCCTGGTAGGTTCTCAGTTGATACTTGGGCTGGAACTGCCCGGTGTCAACGAGGATCGGGTCCGCCGCGAGCACTGCCAGGGTCTCACGTAAGGCTTTGTGCATCCGGATGAAGGCGGCAACCCGTTGCTCTCTGGTTGCTCTCCCGTCAAAGATGCTTGTTTTCACGCCCTGGCGAAGAAACGTCATATCCGCCTCTCGTGTCGCGTCTTCGGCAAGAAACGCCGGTCTGCCATAGCGGTTGGCAGCCCGCTCAAAGCCGACGATCGGCAGATACCCCATGCGGATTATTCGGTCGTGGTAGTAGGCGTAGCTTGCATCCGGAGCCGCTGCCCCTGCGAGACAGAATAATGCCCAAGGTGAGAGAAACACGTCAGATCGCCCCTCCCGCAGACAGGTGGCGAAGGCTTCGTTTAACTGCCGGTGTCCTTCAATGACCTGGGAAGGTAAGACAAAAGCGCAACCAAGCGGGCACAGCCGGGAGGAGCTTGCGGTTTCCCGCAGGAGCGCTTCAAGGGGCATCAAGTACTGGGCTACAAACTTGGCCACGATGGCATGGGGAGAACCATGGCGGACTAAATGGCTGAGGGGGTCTGCCGGGGTCGCCCGGATTGGCTCCTCACCAACGAGCGCCGGTGTGGGGGTGGTATCAAAGGAGGGCGCCAGCGCTTTTGAGTCGTCGCCGGAGACACGAAAGACCACGAGGGTGCCAGCCTGTAAGGCTGTCGCCCGATTGAGATCATCCAACTGCTCCAGCGTCTGGTTCGATAAATTTGTGCTAATTTTAAATTTACGAGCCTCAGCCAAGAACGTCGCGAAATCAGAGGTCGCAAATCGTTGGTACTCATCGCAATACAGGAGAAAGGGCTTGCGGCGCTCCTCTGGTGTATCAGCGCGAGAAAAGGCTGCCATCAGGAGCCGCCCGATAATGACCGCGCCAAGGAGGCGGCTTGCCTCCTCAAGCTGCGGACTCAGATTGACGAGGAGAATTTTCCCCTCATCCATAATGCGGCGAAAATCAATCGTTGAGGCAGCTTGCGACACAATCCGAGCGACAATAGGTTCGTTTAGATATGAATCGACTTTGTTTATAGTTGAAGCAACCAGTTCGTCCCGATCCCGTGGGGTTTTCTTGTTGTACTGAGACCAAAAGAGCTTCGTATGGGTATTTGAGACACGCCTGACGAGTTTCTCCCGTACCCCATCCTCCCACAGGAGTAAGGGGATTTCGGCAAATGTCATGCCCGGATTCTCGAGCAAAACGCGGGTCGTATTGCGAAGCACCTGCTGGAGACGGGGTGTCTCAGTCCCGACATTCCAGACCTTCTCGAAGACATGCATGACAAAGCTTGCGATCTTGGCGACCTCAGTGTCACCCGCGCCCTGAGGACACTCAAAAAAATTGAGACCAAAACTGTTGCTGTCTGTGAGGTCGAGGTAAATCACCTTTTCGAGCATTTCCTCGGGCAGGGAAGCAATGACATTGCGGGTGAGGTCACCATGCGGCTCAATGAGACATAGTCCTAACCCATGCTTTATGAATTCATTGATCATGTTCAGATCAAGCGTCGTCTTGCCAGTGCCTGTTGCCCCGATTCCATAGAGTCCCTGCAACAGCTCTTTCAGGGAGATCGTCACCGCTGCTCCTGTCTTGCTATCGGTGCCAAGAACGATGCGTGCGGTCTCGTGAGGAGCGTACAGCTGGGAACTGGTACCGTTGGCCTGCCTGCCGGACAGGCTGGTGTGGCCGTTTGTCGCTTGTGGTTGGCGCACAACCTGGGGAGGAGGTAGCTGTGGTGTTGCGCTCGTGAGAATCTGCTTCACCTCGGCCCGGACGTCCAACGGAAGCTTAGCAAACGGTGTGTCTGGATTGTCCTGCCGCAGTGCCATGAGTCTGTCAAACAGCGGTTGCGACAGAGTGTTTTGAAGGTATGCAACAAGAGCCTGCTCTATGCGTTTCACGACACGTTGGAGGGGCATCTGTCTCATGGGCTTCTCCTTCTCGGGGTTGTGGATCCTCGCTCAAAAGAGCGACTGGGATGAGGGAATCAGGCCGGTACCACAGCTCCCTTGTAAAAAGCGCGCTCGCGCATTGATAGATCGTTTCATATTCCAGGCTCGTGAAACGAACCCTCCCCATCCACGCCTGAAGGTGCTTCCCGGTGATCTCTTCCTCAACCACCTCTTTTGTCCACAGCCGCATCGTATGGAGACGAGCATCCCGGTATTCGGGCGTGAGGCCGGTTGTGGCATAGGCAATACAGCAGAGTTCCGTAAGTCCAAAAGAACGCTCGTAGGCGCCGCTTTTGATAAGGCGCAGGCGGGCTCTGACGTGGTGTTTAAAGCGCTCCTGGTACTCGGTGCCCCGATCTATTTCTACTAGAACAGGAAACTTCGCTCCGTCTGACCGCTCAAAGAGCAGGTAGGCATCAGGCACAACCTCAAAGGTTTTCTGCTGGCCAGCGATTTCGATGGAGACTGTTGGGGCATTTCTGCCGAGTTGATAGGACAGCAAATGCTGGATCAAGGTGAACTCGGATTGTTGCGTTGACCAGTGCCAGGCCGCGCACACGAGGCGGGTGAGGGTGAGCTGATGCAGGAGGTAACTGAAGCCCTGCGGTCGGCCTCCTCTCTGCGGCCCGTACCACCAATCTACCCGCTCTCCCAGCGTCGTTATCAGATACTCCCTGCCCAAAGCGCCCAGCGCATAGACTTTCTCGATGCTTCCACGTGTTGTCCGCGGACGGGGAAAACGGCAGAGGTAGTGGTTGCGCTGCTGATCCTTGCCGCCTGCGAGGTGAGAGAGGATTTTGCGAAGATGGGAGTCTGAAAGAGTGGCGCAGGCGGGCAGATGGGCAATGTCCAGTCTTGTGGCATAGCGAAGCTTTGCGAGCGCCCGAAGGATCGCTTCCTCCCGCGAAGTGAGTGCGCCGTGGGGGAGAGACGGTGGAAATGGGGCAGGCTTCATAGCCTGCCCTCAGCGACGCCCAATGGCACCAGGGCCGATAGGAGCGGATCTTGCGCCTGAGCGCAAAGCTTACAATCTGCGGCCTTCACCACCGTCCCGGTACGGTGAGAGACACTCCCATCGAGGAAAATTTCCATATATTGCCAGCAGCGTAGGCGCGCCATGAGAAGCGTGTCGAGGGCGTAGGAGACAATGCCGCCAACCACTTTCAGAATGTCTTTGACTGCCGGTGTGCCGGGACAAGGGTAGGTGCCATCATTCACCTCGTCCGGAAAGAGACAGCCAAAACACGCTTTGCCCGACTCCTGGACAAAAACATAGCCATGGCTCGAGTCTTCACTCACCGCAGTGAAAATACAGGGGACTGCCTGCTCCCGGTAGTACACAGAGGCGGCAACGCGGCACGGGCTATTATCAACTGCCACAATCGCTGCCGTCCCGCTCACGTCAATCCCAAGCGCAAGGGCATCCTCGAAGCAGAGACTATACCCTTCGATCACACTGCCTAAGAACCCATGCTGCGACAAGTTCCGGGCGAGGCAATGCGCTTTGGGTTTTCCCAGGTCCTCCGCAAAGTAGAACTGCCTGTTGAGATTGGAGAGCTCCACGACATCATGGTCAAAGATCGTCAGCCTTCCCACCCCTTTTCTGACGAATGCTTCACCGATCTCTGAGGCGAGGCCTCCCCCGCCGATGAGTGTAATGTCTGCCTCTGCAAGGGCTTGCTGGTTGAAGCCTTTGAGGCGCACCTGGGGAGCGGCTACCCCCCGCTCGTCCTTAGTCCTCGGCTGTAAATGCTTCGAACGATACAAGACGTGCTGCTCCCGGATTCTCGATTTTATAGACATGTTCAGCCTCATTGATCGGCACAATGCCTGTGCCAGAGATGGTGATGGTAAAAGGGTCAGGACTATATCTGAAAAACCTGAGTGTCCCGTCCCGGACAAAAATGCAGCCGACTAACGGAACACCGCCGCGCTCATAGCGCTCATGGGTATCAAGATCAGTTGAGGACGGACGGGTTGCGAGGACCCCCAGACCCGGATGGGAGTGGAATAGTCCGTGCAGCGCGTGCCCCCAGCTCCCCATGGCGGAAAGCGCCTGTTTGATAGCGACCGGATCGGCAACAGCGCCAACGCTCGATTGCTCAGAAAGCGCAACCTTGCTCATGAGGGCCAGGGTGCGCCGTGTGGGAGAGAGTTTCTGACCGGTCACAAGGAACATTCGTTCCCAGAGTTTTGGGTGCGAGGTTAAATACGCGTGGCAGTTGGCAAGAAACAGCGAACTCGCCGGAAAGTCCAAAACGGCGGGCTCTGCCGCCTGGAGGGGAGGCGGCGGCGCGGCCTTCGCGAGGGCAATATCGGCTGTCGCGACCACATTGACATCAAAGGATAACGCCTCCCAGATGGCCGCAAAAGTCGACACCTCCCCCTGCCGGAGACTGACAGTCAGCTCATGGATCAGGTCAAGGCCGTGGAGTATTGCCTGCTCGCGTGTTTGCGTGCAGAGCGTATGCGGCTCCCGCCTGGGCTCAGGCAGGTCACTTCCCCCGTCCCAAGCGCGCACGTGAGGGCAGGCAGTATGGGTATGACTGTTGTTGCTATGCGGGTCTTCTCGCGAGTAGAAAGCCTTCATTGATTGTACCCTCGATTTCGATAACCCCGGAGGAGATATCCCCTGGGGGAATTTGGAAATGGATGCTGTATATGTTGCTGCCCATCTCTGGCTTGGCGGTGAAACAATCCGCGTGAAGCCGGTGATGCGTCACTTCCGGGGGCGGGTCTTTAATAAAGAAGCTGGGCCGTGTTGAGTCCAGATTCTGTATGAAACCAAAGTAGGAGCCATAGCGGCTGCGGTACCAGCCCTCAAGCTGCGGCTGCCCGCCCGCAGTGGTCAGGCGCCAACCCTGCCTATCGATATATGTTTGGCGGCTTCGCGGCAGCACACGGGGCCGGCGAAACGGCAGGAGTTTTTTCAGGGGTGTCAAAATGTTTGGCATATAATTTTCCTCATACTCGTGGGGGGGCGGGCGTGAGCCTGTCTCGCAACAGGCACGAGCCGCCCCCTGGATGTTCTTAGCCTTGGCTGAGCGCAGACAGGCGCACGCCTACCTTGGTCAGGGTCGTTGCTTCCAGCTTTTCACCATCAACGACAGCGGGATAGAGCACCTCCGTGTCACCAAAGAACTTCGTTGAGTTGGGGAAGCTAAGTCTGTATCCTTGCAGGTTAAGGCCTTCGAGTACCTCTCCCGCAGTTTGGCCTGGCTGGAGATAGATGTCATAGGGGTCTGACTCAGTTCCTGCGACTTTTATAGCGATCTGTTTCATACTTGGTTACTCCTTCTTGAAAAAGCTGCGGATGTATGCGTCGGATTCTGAGGTGTCCATCGGTGCAGAGGGAGGATCATCATCTATCTCCAACAGTGACATCAAATCCTCCCTCGCTTCATCGCTGTCGATTTTGATCCGGGTTTTGGCGATAAGCGTTTCACAGTCTGTCAGCAGGTCAAAAAGCACCTCCTCTCGTGGTATGAGTTTCATGGGTTCTGCCTCACGGACTAAAGAACAGTCGGCAAGGTCGGCCTCGGCCAGAATATCCCCGGCGGTCATACCTGGGGACAGGGCAAGGATCAGTGGTTCACGTGCACTTCCAAGTACCTTCAGTTCGACGACCTTCATACGTGTTCCTCCTCATTGGAAAGGATGAGACTGAAGGGCCCGGCGTCCTCGGCTGCTGCGGAGCGGGAGCGGGCAATGAGATGATCCGAATCGCAGACCAAGGAATGGGCCTCAGCCTCAGAGGGAAAGGAGTGCGCGGGCGCAGAGGCCCGAGCCAGGACATAGCCTTGGACGCTGAGAGCCTGGAGCACATCTGAAACCTTCGTGCCTGGCTGCAGTTGCAGTTTGTGGATCGGACGTTTAGCGCCCTGAATACGGATGAGTACCGTTCGCATGGGAGTCCCCTGGTAAAGGTAATTGTTAGAAACGGCAGGACATACCATTGGACAGAGCCTTGCAGCCCTCCTGGTGACCGTTCCCATGAAGCGCTGCTTCATACGCCTCGCCGCCTTGTTCGAGACCAAGCGCCAGTAGAAACTCTTTGGTGACTTTCTGTTTCCCCCCTTCCTCGCGCACGCACGCGCTGACTTTTTCTTCTGGTTTCGGTTTTGTTTTAGGATCAGGTGCAAAGACTTTTGCACCATTTGCGGTACGCTCGGTTGCACCCTCAGAGGTTTGCCAGACGCAATCTTTGCACCAGGGGCGAAGCACCCGGTACAGATTGGTCTTACGCGGTGAGCCTCTCAGCTGAATGGCAATATGGCCATCTGCCGCAAGTCTGCGAAGCAGGTATTGCGTATTGCGTTCAGACATGCGGATCATGACGGAGAGCCGCTCTACAGCGGGCCAGCACTGCGCGTGGTCACTGTCCGCGAAGTCGGCCAGCGCAAGCAGCAACAGCAGCGCTGACCCTTTGGCCGGTGAGTGTTCCCAGACTTCAGCGGTGATTTTGGTTGCCATAGACACCTCACTGAAAATGCCATGCTATTGAGGCGAGAGATGCCGTGAGCCCACAATGCAGCAGCGGCTGTACTCCCTTATTTCTGAGTTTTGGTAGAGTCATAAATCATCCTGAAATTTACACAGATATTGCTATTTTTGCAAGGCCATAGTATGCTCTGTATAAAATTCAGGGTAAGGAGGAGATTATGAACCGCTTTGGAGAGCTCCTCTTAATAGCCAGGAAGCGGGCCAAGCTGAGCCAGTTAGCGTTGGCGAAGAAGGTTGACGTTGACGACAGCTACATCAGTAGGATGGAAAGAGGGATATTCACGCCACCATCCCGTGAGGTAGCTGTGAGACTTGCCGATGGGCTTGGCCTGAGCGACAAAAAAGAACGCTTCGCGTTTCTCCTGGCGGCAGGCATTGCCAATGAGGAAGATGTGCAGGGGTTAAAACTGGTGGAGAAGAGGACGCAAGAAGCAGCCTCCTCGGGTACTGTCTTGCGTTCGCCCCTAGTTCCCTCTGATCGGGAAATCCTGTTGCATCGCTTGTCCATATTGGAAAACAGGTTAGCGGCACTAGAAAAGTATTTGTGCGATGCATACGAAGCGGCAGAAACAAATCTGCGAGAGGCACACAGAGAGCTGCGCGAACTTGCAGCCCTCGCAGCGGATATTTTTAGCCAGGAGTAATGCTATGCCCACACCCCATCGCACCGCAGTGTATAAGTGCATTGTCGCAGTTGAGTCGTTCCCTGCTGCATCAGGCCAACCAAGGAAACGGAGTAGAAGGCTCCCTTTCCCGGCGTGGCCATATATTGATGACCCTAATCAACCGTGTTGTCTACCCACCCTCATGCGCGCGGTCTATTTTGTTACGCATTCCACATATTTAGATCTCAAAGAGGTGGAAAAAAGAGCGGGAGAATATTTAGCACGTCAAGAGCACATTGACCCTGAGGTTCGGGAAAACGCTCTTGCTCTGGTAAAAGCTCATCAAGAGCGCTTGTACAGGATAGCAAAAATTAACCGTCGTTTACCAAAAGAAGCGCGACTGGCGGAACCATCCGTATTTTTTGAGCCTTGGAATGTCAATGTTATGAAAGATATAAGTGAGGGTTTAGGGCAGGTAATGGAACTATTCATACAGGCATTAATACATGGGAATCGCGAACATTTTAGTGGCCACAATGATGCTTTTTCTTTTGGGCATGAACATGCACATTGGATTGCGAAAGCGTTTGCCAGTGGAAAAGAGCTTGAGGAATTAGCGCACGACAGTCATATTACGCTTGAGATGCTCGCTATGTTCGAAGAGCTATCCGCTGAAGAGATCGACGAGCTATGGATACGCTTCGAGAAAATACGTGAGCATATCGATGACTTAGTTCAGAGATTTGAGCCTATCGAAGAAATCTTCGCCACTTACGTTGGCTTGCAGTTCTTACCCGTTGACACTAGAAACAGCGTTGCACCACTCGTCCAACAGTGGCTGAGAAAAAGAAATTGGAATAAAGTCTATGAAGACTTTGCTGAGCTATGTGATGATGGCTTTGGTCCAATTGCAATGGCCTCTCTTCTATGTGAGCCTGCCTGTCTCGTACTACTAAATATTGATATGGACGGAATAGAACTTTTACGTAGTTTCGTGAAAATATATAAAATCATTTTGTCAACCCTAGAAATAATCGTTGAGCATGTAGAACATACAGATCCTAATGCCCTTGATCGTTTGCTCGGGGAAGAGATCTTAAATTTACTAATTTTTGCGGAAACTCAGGCTGCCAAAAAAATCAACCGCATACTAGAGGACGAACACATTCCTCGAGAGATCTACTGGTGGGCTTCTCAAAGGGTATGGGCCAGCCGGAAGGAGCAGGAGATGCATATCATTGAAGCCATCCGTAATAACGACCTTGCAGACCTTGGACGTAGACTATATGGATGTGCTCCAAAAATAACATTGTTCGGATCACTGGCGTCGAACTATGTTACGTCTAGTATCTCATGTTGCGAGCATGTAAATGTAGTGACAGATACGGAGAATCTGTCGACCTTTTCAAGAATGTTCTATGAGAGCCTAGCCCAACAGATATTGAAATACCAAAGAGACAAGGGCAGCCTAGTTTGTCCGTTCAGCTCTAAAAAGTGCTGTGGACGACGGGTAATTCTTGAGAGGCTGTACGAGCGGCTCCCAGAGAAATGCAGGAAAAACATTACGCTGCCCAATTGCGTTCGGGAGCGCTAAAGATCATTAACTTTCCCAAAGCTCTTTCCGTAGACGACGGTCCTCTTTCCGTAATCTCTTATACTCAGCGCGGAGAGGTCGTTTCCCTATAGTTGAAAGCCCCCGATCTATTAAAGCACCTCTTATTTGCCGTATACGGGCGTCAATCAGTGGTAGTCGCTCGCGGGCTAGTGCCTCTTTCTTCTGCTGAGCCGCCTGTTCCTCAGTCATGTGACCTTCCGCGAGCATTTCATCCACCCTCTCTGAGCTGGGCATCAGGTCTCGAACAATACAATTCCCAAATACAGCGGGTTGCCCGCTGGGGCTTTGACTCCCCTCATGTGCAAGGCTCACTGGTGGCGGCTTGGCCCGCTCCTTTAGGGTGGGCGAAATTCCAAGTGCGCCGTTGCCACCCTCGTGTGGGGCACGCTGCGGATCTGGGGTGTGATTAGGCTGTCGTTCTGCCATATCTGTGCAGGCTCCCGCTCTGCTGGGAACCTTCAACGACATATATATCAAAAAGGTCTATAAAAGTCAAGCTCACCTCACCGCTTCGCTCCTGTACATTCATGAATGAGACGACATCTCTCGTGGCAAGAACACCTGGTGCGGTAGCACTCCCCATACCATGCCACTGCCAAGAAAAGGGTAAAGGGAAATGAATTGCCAGTGGCATGTCCTTGTGTCAGGCCCCACGACGAGTGAAAGGCCAGCGTAGATCTGAGAAGCCATGAGGACAGTAGGCGGGTAGTCGGGGGGTAGTCAGGCACGAAGTGCCCATCACTTCGAGCGATAGCGGTGCCTGACTACCCCCCGACAAAGGAGACAAGGGCCTGACCGCTCTCGTGCAATACACACAACACCATAGATCCCTTTATGATAGCGCTGTTGTGTTCCCCTTTTCTGCACGCTGTAGAGTAAAAAACCATGCGCGTGAATAGGCGCGTTGACGCGCTTTCTACACTCCTATCGCGCGCATGCTCCGCTGAGGGCCACTACTCTCCCCTGCTGCGGGAATCCCGACCATTTCTGTCGGAGTCTGTGCAAAATTGTCACCCGTGCATTCCCTGCCGGGGGGCTTGCCTTGCCTTCGGTTCCCGCGTCAGACGCGGTCACACTCCGGCAAAGCTCAATTTTTTATGCCGCTTCCCCAATCTCAGAGGGGGGATTCTCCTCTTTGAGCTTAAAGTTCTCATCCAGTAGACCGTAGCAGTGATTGCAAATCGT
>Ga0075421_100008305_pt1 | contig 12746 bp, 14 predicted proteins | sample SoiMetdeltSBSDD5_FD_75292 | JGI IMG/M metagenome (GOLD analysis project Ga0075421, IMG submission 75292) | Bulk soil microbial communities from a Populus tree surrounding site in Tennessee, USA - Soil MetaG P. deltoides SBSDD5 | ecosystem: Environmental > Terrestrial > Soil > Tree plantation... | reverse complement strand
CGGGTGCGCGGCACGGCCGCGGCGGGAGCGCTGGCGCGGGCGCGGGTGGCGGTGGCGGCCACGGCGCCCGCCAGCGGCGCGGCGCCCGCTGCGGCGCCCGCCGCTTCGGCCGCCGCCGCGCCCGCTTCGCTCGCACCCGCCGCCGAGCGCTTCGCCGCGGTCGCAGGTCAGGGCCTCGCCGCTTTCGGCGTCGAGGGCGTCGACATCACCGTCGAGGGGGGCGCTCAGGATGGGGTTGCCAAGGCGATGTACGGCGGCAAGGTGGCGGTCATGAAGGGGCTCAACCGGCTCGGCCGGCGCCTCAACGGGTCGGTCGGCAAGTCGTTCGCCTACGGCGCCCAGCGCGGCCGGCTGTTCGTCCAGGGCGACGCCGACTCGCGCTTCTGCATCCGCCTCTCCGGCGCCGACGTGGTCGTCGGCGGCGAGCCGGCCGCTCCGCTCGACGACTCGCTCGGCTGCCTCGCCGATCGCGCCAACCTGAAGGGGTTCGCCTTCGAGTACATGACCGCCGGCCGCGCGGTGGTGCTGGGCGACCCCGGCCCGTGGTTCTGCGCCGGCCAGACCGGCGGGCGCGTGTACCTGCGCGTGAACCCGTCCTGGAAGCTCGACCGCGCCGCGCTCGAGCGCCGCCGCGGCGCAGGCGCCAAGGTCGCTCTGGCCGAGCTGGACGCCGAGGGAGTGCGCGACGTGCAGGAGCTGCTCGGCGCCTACGCGGACGAGCTGCGCGCCACCGCCCAGGACAGCGAGGCCGAGCGCGTTACCGCGCTGGCGGCCGCGCCGGCCGGGCACTTCCTGATGGCGGTGCCCGAGCGCGAGCAGATGGACCCCTCGGTCTCGACCGAATAGCGTGCGCGTATGCCGACCGCGTTCGTGACCGGGGGCTCCGGCTTCATCGGCGGCGCCCTGATCGAGCGCCTGCGCGCCGAGGGGTGGGACGTCCGCGCGCTCGCCCGCTCGCAGGACGCCGAGCAGAAGGTGCGCGAGCGCGGCGCCGTGCCGGTGCCGGGCGATCTCGAGAACGAGGCGATGATGCGCGAGGGCGCGACGGGCGCCGAGGTGGCCTTCCACGCGGCCGCGAAGGTCGAGGACTGGGGCGACCCGGACGAGTTCGAGCGCCTCAACGTGCGCGGCACCGCGAACGTGATCGCCGCCTGCCGCGCGGCGGGGGTGCGCCGGTTGGTGCATGTCGGCACCGAGGCGGCGCTGATGGCCGGCGACCCGCTGGTGAACGTCGACGAGACCGCGCCGCTGCGGCCCGACTCGCCCGCGCTCTACTCCTCGAGCAAGGCGAAGGCCGAGCAGCTGGTGCGCGCCGCGAACGGCGACGGGCTCGAGACCGTGGTGATCAGGCCGCGCTTCGTCTGGGGTCGCGGCGACACCACGCTGCTGCCGGCGATGGTCGAGTTGGTCCGCTCGGGGCGCTTCCGGTGGGTCGGCGGCGGAGGCAACCTGACCGCCACCACCCACGTGGACAACACGGTCGAGGGACTCTGGCTGGGCGCGACCAAGGCCGAGCCCGGAAGCGTCTACTTCGTCACCGACGGCGAGCCGGTGGTCTTCCGCGAGTTCGTCTCGCGGCTGCTCGAGACGCAGGGCGTGACGCCGCCGACCGGCTCGGTGCCGACCCCGGTGGCCCGGATCGCGGCCGGCGCGGCCGAGCGACTCTGGCGGCTGCTGCGGCGGTCCGGGTCGCCGCCGCTGACGCGCTTCGCCGTGTGGGTGTCCTCACAGGAGTGCACGATCGACACCGGCCGGGCCGAGCGTGAGCTCGGCTACCGGCCGGTGATGTCGCGCGAGCAGGGTCTGGCCGAGCTCGCGAGCTAATAACCCCGCGCGCCGACCCCCTGGGTCTCCGCCGCCTTCTCCTGCGTGCTGTCACGCAGCTCGTCGGCCTGCTCCTTGCCGGCCTCCTGGGCGGTCTCCTTGGCGCTCTCGGCCGTCTGCCGAGCGACTTCCTTGCCGCGCTCCAGCGCCTCCTGCCCGGTCTCGCGCGCCTTCTCCTTGACCTGATCGGCCATCGGGCCGATCTTCTCGTCCTCGACTCGGGTCGACGGGATCAGCATGCCCGCGACGAATCCCACCGCCGCGGCGCCGACCGCCAGGCCGAGCGGGTTCTCCTTCGCCACGCCGGCGGCCTGCCCGGCGCTGGGCACCTTGTCCTTGACCGTGTCGACGCGGCCCGAGATGGCCTCCTTGGCACGGCCGGGCACGTCCGCCTTGTGGCCGAGCGCCTCGACGGTGTCACCCATCTCTCCGCGGGTGTGCTCTATGTCCTGCCTGATCTGACTCGGGTCTTGGCCCATTCCACGTCCTCCTTCACGCTTTCCTTGGCTTGTTCGGGAACAGGCGGGGTTGCCTCCTGCACCTTGTTGCGGCCCTGCAAGGCGAGCACGCCGGCCACTGCCGCGTAGACCACGGCAACGATCAGCGCCGCCAGCCACAGCTCCATGGCGGTGTCGAGCGCGGCGATGACGCAGGCGGTCAGCGCGCCGAGGGCGAGCACGCCGAAGAGCCCGGCGCCGCCGAACATCCCGGCGCCCACGCCCGCCTGCTTGCCCTTCTCGCCCAGCTCGGCCTTCGCGAGGTCGATCTCCTGCTTGACCAGCGTCGTGGTCTGATCGGAGAGCTGCTTGAGCAGCTCTCCGGTGGAGCGCTCGCGCAGCTCGCTCTGCTCGGGGCTCATGGCTGCGAGGCCGAGCGGTACCGCTCGCTGCTCGAGGCCTTCAGCATCCGCGACGCCGCGAAGCCGAGCGCGAGCCCGCCGGCCGCGACGGCCCATGGGTTGCGCCGAGCGAAGTCCTCCACGTCGCGCACGATGCGCTCGCCGTCGCTGCGCTCGAGATAGCTCCCGAGTCGCTCGGCGCGGTCGGCCGCCTGCTCGACGTAGCGGGCCGGTGTGTCCTTGCCCTGCTTGCGCAGCTCCTCGGCGACCGAGCGGGCGTCGCCCGCGCTGCTGCCGACGCGCCCGCCGATCTCCGTCGAGCGACGGTCGACCTCCTCGCGAACGCGCCCGCGGGCCTCGCCCGCGGCCTCCTTCGCCTTGTCCTGGGCCTGCGAGGCGATGCCCTCGCTGCCCGTGTCCGACTGCTCTTGGCCTGCGACGGTATTGGCCATCGCCAGTACCTCCTTGTAGATGGCGAGGGTGCGAGCCCTCGGGGGTTAGGCTCGGTTCCCCGCTGCAGGCAGCCTGAAACACCCAAGACGGGCGTCGAGGCTCAGATGGGGCGGGCTAGCCGGCGATCGCCGTGCGGTTGGCGACCAGGCTCACGTAGAAGACGCGAAAGCGCCCGATGTCGATCTCGTCGCCGTCCTCGAGCTCGGCCAGCTCGACGCGGTCGCCGTTGCGGAACACGCCGTTGAGGCTGCGGTCGTCGAGGATGCGCGATCCGTCGGAGTCGCAGTACACGAGCGCGTGACGGCGGGAGACGGTGGGGTCGTCGAAGCGGATGTGGGCCGAGAGGCTGCGGCCGATGCGGGTCCAGCCCTCCTGCAGCGGAACGACACGTACGCGCTCGTCGTCCTCGAAGGCGAGGTAGTCGCCGGGGCGGACGAGCGCTCCGCGCGCGTCGTCGAGCCACTCCGGCGGCGCCTCCAGGTCGTGGTGAGCAGGCGATGGGTCGCCCTCGCCGAACAGCGACGAGCGCTTGAATCGGAGTCCGCCGCACTCGGGGCATCCCGGTACCGGGTCACGTTCGTGAAGCGCTACCGCGAAGCCACAGGAGTCGCAGCGGAAGGACCCGGCGCCTGCCAGTGTCCCGGCGCTGAAGGCTTCCATTGAAGACATCTCCTCGGGGTGGGGGTAGTGAGGATAGTAACGAGCCAAACTTGTCCGGTGGCACGGATTGGCGGTATTTGCGAGCTTTCCGCCGGGACCTTCCACGCCACATGGAGGACTCACGTCTGATTTCCAGAAAGGGCGTGGGTATGCCAGACCTCGCAGCGATGCTCATGCGTCGCAGCATCCGGGCGCTCCCGCCGCTCGAAGGGTGCCACGACTGCCGCCGCACGCCGCTCGCCGGCGAGCGCCTCCACGAGCTCGGCTCGGGCCAGCAGCTCTGCGAGCTGTGCTTCGGCGCGCTGCCCGACGAGAGCCGCCGAGCGGTGCGCTCCGAGCGCGTGCACGCGAGCGAGCGCCGGCTGGCGGTCGTGCCTAAGGCCGCCTAGCGAGCGCCCTCCGTAGAATGGCGCGCGCCCGTGCGCCAGGTCACCGTCTCCACCGTCATCACCGCTCCCCGGGAGCAGATCTTCGACTTCGTCTGCGATCTGGCCGCCCGGCCGGCGTACACGGATCACTTCATGCGCGACTACCGGCTCGCCCGGGTGAACCCGGTCGGAATCGGCGCCGCGTCGCGCTTTCAGCTCAAGGCGCCCTTCGCCAAGGAGTACGCCGAGCTGCAGATCACCGAGGTGGACCGGCCGCGCCGAATCGTCGAGCAGATCAGGGTCGGCCGGCGCGGCCGCAACCGCTCGCTCGCCGTGTACGACTTCTCCGATGAGGGCCACGGCGTCACCCGCGTCGAGCTCACGACCCTCAGCGAGCCGGCCACGCGGATCGACCGGATCAAGGAGCTGGGCGCCGCCGGCTGGGTTCGGCGGCAGACCGGCAAGGCGCTCAAGCGGCTGCGCATGATCTTCGAGGAGCCCCCGAGCGGCGAGCTCAAGCGCGCCACGATCGCCGGCTACGACCCCGCCAAGGCGGCTCGCTTCGGCGTCGCCACGGGGACGGACCCCGCCCGCGCGCCGCGCCGGGAAGCCTCCTAGAATGCCGCGCTCGATGCTCCGCCGCCTGCCGATCGTCGCATGCGCTCTCGTGCTCGCCGCCCCGCTCGGCCTGGTGGCCTGCGGCGACGACGAGCAGGGCATCGACGAGCCCGCCCGCGAGGGCCTGGCGATCGAGCTCGGCGGCGTCGACTACACGGTCTTCATCACCCGCGAGCTCAACCCCAAGATCACGCCGGACGACGCCTACGTGACCGACGAGGCGCCGCCCGGCGAGGCGCTCTACGGCGTGTTCCTGCGCGCGTGCAACGTGTCGGACGATCAGCGCGAGGCGGCCAGCGAGTTCATCGTGAAGGACAACCAGGAGAACACCTTCGAGCCGGAGCCGCTCCCGGAGGACAATCAGTTCGCCTACACGCCGCGCACGCTCGACCCCGAGGAGTGCATCCCCGAGGCCGGCAGCGTGGCCCAGCTCGGCCCGACCGCCGGCTCGATGCTGCTGTTCCAGTTCCCGCTCGAGAACACCGAGAACCGCCCGCTGGAGCTCGAGATCGAGCAGGGCGGCGAGAAGCGCACGTTCGAGCTGGACATCTAGGGCCGGGCCGCGAACTGCAGCAACCAGAGGGTCGGCCGGATGCGTGTGGGCCCTACTTTCCGGGATATATCCGCTTACTAGGGCCCGCACTCGCTCGGGGCGCCCCTTATTGCTGCAGTTCGCGCGGCCTGGGTCGCCTACAACGCCGCGTCCAACACCACCCGCGCCGCCGGCGCCGCCGTCGCTCCGCCGGCTCCGGCCCTCACCAGCATCACCGCCACGGCGATCTTGGGGCGGACGGCCGGGGCGTAGGCCGTGAACCAGGCGTCGGTGTTGGTCGGGTCCGGGGCCTCGGTCTCGCCGGTCTCGGGGTCGCGCGTGTCCTCCAGCTCGGCGGTCCCGGTCTTGCCGGCCACCTTGACCCCCGGCAGCGCCGCCGCCGTGCCCGTTCCGTAGTCCACCACGTCGATCATCAGCGACTCGATCGTGCGGGCGATGCGCGGCCGGATCACACGCACGCTGCGAGTCGCGTCCCCGAGTGACAGCGTCGGCAGGTGGCGCACGCCGTGCGCCCCGATCGTCTGGGCGACCGACACCATCTGCAGCGGCGTGGCGAGCGTGCGGAACTGCCCGATCGCCGTCGAGCCGACCTCGAGCGGCGACTTGATCTCCGCCGCCGGAGGCAGCGTGCTCGGCACCTCGCCCGGCACGGTCGGGTCGCCGTTCCACCCGAATCGCTCGGCCGCGTCGACCAGCCGCTCGGCGCCCACCTCCACCCCCAGCGGCGCGAACACCGAGTTGCAGGAATGGGCGAAGCTGTTGCGGAACGTGCCGCCGCAGTACTCGCCGTTGGCGTTCTCCAGCTCGACCCCGTCGATCGTCGCGGAGCTGGCGATCGGGAACTCGGTCGTCGGCTTCACCGCGTCCGCCTCCAGCGCGGCCGCGGTCGTCACGATCTTGAACGTCGACCCGGGCGGCTGCGGCGCCGAGAACGCGATCCCCGCGAGCGCGCGGATCTCCCCGTTGCGCGGGTCGAGCGCCGCGATCCCGCCGAAGCGCCCGGCGAGGGCCGTCACCGCGGCCTCCTGGAGGCGCGAGTCGATCGTCGTGCGCACGGCGGCCGCGGGCTTCGGGCGGGCGCGGGCCAGCACCCGCGTGCCCGCCCTCAGCTCACCGCCCGGTCGCCCCGCCAGCCGGTTCTCGAACGCCTCCTCCAGGCCGTTCTGCCCGACCGGCCAGTCGCGCGGGAACCCCTGCGCGTAGAGCGCGGTGCGCTCCTCCGCCGTCTCCTCGGACGCGAGCGTCCCCGCGATCGAGCCGGCGATCGCCTCGAGCGGTGAGGTGCGGTTGTCGACCTGCCCGCGGGCCAGCACCTTGCGGTCACGCGACAGCAGGGTCGCGCGGCGCGCCGGCTGGCTCTCGCGGAGCAGCGCCTCGCCGCGGCGCAGCCCCGGGAACGCCAGCAGCGGTCCCCAGGTCACCCGCTCCTCGCTCACGGGCAGGCGCAGCTCGGCCGACATCCGGCCGAACACGCGCGTGTGCAGCACGATCGGCACCGCCACGGTCCCGTCGTGCTCGCCGCCCGGGTCCCCGGCCGCCACGCGCCGCACGGTCGCGGTGGCGGCGGCATCCCGGTAGGCGCGGCGGAACTCCTGCGCGGAGTAGGCGCGCCGCGAGGCGTCGTCCAGCAGCCTGTACATCGCCCGGTAGTCCTGGCGCGCCCAGGCCTCGGTGAAGCTGCGCGCCGTCCGCTCCGCCGCCGACGAGACCCGCGCTCCGACCATCATTCCGGCAGCCGCGGCGACAACCGCCAGCCCGGCCAGCGCCGGGACGGCGCGGTGGGTCAGGCGGCGGCGCCGCTCGGCGGAGAGGTCGGTCACCGGGTACTACCCTGGCTCCGGCGCGTGACCGCCCTGGACTGGATCATCGTCGTTTTCACGGTGCTGATGGCGCTCTGGGGGTACGCCCAGGGGCTGATCGTAGGCGCGCTGTCACTGGCCGGCTTCGCCGCGGGCGCTTTCATAGGGTCGCGCCTCGGGCCGCTGCTGCTCACCGAGGGGTCGTCGTCTCCCTACGCGCCGCTGTTCGCGCTGGTCGGAGCCCTGATGGTAGGCGGGGTGCTGGCCTCCGGCCTGGAGCTGATCGGGTTCCGGCTGCGCCACCGGCTGGGCGACACGCTCGGCGTGCTCGACGGCATCGGCGGCGGTGCGCTGGTGGCGTGCATCGGGCTGGGGCTGGTGTGGATCGGCGGCGCGGTGGCGCTCCAGACCCCCGGCGCCAGCGAGCTGCGCGAGCCGATCCAGCGCTCCGCGATCCTGCGCGTGCTCAACGAGCACCTGCCGCCGTCGGGAGGGATCCTGCGCGCGTTCGCCCGCTTCGACCCGTTCCCGCAGATCGACGGCCCGCAGGCCGACGTGCGGCCGCCCGACTCGCGCATCGCCCGCGACCCGCAGGTGCGCGCGGCCGGTCGGAGCGTGGTCAAGGTGCTCGGGACCGCGTGCGGGCTCGGCGTGCAGGGCAGCGGCTGGGTCGCGGGCGACGGGGTGGTCGTCACGAACGCCCACGTCGTGGCCGGCCAGGACGACACGACCGTGCAGGCCGGCGGCACGGGCTCGCACCTCGACGCCCAGGCGGTCTGGTTCGACTCGCGCAACGACCTCGCGCTGCTGCGCGTCCCGGGCCTGAGCGGCGCGCCGGCGCTGCGGCTGCACGAGGACGCGGCGCAGGGCACCTCGTCGGCGATCCTCGGCTTTCCCGAGAACGGTCCCTACGACGTGGCCCCGGCGCGGCTCGGGAGCACCTCCACCGTGGTCAGCCAGGACGCCTACGGGCGCGGCCCGGTCCGCCGCTCGATCACTGCGCTGCGCGGGCGCGTGCGCCAGGGCAACTCGGGCGGGCCCGTGGTCGACGGCAGGGGCCGGGTGGTCGCCACGATCTTCGCCGCGACCGTCTCGGACGGCGGGCGCAGCGGCTACGGCGTGCCCGACTCGGTGGTAGCGGACGCGCTCGACAGCGCGCGCGGCCCCGTCGACACCGGCCCGTGCGCTAGGTGAGGGCGGCGATCGCGGCGTCGATGTCGGCCGAGCTGGCGGTGATCAGCTCCTCCGCGTGCTCGCGCAGCCGGAGCAGGTTCTTCTCGGTGGCGTCGTCGAGATCGTCGTTGGCGTTCTTGAGCTCGACCTGGAGGCGCCAGTACCGGTTCGGGTCTAGGGCGTGCTGCAGCTGGTAGTGGACCGCGTCCGACACGCCGTCGAACACCACGTCGAGGATCGGCTTGGCCCACTCGATCAGGCCCCAGTCCTCGACGTCCTCGAAGTCCCGCTGACGGGTGCGCTGCCCCGTGCCGAGCGAAAGCAGCACGACATCGGCCGCGGGTTGAAAGCGCATCACCTCGGCGTAAGCACACATCGCCGGGTTGTTGGCGAACACCCCGCCGTCCACGAGGGCCCAGTCCCGCAGCGGGAACGGCTCGAAGTAGGTCGGTGCGGCGGAGGTGGCGCGGGCCACCTCCGAGAGCGAGAAGTCCTCGCCCTCCTCACGGGCCTTGCGGCTCTTGAAGAAATAGGGCCCCGGCTCGCCCATGTTGTAGGCGGGCACGAGCAGGTCGGGCTTCGTCTCGGCCAGGCGCTTCTTGGCGAGGAAGCGCTCCAGCGCCGCGTCCAGCGCGGCGGAGTCGTACTTCTCGTCGAGCAGCCCATCGGCGCTGCGGATGCGCTGGTAGAGCGACCGGCTGAAGATCCCCGGTCCCTCCTCCTCGTAGAGCGCCACGAGCTGCTCGGCCGGCAGCGGATCGGGGGCGCACAGGGCGCAGGCGAGGATGCCGCCCGTGGAGGTGCCCGCGATCAGGTCGAACAGCTCCCACACGCGCCGGCCGGACCGCCGCTCGACCTCGGCCAGGACGAGCGCGGGGATCAGCCCGCGGATTCCGCCACCGTCGATGCTCAGCACTCGCACCGGCGCGCACGCTACAACTCCCGGCGTGCGGGTTGTCAAGAGACTCGTGGCTTTGTGCTGCGCCGGGCTTGCCCTTGCTGCGGTCGAGCCGCCCGCGGGCAGCCCGCCGCTGCGCGCCCAGGTCGACGAGAACCCCTGCATCACCGCCTTCGCCAAGGGGCTGCGCTGCCCCGACATCGTGATGCGCCGGCCCTGGGGGCTGTACCTCGACAGGCTGACCAAGCGCGGCCGCGTGCTGCTGCGGGCCGGCAACGTGATCGACTCGATCGGAAAGGGTCCGGTCGAGCTGCACGGGGTGCGCTACAACCGCGTCTACATGCACGCCCGCCAGCGCATCTACAAGCGTGGCGGCGGGCGGATCACGGTGCGCACGGGCGCGCGCCTGCGGCTCAAGCTCGCCCACCTGGGCCTCCGCTGGTGGAAGTTCTACAACGCGGCGCGCTTCGAGCTCTGGCGCGTCGACGACCGGGGCAAGCGCACCGAGAAGGTGCGCACCGGGCCCAAGGTCTCCTACTGCCTGCGCGACCTGACCCACACGCGCCCGACGCTGCCGCGCTCGCCGTACCTGCCGCACTACCCGGCTTGCAGCACCAACGTCACGCTGCGCCGGGACACGCTCGGCACTTCGGTCGGCTGGGCCGACATCTACCCGCCCAGCTATCCGGAGCAGTGGATCGACGTGACCGGGCTGCGCGGTTGCTTCGCCTACGTGCACATCGCGGACCCGGAGAACGGCGTCTACGAGTCGAACGAGGACAACAACGAGGCGCAGGTGATCGTGCGGCTGCCGTTCCGGCTCGGCGACCGGCGCCGGGGCTGCCGCGGCCGCGACCGCGGGCACGTGCACGACCCGCGGCAATACCCGGGCTAGGTCAGCCCGTCGGCCCGAAGCGCTCCGTGCGCACCTGCTCGGGCTCGTAGCCGGTCGCGAGCAGCAGCATGCTGGCGGCCTCCACGAACCCATTCGAGCCGCACACGAACGCGGTGCCGCCCCCGTCGTCCAGCATCGAGGCCTCGATTCGACCGGTGTGGCCGCTCCAGCCGTCGGGGGCCTCGCGCGTGAACGTGAGCTGGGTCTCCTCGCCGAGCTCGTCCGCGTAGATCACGTCCTCGGGGGTGCGCACCGAGTAGACCATCCGCATCGGCAGGTCGGGCGTCGTGCGGCGCCGGTGGCGCAGCATCGACATCAGCGGCACGACTCCCGAGCCGCCGCCCACGAGCAGGACCGGGTGCTCGCCGTGCCAGACGAAATAGGAGGCGAACGGACCGCGTACCTCGACCTGGTCGCCCTCGACGAGGACGTCGTGGAGGTAGGGCGACACCTCGCCGTCGGCGAGCCGGTCGACGGTCAGCTCGATCGCGCCCTCGTCGAGCGGCGACGAGGCGATCGAGTAGGACCGCTGGGCGCTGTAGCCGTCGGGCGCCGTCAGGCGGACGTCGTAGTGCTGGCCGGGCAGGTGCGGCATCCACATCGGCAGCTCGAGTTGGAAGGACTTGACGTGCGGCGTCTCCGTCTTGATGGCGGCGACGGTCGCTATCTGCCATTGACCGGGCGCCTTCTGCGTCAGTCCGTCCAATAGCGCTCTTCCTTGAAGGGGTCGCCGCGGTTGTGGTACCCGTTGGCCTCCCAGAAGCCGGGCTCGTCGTGGTCCATCACGCGCAGGCCGGCGACCCACTTGGCGCTCTTCCAGAAGTACAGGTGCGGCACCAGCAGCCGCGCCGGGCCGCCGTGCTCGGGCGGCAGCGGCGAGCCCTCGTGCGTGGTCACGACCCAGGCCTTGCCGCCGGTCAGGTCGGCGAGCGCGAGGTTGGTCGTGTAGCCGCCGTGGGAGTGGACCATCGTGTAGGCGCCCTGCGGGTCGACGCCCTCGAGCAGGGTGTCGAGCGAGACCCCTCCGAAGCTGGTGCCGAGCTTCGACCACTTGGTCACGCAGTGGATGTCACAGGGGACCTCGTCCTGCGGGAGCTGGTGGAACTGGGTCCAGTTCCACTCGCGCGGCTGGGTGACCATCCCGTCGATCTTGAGGCTCCACTCGCCGGTGTCGACCCGCGGCGTCGGACCCGCGGTGAGCACCGGGAAGCCGGACTCGATGTACTGGCCGGGCGGCAGGCGGTCGGCGAGCTCCTCGGGGACCTGGCGGCGGCGGGTGAACCCGCGAGAGATGAAGTTGCCCACGGTGGAGCGAGATTACCGCGCCAGGTGCATGCCCACGGCGCGCGGCGCCGCGCACAGGGCGCGCGTGAGCGGGTCGGGCCTGCGCCCGTCCTCCTCGATCCGCTCGCGGCGCACCAGCGCGCCCCGCACGAGCGAGCCGCCGAGCCAGGTGAGCGGCTCCGGCGGCACCCACGCGCCGGCGTCGGCGCCCACCAGCGGCAGCCGGGTGAGGTCGTCCGGCTGCCCGGTCGCCAGCGCGGCGAGCGTGCGGCCGACCAGGTTGGAGGGCCCGACTCCGTTGCCCGTGTACCCGAAGGCGTAGTGGACCGGCGCGCCCGGCAGCGTGCCGACCTGGGGCACGTGGCTGGGGGAGACGTCGATCGGGCCGCCCCAGGCGTGCGTGATGCGGCGGCCCTCGAGCCCGGGGAACAGGCGCACCAGAGCGGCGTGCGCCGCGCGCGCGGCCTCCGGATCGACCTCCACGCGCCCGTTCACGCGCGACCCGTACGCCAGCCGGCCGCCGCCCCAGCCGAGCAGGATGCGCCCGTCGCGCGTGGTGCGGAAGTAGTGGACGAGCGTGCGGCCGTCGGTCATGCACTCCCCGCCCGTCCAGCCGAGCTCGGCGATCACGTCCGGCACCGGCTCGGTGAGCACGATGTGCGAGGAGGTCACGGTGAGGCGCGAGCGCAGGCGCGGCAGCTCGCGAGCGGCGGGGCCGGCGGCCAGCACGGCCGCGCCGGCGCGGACGCTGCCGCCTCCGGTCTCCACGGTGACGCCCGCCTGGTTGCCGTTGCGCCCGGCGCCGAGCGAGCGCAGACCGCGCACGGGCGAGTGCTCGAAGATCAGCGCGCCGCGCTCGATCAACCGCTGGCGCAGACCGAGGGCGAGGCGCGCCGGCTGCAGCGTCGCGAAGTCGGGAACCCCGACGCCGCGCCGGAAGCGCGGCGATGCGCAGCGGCTGCGCACGTCGGCCTCGGACAGCTCCACGACGCGTTCGGGCGCCCCCAGCGCCGCCGCCGCCTCCACGGCCGCCCGGCCCACCTCGTCGAACGCGGGAGCGGTGGACACGCAGATGTAGCCCGACTGGTCGAACCAGGCGTCGACCCCCTCGGCGGCGCACCAGGCGCCAACTTTGGAGACGGCCTCGCTGGACGCGTCCAGCAGCGCTCGGCCGGGCGCGTCGCCGAAGCGCTCGCGCAGCGCGGGCGCCGACAGCCACATCGACTCGCAGAAGCCGCCGTTGCGCCCGCTCGGTCCGTGGCCGCAGATCTCGGCCTCCAGCAGGGCCACGGTGGCGCCGCGCTCGAGCAGCTCCCAGGCCGCCCACATGCCCGTGTAGCCGCCGCCGACGATCACCACGTCGGCCGTGACCGCGCCGTCGAG
>Ga0075421_100008301_pt1 | contig 12747 bp, 11 predicted proteins | sample SoiMetdeltSBSDD5_FD_75292 | JGI IMG/M metagenome (GOLD analysis project Ga0075421, IMG submission 75292) | Bulk soil microbial communities from a Populus tree surrounding site in Tennessee, USA - Soil MetaG P. deltoides SBSDD5 | ecosystem: Environmental > Terrestrial > Soil > Tree plantation... | reverse complement strand
GCCGCAGCCCCTGCCGGCCAGATGGTCAACACTGGACTGACCTTTTGATTGTTACGATTTCTGATACAATCCCCTGCCTTACCCCGGGACAGAGGAAACCCCGTCACCCCTAAAAGATGACGGGGTTTCCTCTTACCTGATCGGGGCGCCGGGATTTGAACCCGGGACCTCCTGCTCCCAAAGCAGGCGCGCTACCGGACTGCGCCACACCCCGCTGTGTTGCTGAACACGAACTTAACTGTTCTCGCCGCGATTTCGCAGACCTCCAGCCACCGGCTGCGATTTCCCTCTTTCGCCTCTAAGCCCCGAGCGTACCTTATCTCGCATCAGGGGCATCAATCCAGACAAACCGGGCCGCCCATGCGACTGAGAACATGTTTGGCGCGTTCGGCGCCGCTCCTCCTTAGTGCTTGGGCCGGCCTGGGTGCTTGTGGCGGCGAAACCAGCGACCTCGGCCCTGGAACCAGTGTACTCGCCCGGAAGTATGCCTATACCAATAAGCTGCATGCGGTAGCGAACAGCTGCACCACACAAGGGCTCCTCGATACCCAGACGAGAACACTCCAGCATATCCTCACCTGCGAGGATCGCGGGTATGCCCCTCCAGTTACGATTCAGCTTACCCAATTCATAGTCGCCAATCAGACGGTCACGTTCGACGCGGACGGGTGCGGGCACACCGGCACCATCTCGGGGGAGCACATCTCAGGCTCGGTCGTCTGCCCGGACATCTCCGGCACCTGGGATGCGGATTCGGTGGGGCCGACTACCAGGACGGTGCTGGAAAGAGGCAACATCTTCTACCTCGCTGATGCCGAGTCGGGAAGCATCACCCCGCCCTGGGATGGCCCGGTCTTCGGCACCACAGGCCTGGTGCCAGTTACCTCGATGGCTCAAGCGAAAAATGGGACGCGTTCCTTCAAGTTCGAGATCCCACCCTCCACGAACATCGCCAGCTCAACGGTCATGGCGCTCCGTCCTCAGGTGAGCATGGGCGGGCCGAACGGCCACTTCATGTCGGGCTATTACAGCTTTTGGGCCTACGTCGATGCTGGGTTCAACAACACCACGTGGAACATGATACTTGGCTGGATGACGGGGGTAAGCGGTGCGCCGAGTCCCATCAGCTATATCGGCTTGGAGAACTGGACCAATAACGGCCATAGTCGCGGGGGATCAAATCTCCAAGTGGTATTCCTGCTCAAGAACTGCGGGGCTAGCACCTACCCCTGTCCCACCATCCCAGGTTATGACAATGACGGAGGCGAGTGGTATCGCCAGACCTCCTCGAGCCCGAACGGGGTCACTCCATTCCCCCGGAACCAGTGGGTGCATCTCTCGGTCTATTACAAGATGGCGCTCTCGAACGGCCAGGTCATCATCTGGCAGGACGGGGTGAAAGTCATGGACCTGACGGCCCCCACCATGAACACCTTCGGTGGCCACTCCGTGGATCCGCTCACGAACGCGTCGGGCGATATGGTCCTTCAGCACTTCGTCTACGGCGGCCCCGAGGACGTGACCCGGCGGATGTATGTGGATGATTTCAAGGTGACCGACTACCGGGTCCTGCCTTGGTTGGCTCGATAACGAGCAAGTTGAAGGCTGTGTACGAATCTTTTACGGCGCACTGAAAAAAAATTGAGACTTGACACGACTAGCGGGATTGACCACACTGTTGCCTGGCGCGAGCGTCAGAAAACGAGATGACCCTGTTCTGGGGCCATTCCATCGCGCCCTGCTCGACTGACCAGTCACGCAGAAAAACTCCCAAATAAAATCGCTCTGCGGTAATTCCGTAGGCCAAGCGAAGGATTAGTCCGTCCTGGCACCACGGCGTCAGCTATTCTAACGCGCGGTCGCCGGAGGCACACACCACCCCTTCTACCAGGAGGCTCTCCAGCCATGGTTGAAGCAGTAGTGAAACGCCTCGCGTGCCGTATGCGCGCCGGGCGCAAACCGGGTAAACGCGGTGAATCCAGCGCATCACTGGGCCGCTTCATCCTCGCCGTAATCCTGCTAGGCTGTGACGCACCCGTCGAGCCGCCGAAATCCGATGGTGAGCCGGTGGCACCCGATGATGCAGTGGTAGCGACCGGCAAGACGTTTTTTCTCGCTAATGCGGAGTCGGGAACGGTCAAGCCGCCGTGGGATGGCTCAGTGTTCGGAAACGGGGGCGGCCATACACCGGTTACGTCGACGTTAGCGAAGAAAAATGGGCTACGCTCTTTCAAGTTCGAGATCTCGCCGACTTCCACGACAACTAGCTCCTCAATCGTCATGGCCAACTGCCCACAAGTCGGCATGGGGAGTCCTCGAGCCGGCACTTGGGTCTGCGGGGGTCGGGGACGCTTCATGTCGGGTTACTACAGTTTCTGGGTCTATCTGGACGAAGGATTCAACTCCAGAACCTGGAACAGTGCCCTCGGCTGGATGACCGGCGTTAGCGGGGCGCCCAGCCCGATCAGCTATATCGGATTTGAGCGATGGAACGCAACCACCCGGAGTGCCAGTGCGCCGCTACAAGTTGTCTTCCTGCTCAAGAATTGCCAGAAGGGCCAGTATGTTTGCCCGAACATCCCCGGCTATGCCGCCCCCGTCGGCGGCAACTATCGGATGACCTCGGCCAGCCCTGCTGGTATCGTCCCCTTCCCCCGCGATCGGTGGGTGCATCTGTCGGTCTACTACAAGATGGCCTCGAAGTACGGGCAGGTCACTATATGGCAGGATGGGATCAAGATCATGGACCTCACGGCCCCCACGATGAACACCTTTGGTGGTCACTCTATTGATCCGCTGCGGAATGCGGCGGGTGATATGGTCCTGCAGCACTTCATTTACGGTGGGGCCGAAAGTGCGACGCGGAGGATGTACGTGGATGATTTCAAGGTGACCGACTACCGGGTATTGCCTTGAGCATTGAACACACCGTGCGAAGGTCTTGAGAGGACCTCCGCACCGTTGCGTGAGCTTGGTAACCGCTCGGGTGAACTATGCTGGCTGACCCGGCGCCTTGAGGGCCTGCGCCAGCGCCCGGAGTGCCCTCCCTCGGTGGCTTACCGCATCTTTCTCCTCCGCGGTGGCCTCGCCAAAGCTCTTGCCCAGTTCTTCGTTGAAGAACAGGGGGTCGTACCCAAAGCCACTGGTGCCGCTGGGCGCTTCCAAAATCCGACCGACACAGTCGCCATGGGAGATGAGGGGTACGGCACTAGCCGAGCGTAGAAAAACCAGGACGCAGCGGTAGCGGGCCAGACGCTTCGACTGAGGCAGCCCCGCCAGCCGGCGCAGGAGCTCGGCGTTGTTGGCGGCGTCGACTTCGGTGGGGCTGCCTGTGGCACCGGACCACCGCTTGGAGCGGACTCCGGGCGCCCCTCCGAGGGCCATGACCTCAAGCCCAGAATCATCCGCCAGCGTGGGGAGTGAACTGAGCCGGGCAAAGTACTCGGCTTTCCGGCGGGCGTTTGCTTCGAAACTATCCGCTACTTCCAGCGCGTCCCCTTCCGACGATTCCCGCAGCCAGATGTCATCAGGGAAGACAATCTCCAATCCGCGGGGCCGCAGGATCCGCTTCATCTCCTCCTGCTTGCCCGGATTCCGGGTGGCGGCGAGGATCTTCACCAGCCGAGCACCTGCCGTTGGGACCCAAACAGCTCGGCGATGCCCTGCCCCGCCAGGTCCAGCATGGTCTCCAGCTGACCCCGGTTGAAAGTGGCATGTTCCCCGGTGCCCTGGACCTCGACGAACTCCGAAGGCTCCAGCATGACGATGTTGGCATCGACCCCAGCGTCCTTGTCCTCGGCGTAGGCCAGATCCAGGCGAACCTCATTTTCGATCACTCCGACGGAGACGGCGGCCACTAACCTTCCGAAGGGCGAGGGTTGCCCGGTCCGCTCGGCCAGCCAGGCACAGGCATCGGCCAGGGCGACGCAACCGCCGGTGATGGCTGCAGTGCGGGTGCCGCCGTCCGCTTGAAGCACGTCGCAGTCGATACGGATAGTGAACTCACCAAAGGCCATCGTCTTCATAGCAGCACGCAGGGAACGTCCGATGAGTCGCTGAATCTCCTGGGTTCGCCCGCCAGGGCCAGTCCGCTCCCGGGCAGTTCGTTCGACTGTGGCACGGGGCAGCATGGCGTACTCGGCGGTGACCCAGCCCTCGCCGCTGCCCTTTTTGAAGCCGGGCACTCCCGTCTCCACACTCGCCGTGCAATGGACCAGGGTTCCGCCCATGCGGATCAGGCAGCTACCCTCAGCGTAGGGGTTGGCCCGGCGCTCGAGCGCGAGCGGTCGGAGCTGGTCGGGCCGACGATTGTCAGGACGGGCCACGGAGACGATCCACAATAGAAGAAGTTGAAAATCCGGTCACCAAAGGAACCCGCACCACCCGCCCGCCTCTCGATTCCACCAGATCAGCCCCTACGATGGCGTCTCGAGTATAATCAGCCCCTTTGACCAGGACATCGGGAGCGAGGCTCCCGATGAGGTCCAGAGGCGTGTCGGCGTCGAACAGCACGACACAATCCACAGCGGCAAAGCCCGCGACTACCCGGGCACGAGCCCCCTCGCCATTGATCGGCCGACTGCTGCCCTTCCCCAGCCGGCGCGCCGAGGCATCGCTGTTGACGCCAACAACCAGGACATCACCCTCCCGGCGGGCGGCTTCGAGCAGCTCGACATGGCCAGGATGCAGCAGGTCGAAGACCCCGTTGGTGAATACAACCGGCCCGGTTTGGCGGGCGCGCCAGGCCACGGCTTCCGTCACTGAGCGCACTTTGCCTTCGGTCGAGATCACGAAACCGGCTCAGCCCGGGAAGACCCGAAGAGTGCCTTCAAACCGGGCGGCGCAACAAACGTCGTGGCCATGATCATGAGCAGAATGGCGCCGAAGACGGCTTCGTTCAGAATTCCAGCCCGTCGGCCGATGTCCGCGAAGATGAGGCCTACCTCGCCGCGGGGGACCATCCCCACGCCGACAACCAGGCGTCGGTACTTCACCCAGGGCGCGGCCCATCCCGCTGCCAGCTTCCCCACGACGGCCAGCAAGGTGATGACGGCCGCAACCCCGAGGAGGGCTGCGCTCCCCGGCCGGGATGGGTCGAGCAGGCGAAGATTGACCGAGGCGCCGACGCTCACAAAGAAGATCGGGGCGAAGATCGATGCGACGGGGCGGACCTCCCGCTCGATGGTGTCGAACTGGTTAGTCCCCGAGAGGATGAGGCCGGCGGCGAAGGCCCCGATGATGACAGCCGATCCGGCCAGTGCCGCAATCGAGGAGAGCGCCAGGGCAAAGGCGATGGCGAAGACCAGCAGCACGTAGCGCACCCGCATTCGGACTACTTGATCGAACAGCCGCGGCGCGACGTAGCGGCCGACCAGGACCGCCCCCACCAGGAAGACGACTGCCACCGCCAGGGTGCGCAGTATCCCGATCGGCGCGAGGGACGCCCCAGCGGCGAGGCCCGATACCACCGTGAGGATAACCAGGCCCAGTACATCGTCGATCACGGCGGCCCCGATGATGATCCTGGCCTCTACCGTACTCATCCGGCGGAGATCCGACAGCACCCGGGCGGTTATCCCTACCGATGTGGCGGTGAGGGTGGCGCCGACGAAGATGGCCGCGGTGGTGAGGTCGGTCGATCCACCGCCGTCGGGATGGGGCACGTAGGCCCAGTACACGAAGCCGAACGCGAACGGCAGGATGACGCCGACCGTTGCGACGGCCAGCGCTGCCGGTCCGACGCGGAACATCTCCCGCAGATCGGTCTCCAGCCCGATCTCGAAGAGCAGGAGTACCACTCCCAGCTCCGCCAGGACGTGTACGATCTCACCCGCAGGACCTTCCGTAGGCACCACGCCGAGCACGCCCGCGCCCAGGAGCACGCCCGCCACCAACTCACCCAGCACGGCCGGCTGCCCGGCGCGCTCGGCCAGCTCACCCAGCAGCTTGGCAGCAACGAGCATGGCGGCGAGGGCGCCGAACAACGCCGGAATGGAAATGTCGTGCACCGGGCTAGAGTGGCTCCTCAGCCCGAGGGCGCATCACGAAGGTGTGCTTGAACAGCGGCAGGTCGACGTGGTCTTTGTATTCGGTCTCGATGATGATCCGGTTCGGGTGGCCACCCCGGGTAATCTTGAACCGGGTATGCCGGCCAGGCAGGAGCGAGTCCGCCTGGGCTTCCAGTCTCCGAGAGATCACGTCGTCCTGCAGGCTGGGTGCCAGCCGAGCCTGCGAGCGCATGGTATCCATCAACTGGTAGTACCGGAGATATACCTGGCCGATGTTCACCCCGTAGTACAAGGCGGCAGCGAAGAGGAGCAGCGACACCACGCAGCCCAGGCCGCCAGCACCCCGGCGGCCTCGCAGCCACAGGCTCACCACTGGGACTGTGCCCCTTCCACTATGTTCACCACCAGATCATCCAGTGCCTTCCTCCGCCCGTCGCTCTCGTTTCCCGATTCATAGGTTCCCCTGACGGTCAGGCCGCTGCGCTGCCAGAGTGGCTTGCCCTGTTTCTGGTCGAGGATCTCCACCGACACGGTGATCTGCACCTCTCGCCGGGTGACGGTGACGACGCTGTCCGCGCCGGTATAGGCCACCGGAAGGTCCGGCTCGTACCGGGTGATCGAGCCTCGCACCACGGCATCGGCCTGGGGCTGGGCCGCCTGGCGGAGCCCCAACCGCTGCTCGACGGCTTCCCGCACCGACCGGGAAATTTCCTGAGTGAGCGTCGGCTCCGGGGTCTGGTTATCGAACGGCAACACGGCCACAGTCTTGATGGCCGGCGGCAGTCCACCTCCGGCAAAGCCATAACAGCCGCCCAGGAGGAGCGCGCTACTTGCGAGGAAGCCAGATATCAGGCGCAAACGTATCCCGGGTAGTCGAGAGAAAAGTGAGGTCAAGCTGGGCCGGCGGATCGGGTACCGTAAGCCGCGCTTTCAGTGGGTGACCGTCCACAGCGGTGGTTGTCTCCGCGCGCCCCAGAAGCTTGCCCGAACGCCTGACTTCAGCGACGAAACGCCCCGAATCACCGGCAGTACGCACGTACACGACCGTGTCCGATAGTCCGGCATACTCCCAGGCTGTGGTTGGCCCGTCACTGATACCGCGCAGGGTAGCGCCGGGCGGCGGCAGCCGGGCAACGCCGAACATGGCCCACATCAGGGGATAGTTGGGCACCAGCCGAGCGATGGCGTCGGCCGGCTCGGTCCACAGGGCTTGGTCGCCGACCACAACCGCCGAAGCCGCACCGCTGCCGAATGGCCCTGCCACGTCGAAGCGAAGCGAGTCGGGAGGTGCGATGCGAACGCTACCCCGGCCACCAGCGCTCCCCCGCTCATCACGAAAGAGCCACTTGAAGCGATGCAGCTGGTGATCGGTAGGGAGGGTGGAGGCGACCCAGGTTGCAACGTCCGATTCGCTGACCGGCTGCGCCCCGACGGGAATGAGGGGTCCGGGCTCGCGCCGACACCCCGCCGCAATCCAGCCAAGATAGACCAGCAGAACTGGGCGGTCAAGCCGAAGGCATTGTCCCATCAGTAGTTATAGCCAAAGAAGAAATGCACAAAGTCGGCATCCCTCTGATCTCTGTCGAGGCTATAGCCCAGATAGTTCCCGTCGGTGAAGCGCCGTCCTACATCCAGCCGGAGCACCGCCAGAGGCGCAAAAGCGAGTCGGAAGCTCACGCCGTAGCTGCCCAACAGGTCGCGCCCGGCATTCTGATACATCAGTGCCTTCCCCACATCAAAGAAGAGTCCGGCCTGGAACTCGGGAAATTGGAGGTCTCCCACTGGTGTCCCCACCGTCAGGTGAGTGAGGACCGGAAACCGCAGCTCCTGATTCAGCATGTAGGCCCGGGTACCTACGATATATCCAAACTCGGGATAGCCCCGAAGTCCCAGGGTTCCCCCGATATTGACCCTTCTCGGCCGGTCTCCGTCGCTGTAGAAGCCGAAGGCCCGGACGGCGTACGTGCTTCGGCTGCCCAGGCGGAAGTACCGTCGCCAATCGCCGCTGATCAACCAGCTGTCGAGGCGACTGTTGGTAAAGTCACTGGAGATACCGGCCGTAAGGCTGAGCCGCCGCCCATCGATCGGACCGGATGGGATCCAGAGGGCATTGTCGCTGACGAAACTCAGGTAGTGGGAGGCGATCCATCCGACCCGTCGGGGCTCATCCACCGGCAAGGTGAAGTCGATCCGGTCGGAGTGCTCGAATACCATGCTGCTCTCCACCCGGGTAAACCGGCTCAGCGGATACCGCAGCAGGCCAATCACCCCCATGGCCAGCTCCTCGTAGGCGACCACGAGATCGCCCTCGAAGTTCCGGCTCCTGGTTCGGAAGGCCCCCAGTCCCCAGTTCAGCCGCCGTTCTCGATTGAGGTAGATGGCGCTCGCGCTGATGTTCGCCAGCAAACTGCCGAGCCGGCGGCCCTGGAAGGATCCAATCGTTCCGTAGACGAGATTGTCGCCCAGGAGATCGCTCATGATGAAGGCGACACCCTGGGCCCCGCCGTATCCCGGTACGAACACGGCATCTGCTGCCGCCACGTCCAGCGTCATCTTCTTCCGGTACGGCTCACCCGACGCTACGCCTTTTGCGACCTTGCGAGGGTGGGCCCAGGACCACTGTCCCGGCGGATCGCCGGCTGCGAGGGTGAACCGGTCCCTGCGGGCATTGTTGTCCACCGGATAGCGGTACAGGTTCCAGCTCAGATCGTGGAAGCCTCCCACCAGAAGACCGCTGCTATCCGGCAGTGGCACGGCATCAAAGGCGCCGCTCCAGGCCGAGGTTTCCCGGCGGCCGTTTCCCAAGGTGTCGGTGGAGAAGATGTTCAGCACCCCATCGCGGTCCGAGGTGAAATAGATCCGGTCGTCCGGTCCCCAGGTGGGCGATTCGTCCACCCACTTTCCCCGGGTCAGCTGGGTCAGGCTCCCGCTCCGGAGATCGAGCATGAAGAGATTCACGGCACCTTCGAGACCGCCGCTGGTGCGGTCGGAGGCGAATACGATGCGGTCTCCGTCCGGCGTCGGGCTGGGATCCAGATCCTGGTAGCGATCTCGGGTGAGAGGCTCCAGAGTGCCGTTGGGCAGCTGCACCCGATAGAGATCGGACACGCCGCTCTCGGACAATCCGCTGAAGACAATGCTCCGGCCATCCGGCAGCCACATGGGGGAGAGGATCGAGACCAGCCGGTCGAACTGGTATCTCCCCACCATCTTATCCTGTTTCAGATTCCAGATCACCAGCGCATCCCGGTCACCGTATCGGGCGGTGAACAGGAGATAGCCTGGCCGGGAAGCATCCATTCGCGATTCAAACGGATGAAACGCTTCGATGTCGGCGGAGCGGCCCGCGGTCACGATCTTGCGAGGCCGACCACCCTCCAGTGACTTGCGATAGACGCTGAGATAGCCGGTGGCGGGTGAGATGTAGACGACTTCACCCCGGCCGTCGGGAGTGCTGTCCGGCACATAGGACGGCTTGATCGCGAGCTTGGTAATCTCCCGGCCTAGCAGCGCGAGCGGCGCGAGACTGTCCACCGAAGGATAGAAATCTCGCCGCATGGCCAGTTGAAACTCCTCGCTGAGCTGGTCCAGGGAACGGCCGTAGGTGGCGCGGATGGCATCCTCAAAGGTGTCGTGCCGATTGGCCTCCTTATACATGAGGGCTGCCCGCCAGTCGCCGTATGTATCAGCCAGCCAGCGGTGAATCCGCCCGCCCAGGGGATAGACAATGCCGCCGGTGACATAGGTCAGCTGCCGGAACCCCGGAAGCCGTCCGCTGAGGGTAAGGTCGCGCAGCACCATGTAGTCCCTGGCATCTTCTCCTCCTGACCACAACTCGGCGAGACCCTCACTCCACCAGAGGGGGAAGCCAAAGCGGTGGGACCGAGGCGCCTGGTAGTAGCTCTCCGATTGCATGTCGAGCTGAAATACGTGGACCATCTCGTGGCGCAGGGTGTGGCGGAACTCGGCAAAGTTGCCCCGGAAGGGCAAAGCGACGCGTCGCTTCAAGAAATCAGTGGCACCGAGCAAGCCTTCGGGCGGGGTGAACGGAAGGATGTTGGTCTGCTCGAAGTCGCTATGCGAGGCGTACACAATCAGGGGAATGCGCGCAGCCACGTCGTGGCCGAACTGCATCGCGAGCGTGTCGTAGCTCGCTTCGGCGTACGCGAGCGCGGCGGGAGCCAGCTCGGCCTCGGCAGGATAGTAGTACAAGTCGACGTGGGGTCCGCGGATGGTCCGCCACTCGAGCCGGCGGTATTGAACCTTATTCTGGCCGAAGGCGAAGAACTGAGCGTGGAGCGGGCCGGAAAGAGCCGAAGCGGCGGAAAGACCGGTATACGCGCAGAGCACGAGACTGAGCCGGGTCAGGCTTCCTTGTGCTCTTTTCGCCAGCCTACTCCACTGTGTCATGTCCCGTCCCATCATGGCTGCGCTTCACTTGCGCTCTTCGCCGCTTGCGCTCTCACCGCCGAATTGTCCGAATCAGGTCGCCCTGAGTTATCCGGGTCAAGGCCGCGCTATTGCCGACTGGAGCGCCGAAGATGGTGTACGTCCCATCCAGGTGAGGCTGGGGTGACAGGGTTATGAACCACTGGCTCGACCCTGTATCGGGACCGGAGAGAGCCATGCCCAACCTGGGCTTCAGTCCGTACCGGTTCCGATTGATCTCATCCCGAATGCTTCCTCCGGGCCCGCCGAACCCATCGCCCCGGGGGTCGCCGTCCTGGATGACAAAGTTGGGCACCACGCGGTGCCACCGGTTGCCATCGAAGAACCGGCGGTCAACCAGGCGAAGAAAATTAGCCACCGTGAGCGGAGCATCGGGCCCGAACAGCTCGATCTCGAGAATCCCTCGCTGCTGGGTCTCGATAAAAACGTGCGGCCGCGCGACCGAGTCGGGGACCACCAGAAACTGCCGCGCCAACTCCCGGTAGTCCTGAACCGTACGCCCCGTCTTCATCGGGTACGCCGGTCCCCATCGCGCAGCCGCCTCGGGCCAATTCGACTCGGCCCACTGCCTGATCAGGTAGTTCGCAGGCGACGGCATCGCGGCGAGAAACTCGCGATCGACCCTCACTGCGGCGCCACCACGCCGAATGGCGAGGATGGCGGCCAGGGCCGAGAGCGACGCATCCGGAAAGGAATCCCGTAAGGCTCGCTGATACATCCGAGACAAGCCGGGGAGATCGGCCGGATCGGCGGCCCGAGCAAGGCCGTCGGCCGCCGCACTGCGGACCGCACCATCGGGGTGGCTCAACAGGCTCCGGGAAGCCGATACCAGAGCCGGTTCGGCACCGGAAGCCTTCTCGGACCAGCCCCGCAGCCCCGCAGCGACAACCCGGCCATCCTGGTCAGAGACGAACCAGGCGGGATCGCTGGCACGGGCGAGTGCCCATCCTTCTGCCGCGGTGGCGCGCTCCCGCCAGCCCCGGCTGGCCCGCCAGGTCTTGGAAGCTTCCGAAAAGCCGGCAGGGTCCAAACGAGCGAGTCCAAGCAGCGCCTCACGCCGAACAGCAAAGTTGCCCGACCCTCGAAGGACCCGAGTCAGCGCGGCCACAGCGACCGCTCCGCGCAGCTCGCCCACGGTGGCTGCGGCCTGGACCCGAACATTGGGATCGGCATCGTTGAGCTTTGAGGCGGCCGCGGCCGCGAAGCTCGAATCGTGGTAGGTACCCAGCGAGCGCAAGGCATTGACCCGGACCCCGGGGTCCGGATCGTCGATCGCTCTGGCGAGCAGGCCCTGCACCGTGGTCGGCGCCAGCTTGGCGGAGTCGGCGTATTCGCGAGAGAGCGCGCGAGCTCCGATTGCACGGACCGCGGGGTCGTCAGACTGAAGCGATGCAATGAGATGGTTTGCTCCAGCAGGCGCGCGAAGGCGGCCGAGTGAGTAGAGCGCCCGCCAGCGTATCTGCGGCACCGTGTCATCGGCAAAAGGCAGCAGCGACTCGGCCCGGGCATTGTTGCCCAGTCTCCAGGTTTCCAGAAGGATTTGGCTCAGCGCCGGGTCCGGATCGACTTGGGAGAGCTTTACCTTGCCCTGCAATACCGCGGCGAAAAAATCGGCGCTGCGGCGTCCGCCGGCTCTTGCCAGCGCGGTGACCGCCTCGGATGCTGTGGCCGTATCCAGCGGAGGCAATCCCGTCAGGCGCTGGATCAAGGGCTCCACCGCAGCGGAATCCCGGAGCAGTCCCAGCGCGAAAGCCGCCGCAACCCGCACAGTGGAATCCGGCTGATCCAATACCTGGATCAGATAGCGAGTGGCCCGCAGGTCTCCAATCCGTCCTGCGGCGAGGGCCGCGGTCCGACGGACCACAGAATCGGGAGCAAGCAACGCCCGCTGGAACAGCTCGGGCTGCCACTGGCGAGCGTCTTCAGCGGCGAGAACCGGGGCCAGCTGCTCCACGATGGCCGCGTCCTGGGCCCGTACCAGTGCGGGCAGCAGCAGGCCGGCGCAGGAGATGGCCCACCCCAGGAGAAATCGAATCATAGCAACTTGACCGGGTCAGAGATGGGATGGAGGGCTCGCCGCACCGATTCAGGAATTCGGGTGAGGGCCATCGATGAGTCGAGAGCCAGCAGGCTGGTCGTGGCCGTCGCCAACAGGCGATCCTCGGCCGCGTGCTCGACCGCATACCCGAACTCCACCCGACGCGAAGCGACGTCCCGGACCCAGCAGCGGACCCGCACCGGGTCGTCATAGCGAGCCGGCTGGCGATAGCGGATGCTCACTTCGCTCACC
>Ga0075421_100008300_pt1 | contig 12748 bp, 7 predicted proteins | sample SoiMetdeltSBSDD5_FD_75292 | JGI IMG/M metagenome (GOLD analysis project Ga0075421, IMG submission 75292) | Bulk soil microbial communities from a Populus tree surrounding site in Tennessee, USA - Soil MetaG P. deltoides SBSDD5 | ecosystem: Environmental > Terrestrial > Soil > Tree plantation... | reverse complement strand
TCTTCGGCGACGGTGCTGATGCTCGACTGCTCGCACTCCATGATCCTGTACGGCGAGGATCGGTTCACGCCGGCCAAGAAGGTCGCCCTGGCGCTCACGCACCTGATTCGCACGCAGTTTCCCGGCGACTCGCTGCGCGTGGTGCTGTTCCACGACACGGCCGAGGAGATCCCCCTGGCGCGCCTCGCGCACGCACAGGTGGGGCCGTATCACACCAACACCGCCGAGGGGCTGAAGCTCGCGCGGCGCATCCTCCAGGCCCAGCGCAAGGACATGCGGCAGATCATCATGATCACCGACGGGAAGCCGTCCGCGCTGACGCTGCCCGACGGGCACATCTACGTGAACTCGATGGGCCTCGATCCGCAGATCCTCCAGGCCACCTACCGCGAGGTGGCGGAATGCCGCCGCGGCGGGATCATGATCAATACCTTCATGCTGGCGCGGGACCGCAGTCTCGTGGACTTCGTGAAGACGGTGAGCGCCATCTGCCGCGGCAAGGCGTACTTCACGAACACGATGACGCTGGGGCAGTTCATTCTGATGGACTTCATGCGGAGGAAGACCCGCCGGGTGTCGTAAACGCAGGAGGTGCCGTGAGACGACTTGCGCTCCTCTACCCGCTCGCGCTCCTCGCCTGCGAAGCGCCGTTCTCCTATCCCGTCCCAGTGGCCTCGATCGTAGTCTCGCCCACGTCAGCCGATCTGTTCGAAGGGGACTCGGTCCACCTCTATGCTACCGTCCGCGACTCCGCCGGCCGCACTCTGACCGATCGCGTCGTGGTGTGGTCCAGCTCCGAGCCCGCGCGGGTCCATGTCTCCGATGCCGGCCTCGTCACCGCCCTGGGTACCGGGTCGGCGACCATCACGGCGCGGGCTGAGGACGCCAGCGCCACCGCGACCGTCCGCGTGACGATCAAGGTGACTGCGGTGGCCATCGATCAGGGCGACCTCAGTCTCGTCCCGGGCGCGACCCTGCGCCTCACGGTCACGCCGCGTGGCCCGTCCGGCGATCCACTGGGTGGGCGGGCGATCACCTGGACCAGCGCCGATACCTCCGTTGTGCGCGTCGGTCCGGACGGCTGGCTCAGCGCTGCGCCCGCGCCGGGGGCCACGACCATCACCGCCACCGTGGAAGGCGTGAGCGCCGGCATCCTGGTGCGCATCGAACGGCTGACATTCACCGCCGTGAGCGCCGGTGAATTCCATCACACGTGCGGACGCGTCACGGATGGGCGCGCCTTCTGCTGGGGCCTGAACAGCCTCGGCCAACTCGGCGTCGCGGCGGTCAGTCAGTCCACGAGTCCCGTGGCCGCGGCCGGCGCACCGCGCCTGGCCGACGTGACCGCCGGCGCCGCATTCACCTGCGGCCGGACGGACGCCGGCCTCGTGTATTGCTGGGGATCGGCGGCGCGCGGCCGCCTCGGCACCGGCACCACGACGAGCACGCCGCAGCCCGCGCGCGTACCGCTCGATCATCCCCTGTATTCGCTCAGCTCGGGTTGGAACCACACCTGCGGTGTCGGTGGGGATGGCGGCGGCAGCTGCTGGGGCGAATTCCCGCAGTCGGGGAACTATCCGAGTCCCGTGGCACGGACGCCGGTGTCGGTGCTGGGCGAAGTGAGCTACACAGCGATCGCCGCCGGTGAAGGGTTCAGCTGTGGCCTCGGCTCCGACAGCCTCGCCCATTGCTGGGGGACCAACTTCTCGCAACGCCTGGGTGACGACAGCCTGCCCTACTCGGTGTCGCCGGTGCCCGTCGACGGCGGCGTCCGATTCACCTCGATTGCGGCGGGCGGGCTGCATGCCTGCGGCCTCACGGCCGTGGGCGCCGCGTACTGTTGGGGCGACAATGCTTCGGGTCAGCTGGGTGCCGGCGACAGCGCCCCGATGACTGCCGCGCGCCCACAACCGGTTGCCGGCGGCTTCACCTTCACTACGATTGCGACCGGCTCGCGCAGCTCGTGCGCGCTCACGTCGACCGGCGAAGCGTATTGCTGGGGAGCGAACGACGGAGGCCAGCTCGGCTCAACCGCGACCGACTTCTGCAACGGACTGCCTTGCAGCCGAGTCCCCGTCCCGGTCTCCGGCGGGGTACGCTACACCGCCATCAGCGTCGGTGATCAGCACAGCTGCGCGCTCGGCACTCAGGGTGTGTTGTACTGCTGGGGGAAGAACGACGCGGGGCAATTGGGCGACGGGACGCTGACGGATCGCCCGGCGCCGACGCGCGTCGCCGGTCAGCGATAGCGACGCGCCGGGTGTCGTGAAGCGACGGCTACCTGGTCCGGCGTCGTTTCAACTCGAGCAGCGCCTCGAGCTCCGGAAGATGACCGAGATCCTTTCTCCGACCAGCTGCCCGCTTGGCGCGGATGAGCGCCTCCAGATCGAGCACTCGACAGCGGAGATCCGCGTCGAGGTCCAATTCGGTCGAGTGCTGGTACACTGCGCCGAAGTCTCCAACTCCCGCCACACTGTCCATCACATCCACATCGCCGTGTACAGTCGTCAGAGTCAGGACGTGGGACGTCGCCAAAGCGCGGGCATCAAGCTCGAACGGCAAGCCCAAGTCGGCCCCACGCAGATATGCTCGCCAACCGCGCAGCACCGCCGCCAGACGTTCGCGGTTGTCGGGAGCGGGATCAAAGCAAATGTCGAGATCGAACGTCACCTGCGCGGACCCGTGCAAAGCGGCTGCTACGCCGCCGACGACCACGAAGCGAACGCCCGCCTGCGTGAGATCGAACAGTTGGGAGCGGTACAGCATCAGGTCCTCCGCCGTGCAGCGCGGATGAACTGGACGGCTTGCTCCAGCCGCTGCAGGCGCTGCATTGGTGTAAGCCTCAGCGCCGACTCGAGCAGGCTCACGTCCACGCCGTACCACTTCGCCAGCGCCAGGCCACGGCGCCGCCGCGGCCGTCCCCGCCGCCGCTCGGCGTAGTAGGTCCGGGCCAGGGAGATTCGCGCAGCGAAGTCCGAGAGAAAGCGCTCCAGTTCCACGCTGACCGCCACCGCGCCGTCGGGGCCGCGATGGGTCCAGACCTTCTCGGCTGGCCACGTCGCGAGGGCGCCCTCAGCCAATTGGTACGCCCGGCCGAACGACATCCCGCAAGCCTGCTTCACCGTCCGGGCGAACGCCAAGCGCCGCGCCCTGGTCTCGTCATAGCCGGCCGGCAGTCGCAACGCGGCGTACGCGTTCTGCACCCACCGTTTGGGCGCTCCCACGGCGACCGCAAACTGTCCGAGCGTCATCTTGAGCATAATTAGATATTATAATAATATCTATTTTAGTAATTCTCAAGGTCGTCGTCGCCGCGCAGCGGACGAGCCGCCGTCCCGGTCTGCGGCGGGCTACGCTACACCGCCATCAGCGTCGGTGATCAGCACAGCTGCGCGCTCGGCACTGCAGGTGTGTTGTACTGCTGGGGGAAGAACGACGCGGGGCAATTGGGGGACGGGACGCTGACGGATCGCCCGGCGCCGACGCGCGTCGCCGGTCAGCCGTAGGCGGATTATCCGAGGGCCGCGAGACGCTCCAGGAGCTCAGCCCCGTTCTGCACCCGGTCCTCCGGCTTTTTCGCCAGCAGCCGCAACACCAGGGCGGAGAGCGCCGGAGGCACCTCCGGGTTCACCGTCGCGGGCGGCGGCGCCTCCTGCGACAGCAGCTTCGCCACGAGCGAGATGACCGTAGCGCCTTCGAACGGCGTCTTGCCGGTGAGACATTCGTAGAGCACGACGCCCGCGGCGTACAGATCGCTGCGGGCGTCCACCTTCTCCCCCATGAGCTGCTCGGGCGGCATGTAGGCCGGCGTGCCGATGACCAATCCCGCCTCGGTCACCGACGTCGAGCGCTCGGCGAGCCGCGCCACCCCAAAATCCATGACTTTCAGCACGCCGGCGGCGTCGAGCAGCAAGTTCTGCGGCTTGATGTCCCGGTGAATGACGCCGTGCTCGTGCGCCACCGCCAGCGAATGCGCGAGCTGCGTCGCGATCGCGAGCGTCGAGGATATGCCCAGTCGCCCCCGCGTGTCGATCAGCTCGCGCACCGTGATGCCTTCCACGTACTCCATGGTCAGGAAATACACGCCCGACCATTCACCGAAGTCGTGCGTGCGGACGATGTTCTGATCGGAGAGCCGGCGCGCCAGCCGGATTTCGTCCTTGAAGCGGATCAGGAGCGTGGCGTCGGTGGTGAACTCCGGTCGCACCGTCTTGATGGCGACCTCTTCGTCCAGCTCGAGGTCGCGCGCCCGGTACACCGTGCCCATGCCGCCGCGGCCCAGCACGGCGAGAATCTCGTAGCGCTGCGCGAAGCGATCCCCGGCGTGCAGGTTGCCCCCGTCGATCGAGATGGCGGACTCCTTCGTGTCTCTCCGCGCCGACGCGATCTCGTCGCGCAGATCGCGTACCTGATCGCGCAACCGCTCTTCCCGGGCCTTCATCTGCTGCACCATGCTGTCGAACACGCGGGCCAGCCGTCCCAGCTCGTCCGCCCGACGGGCCACGGGGGCCAGGGAGCCCGGCCGGTAATTACCCGCTTCGACCGCCGTCGCGGCCTCGATGACGCGGCCGACCTCTCCCAGGTATTCGACTTCCTGGTCGCGCAGTCGCTTCTTCTCGAGTGACGCGTTGATCCGCGCCCGCAACAGCACCGGATCGAACGGCTTGTGCAGAAAGTCTTCGGCGCCGCGCTCGATGCAGCGCACGATGCCGGGCATGTCGTCCAGCGCCGAGATCATGATTACAGGAATGTCGCGCAGCTTGGGGTCGCCCTTGATCGCCTCCAGCACGGCGAAGCCGTCGAGCTCGGGCATCAGCACGTCGAGCAGGACCAGGTCGAACCGCCGTTGCGCGAGCAGCTCGAGCGCGCGCCGCCCCTGCTCCGCCGTCTCCACCGCATAGCCCGACCGCTCGAGGCGGCGCCGCAGCACGTCGCGATTCTCGGCGCCGTCGTCGACGACCAGGATCTTCGCCCGTGCCTGGGAAACATCGACGCCATTCGCCGTGGCCGGGGCGGCGGCCGTGCTCGGGGCCGGGGTGCCCGCCGGCTGGGCGACGGGGATGAGTCGGCCCGCCGCCGTGAGGATCTTCTGGAGATCGGCGCTGAACGCGGCGTCGCTCCCGTTGGAGCCCGACAGGAGACCGGCGATGGCCTGCACGATCCGATCGCGCGGCCGGCGCAGATCTTCGTACAGACGGGCGACCTCGTCGGCTCCGGCGGCCCGCGCCGTGCCGAGTGTCGCGTTGATCAGCTCGAGCGCCTGACGCGCCGCGTCGAGGGTCTGTTGCAGCGGAGCGCGCCGGTCCGCCAGCGCTTCATCCGCGGCGTCCTCCAGCAGCATCTCGGTGTAGCCGATGACGTGATTCAGCGGCGTGCGCAGATCGTGTCGCAGCTCGGCGAGCGCTTCCGGCGTCACGGCGTCCCGCCGATCAGGGCTTCGATCTTGGACAGCAGCCGGGGCAGCTCCACCGGCTTGGTGTCGTAATCGTTGCAGCCGGCCTCGAGCGCTTTCTCGCGGTCGCCGGCCATGGCGTGGGCGGTGAGCCCGATGATCGGGACATCCTTCGTTTCGGGCACGGCCCGCAGCTGCCGGGTCGCCTCCCAGCCGTCCACTTCCGGCAGACTCATGTCCATGAGGATGAGGTCGAAGCCGCCGCTGCGGGCCACCTCGATGCCCTGTCGCCCGTCCACGGCCATCGTCACCTCGTAGCCTTTACGTTGCAGCCGGCGCGACAGCATGTCGCGGTTCATCTCGTTGTCCTCGACGAGCAGGATCTTCGTCATCTAGGTCCTCCGTTTCTCGGACGCCAGCGCGGTCGCGACGAGCTGGCGCACTTCGCCCAGCAGCGCCTGCGGGTCGTGGCCACCCTTCTGCACCACGCGCTCGACGCCGCCGTTCAAGCGCCGACGGTCTTCCTCGGTCAGATCTTTCGCCGTGATCACTACGATCGGAATGCGCCGCGGGCCGTTCCGCTTGCGCAGCTTGTCCAGGAACTCGAATCCATCCATCTCGGGCATCACCAGATCGAGCAGCACGAGGTCGGGCGGCGGCGTGAGCTGTTGCAGCGCGATGCGTCCGTTGGCGGCCTCGACGACGCGGCACCCCGACTTCTTGAGCTCCTGACGCAGCACGCGGCGGGCGGCCGTGTCGTCTTCGACGATCAGGACCGTGTGCGCCGGACCCGCGGGCACATGCTTCCGGAGCACTCCGGCGAGCCGTCCGCGATCGATCGGCTTGGTGAGATACTCGGCGACGCCCAAGGCGAATCCCAACGGCTTCTCATCGACGACCGTCAGCATGACGACGGGGATTCCGGCGAGGTCGGCGTCGCTCTTGAGGGCGGACAGCACCGCCCAACCATCCATCCCCGGCATCAGGACGTCCAAGGTGATGACGTCGGGCCGCAGCTCGCGCGCCCGGCGCAACGCGGCCGCTCCATCCGCCGCCGTTTCCACCCGGAACCCGTCCTTAGAGAGGGTCCGGCTCAGCAGCTCGCGGACGCCGGGATCGTCGTCCACCACGAGCACCGTCCCGAGCGGCTCCCCCGCCGGCGTGGTCGTGGGCTCCGGCTCTTGGGTCGCCGCGCCCACGGTAATCGGCAACCGGACGATGAAGGTCGATCCAGTCCCCGGGACGCTCTCGACCGTGACGTCCCCACCCATCATTTGACAGAACCGCCGGCTGATGGCCAGGCCCAGACCGGTGCCGCCGTACTTGCTCGCGGTCGAGGCTTCAGCCTGCGCGAAGGCCTGGAACAGCTTGCCGACCTGCTCCGGCGTCATGCCGATACCGGTGTCGCGTACCCGGAGCACGACCTCCGTACCGTCGCGCTCCACCGACAGGGTGATCACGCCTCGTTCCGTGAACTTCGACGCATTGGACAGGAGATTCAGCAGCACCTGACGAACCCGGGTGACATCGGCGCGCATGGCGCCGAGGTCGGTGTCGGCCCGCAGCTCGAACCGGTTGCCGTGCTGCTCCACCAGCGGTCGCACGGTGGTCGCCACCTCGTCGATCACGGGCCGGAGCTCGAACGTCTCCAGGTACAGCTCCATCTTGCCCGCTTCGATCTTCGAGAGATCCAGAATGTCGTTGATCACGGCGAGCAGGTGTTTCCCGGCCGAGTGGATCTTGCTCAGATCGGGGATGTACTCTCCGTGGCCTTCCTCTTCGGCCTGCTCCTGCAGCATTTCGCTGTAGCCGATGATGGCGTTCAGCGGTGTGCGCAGCTCGTGGCTCGTGCTGGCCAGGAATCGGCTCTTCGTCTCATTGGCCTGCTCCGCCTCGCGGCGCGCCTGGAGCAGCTCGCTGACGTCATGGTACAATCCGATCATCCCGACCCGCTCGCCCCCGACCGTAACGGGGATGGACGCGATCTCGACATCCACCGTCGAGCCGTCCTTGCGGATCCGCCGGCCGCTGCCCCCACTGACGCTGCCCTCCTCCATTGCGTGCTCGGTGTACGCCTGCGCCTCGGCGAGGGTCTCCTCGGTCGTCACCAGCCGGTCCAGCTCGCGGCCCTTTACCTCGTCCACCCGGTAGCCGAACAAGCGCTCGAACGCCGGGTTGCAGGAGGTGATCCGTCCGTCCAGGTCCACGTTCACGATCGCCACCGGATTGTTGCTCACGAGCATCTCGAAATGCTGCTGTGCCGCCGCGTACAGCCTGGCGTTTTCGATGGCCATGGCGGCCTGGGGCGCGAACATCATCAGGCGCCGCAAATCCGCGTCGCCGAACTCCCGGGTCGGATCGGAGTGCACGCTCGCGATGGCCCCCACGAGGCGCGAGCCGATCATGAGGGGCGCGGCCATCACCGACTGGATCGTGCTCCGCTCGTATTGGCCCGAGTGCCCCGCCCATTCCTGGTAGCGCGGGATGATCAACGGCTCGTGCGTCTGGGCCACGTGCCCCATCGCCCCCTCACCCAGCGCCATGCGGGTCCCGACGGCGTTGGTCTCCAGATTGTAGCTCGACACGATCACGAGATCGCGGCGGAACTCGTCGAACGTGGCCAGCTCCCCACCCGTGACTCCCAGCAGGGAGACGGCGCGCTGCAGCACGCGCTCCAGCAGCTTGGCCAGCTCCAGCTCGCCGGAAAGGTCCTGCATCGTGTCCAGGACCGCTTCCTGCTCCTGGGCCCGCTCCCGCTCGGCGCTGAACAGCCGCGCGTTCTCGATCGCGATGGCCGCCTGGGCCGCGAACAGGTTCAGCAGGCGCAGGTCGCGCTGCCCGAACGTCCGCGCGGGATCCGAATGCACGCTGGCGATGGCGCCGACCAGGCGCTCCCCGATCATGAGTGGGGCCGCCATCACGGTCTGGATCGTGTTGCGGATGTACTGCGCCGAACGACTCTCCCAATCCTGATACCGAGGAATGATGAGCGGCTCGTGGGTCTGGGCGACGTGCCCCATGGCACCCTCACCGAGAGCCATCCGCGTGCCGACCGCGTTGGTGCCCATGTTGTGGCTGGCGACGATGACCAGCTCCTGCGTCCGCGGCTCGAAAATCGCCAGCTCGCCACCGGTCACGTCGAGCAGAGCGACGGCGCGCCCCAGAACCGCGTGCAGCAACTTGTCCAAGTCCAGTTTCCCTGACAGGTCGGCCAGGGTATCCAGCAGCGCCCGCTGCTCGGCGAGCCGTCCGCGCTCCGCCGCCAGCAGCCGCGTGCGACCGATCGCGATTCCCGCCTGATTCGCCGCCGCCGCGAGAATCTCCAGGTCGCCCTGCTCGAAGGCGTGCCCGCCGGCCCGTTGCACGACGACTTCGCCGATGGCGCTCTGCTCGATCCGCAACGGAAGCTTCAGCTCGGACCGGGAGACGTCCCCGGCATGGAATTCCCCGGCCGACGCGCGGAGCGTGGGCTCGAAGGCGGTGGCGCCGGCCAGGTACATCCCGACCCCGTCGAAGCCGAAGGCCTCGTGCCGCAGACTCTGGACCAGGCTCTGGCACACCTCATCTTCGCTTTGCGCCTCGGCGATCCGATTGCTCAAGCCGAGCAGCGCGGAGCGCAGGCCGGCGGATGTGGTCCGGGCCGTCAAGCGCGCTCTCCGCTTCCCATCACCGTCGCGGGCAACCGGACAGTGAAGGTCGATCCCTTCCCCAACTCACTCAACACCGTGACGTCCCCTCCCATCATCTGACTGAACCGTTTGGTGATCGCGAGGCCGAGGCCCGTGCCCCCGTACTTGCTCGTGGTGGACGCTTCCGCCTGCGCGAACGCCTGAAACAGGCGATCCATCTGGGCCGAGGTCATGCCGACGCCCTCGTCCCCGACGCGCAGGACGATCGCTTCGCCGCCCAGCGCCTCATCCTGCTCGCGGGCGATCGTGAGGGTGATGGCCCCGTGTTCGGTGAACTTGCACGCGTTGGACAGCAGGTTCAGCAGCATCTGCCGCACTTTGGTGAGATCGGCGTGCATGGCGCCGGGTTGCCTCGGAATCTCTACCACCAGCCGATTCGCGTTCTTCTCGACCAGCGGCTGCACTGTGTTCACGACCTCGTCCACCAGCGTCCGGATCTCGAACGTCTCCAGGTACAGCTCCATCTTCCCGGCCTCGATCTTCGACAGGTCGAGGATGTCGTTGATCAGCGCGAGCAGGTGCCGGCCGGCGGTCCGGATCTTGGTCAGGTCCGACGCCAGCCCGGGCTGGCCCATTTCCTCGACCTCTTCCTGCACCATTTCGCTGTAGCCGATGATGGCGTTGAGCGGCGTGCGCAGCTCGTGGCTCATGCTCGCCAGGAACTGGCTCTTGGCGCTGTTCGCGGCCTCGGCGGCACGGCGCGCCACGAGCAGCTCCGTGATGTCGTGATACAGTGCCATCAACCCGACAGGATCGCCCTCCACGATGACCGGAACCGCGAGGATGTCTACGTCCACGAGGGTTCCGTCCTTGCGGCGGCGGCGGCCGATGCCGTGGACCGGACTGGTAAACGCCTGACGGGTGTACTGGATCGCCTCGGATCGGGTCGCATCGGTGGCGACGAGGTCATCCAGATTCCGGCCGATCGCTTCCGCCGAGGGATAGCCGAACAGCGCCTCGAACGCCGGATTGCAGGACTGCACGTTCTGGGTCCGGTCCAGCGTGACGATCGCCACGGGGCTGTTCTTCACCAGCTCCTCGAAGTACTGCTTCTGGCGCTGGGCCGATGCGTACAGGCGGGCGTTCTCGATGGCGATGGCCGCCTGCGGCGCGAACATGGTGAGCAGGCGGAGGTCTTCGGGCCCGAAAATGCGGTGCGGGTCGGAGTGCACTGTAGCGATCGCCCCCACCAGACGGCGGCCGATCAGGAGCGGCGCAGCCATGACCGAATGCACGGTCACGTCGGCGTACTGTCCCGAGCGTCCCAGCCATTCGTGATAGGACGGAATGATCAACGGCTCGCGCGTGCGGGCAACGTGGCCCATCGCGCCTTCACCCAGCTCGAGCCGGGTCCCGGTCGAGTCTTTCCCGATGTTCTCACTCGCGGCCACGACCAGCTGCTTGGGATGCTCTTCGTAGATCGCCACCTCACCGCCGGTGACCCCCAACAGCGTCACCGCGCGGCTCAACACCGCCTGCAGCACGCGCGGCAGCTCCAGGTCCGAGGAGAGATCGGCCATCGTGTCGAGCAGCGCCTTGTGCTCGTCGACGCGACGCCGCTCTTCGGCCAGCAGCCGGGCGCGGCCGATCGCGATGCTCGCCTGGTTGGCGGCCGCCGTCAGGATTTCGAAATCCTCGGCGCCGAAGGCGTTGGGTTCGCTGCTTTCGACCACGAGTACGCCGATGGTCCGGCCGTCGACCCGAAGCGGGACATCGACTTCGGAGCCGCTCGCCAGACTCGGGAGGTAGCCGGCCGCGCGGGTCACGTCGGGGGTGTAGTGCAGCTGGCCGTCCTGGATCGCCCGCTCGGAGAGCCCCTGGCCCCGGAGCACGCGCCACTGCGGTGGGGCGTCGGGCCAGCCGACCGACGCCTGCAACACCCGGTCGCCGGTGGCCTCGTCGACCAGGAACACGCCGAGGAAGTTGTAGCCGATCGCCTCGTCGTGCAGGCCATTCACCATGGAGCCGTAGACGCCGCGCTCGTCGGTCGCTGCTGCGATCGCCGTGGTCAGCCGCAGCAGCGCGGCCTGGCGGTGCGCCTGATCGTGGCGCTCCATCCGGGCGCCGGATCGCCGCGTGGTCGCCCCGCGCGCGCGCGTCATCGACCGGCCCCGTTGACCCGGTGCTTGACGTGATCGCGGACCGTGGCCGCGAGGGCCTCGAGACCCAGGCCGCCCTTGGCCACGACTCGCTCGACACCGCCGTTCAGGCGGTGGCGTTCTTCGTCGGTCAGCTCCTTGGCGGTGATCACGACGACGGGTACGCCGCCCCAGGGATCGTGTTGGCGGACCGCTTCCAGAAACTCGAATCCGTTCATCTCGGGCATCATGAGATCGAGCAGAACGAGATCGGGGACGGGGCCCTTCCCCTCGGCGTACTCCAGTGCCGCGCGTCCGTGCTCCGCCTCGATGACCTCCCAGCCTTCCCCTTCCATGGCGCGGCGCAGCACCGCGCGCGCCTGGGGATCATCATCCACTACCAGCACGCGACGCGCGCCATCGATCCGTCCATACCGCCGCAACACGCGGCCGAGCCGGTCGCGATCGATGGGCTTGGTGAGGAACTCCGATGCGCCCAGCGCAAATCCGAGATTCTTCTCGTCCACCACCGAGAGCATCACGACCGGGATTTCTGCCGTCGCCGCGTCGGCCTTGAGCGCGGTCAACACCGCCCAGCCGTCCAGCCCCGGCATCATGACATCCAGGGTGATCACGTCCGGGTGGTGCTCCCGCGCCGCGGCAAGGCCGCTGGCGCCGTCCACGGCGACGATCACCCGGAGCCCTTCTTTCTCGAGGAAGCGGGCGACCAGGTCGCGCGCCACGGCGTCATCGTCGATGACGAGAACCGCCCCTCGAGCGTCCTTCGTACCTGATATCCCGCCCGAGTCGGCAGACTCGGCGGGTGGAGAGGGGCCGTCGACCGGCAGGCGAACGGTGAAGGTGGACCCTGCGCCGACCTCGCTTTCCACGGTGACGTCTCCACCCATCAGCTGGCAGAACTTGCGACTGATCGCCAGGCCGAGGCCCGTGCCGCCGTATTTGGAGGCGGTCGAGGCTTCGGCCTGGGAAAACGTCTCGAACAACCGGCCCAGCTGCTCGGACGTCATCCCGATGCCCGTGTCGCGCACTCGAAACACGATCTCCGGGCCGGCGCGCTCGGCTTCCAGCGTTATACGTCCGTGGTCGGTGAACTTGCTGGCATTGGAGAGGAGATTGAGCAGCACCTGGCGGAGTCTGGTGGCATCGGACCGGATCGTGCCCAGGTCGTCGCAATGCACGTCGAGTCGATTGGCATTTTTCTCGATCAGGGGCCGCACCGTGGTCGCGACCTGCTCCACCACCGGCGCAACCGCAAACGACTCCAGATACAGCTGCATCTTGCCGGCTTCGATCTTGGAGAGATCGAGCACGTCGTTGATCAGGGACAGCAGATGCTTGCCGGCCGAGTGGATCTTCTGCAGATCCGCGATCGAGCCGTTTTCGCCGCGATCGGCGGCGTCCTCCTGGAGCATCTCGCTGTAGCCGATGATCGCGTTCAACGGCGTCCGCAGCTCGTGGCTCATGCTCGCCAGGAACTGACTCTTGGCGCTGTTCGCGGCTTCGGCGTCGCGGCGCGCCGCGAGCAGCTCCGTGATGTCGTGATACAACGCCATCAGCCCGACCCGGCG
>Ga0075421_100008299_pt1 | contig 12749 bp, 10 predicted proteins | sample SoiMetdeltSBSDD5_FD_75292 | JGI IMG/M metagenome (GOLD analysis project Ga0075421, IMG submission 75292) | Bulk soil microbial communities from a Populus tree surrounding site in Tennessee, USA - Soil MetaG P. deltoides SBSDD5 | ecosystem: Environmental > Terrestrial > Soil > Tree plantation... | reverse complement strand
CGAGGTGCACGAGGAGGCGGAGCGCCTCGAGCACGCGATGTCACCGGTCTTGGAGGAGCGGATGCGGGCGGCGATCGGGGACGCCACGACCTGCCCCCACGGCCACCCGATCGTCGAGGGCGCGCGCGAGGAGGGGGCGCTGCTCGCCGACGTCGAAGTCGGCGCGCAGGTGCGCGTCCTGCGCTTCGAGAACGAGGCCGAGGAGCTGCTGCATTACCTCATGGAGGCCGGGCTGCGGCCGGGGCTGGAGGGCCGGATCGAGAGCTCCGACCCCGAGCGCGTGGTGATCAGCTCGGGCGACGGGAGCCATGAGGTCTCGCGCAGCGTCGCCGAGACCGTCTCGGTGCGGGCCGATCCCTCGCCGCCGCCGCGGGCGCCGCTGCCCGAGCAGCTCGTGCTGTCCTCAGACCGCTACGGGCGCTAGAGGGCCGGGGGCGGCGCCGGGGCGGGGCCGGCGTGGGCGCGACGCCCCGTCACCCGTCCCGCCAGAGGGACGCCGCGCGTCGCCGGCAGCAGCTGCCAGTCCAGGCAGTCAGGGCATTTGCGGCCGAGCCGCCGCGTCTTCGGGTTCTCGCGAGGTCCGTCGAGAATCGAGCCGCAGCGCGGGCAGAGGCTCATACGATCCCGCCCGAGATCTGGCGCAGACGCCGGTAGAGATGGAGATCGGCGTAACGGACGCTGTGGGGCTGTCCGGCCAGCGACCTCTCGTGGTCGCGAACCGCCGCCGCGAGCGCCGACAGACGTCGCTCCGCTACGCGCCGCTCACGCTGGTCGAGCGGCAGCTCCTCGGTGCTTGGCTCCTTCAGGGCTGACTCCATCGTGCCTCCTCTCGCTATCTCAAGTTTCTTGATGAGTTTACTCGACTATACCAACGGCGGGTTCGGATGTGCTTCGCCCCTCGCCCCCCGGGGGCATCCTCGCCACCCTCGTCCTCTGCTTACGGTCACTCCGCGCAACGCTAGGAGCCCGGGCTCAATTCCCGGTAAAAGACCGGTAAACCTTTTCGCGCCGGTGGACGTTCAGGCCGGGGTGCCGGCGCGCAGCGAGGCGAGGGCGCGGGCCAGCCTTGCGACTCCCTCGGGGATGCGCTCGGGAGGCACGCTGGCGAAGGAGAGGCGGAGGCTGCGCTCGCCGCCCTCGAGCATGAAATCGGGGCCGGCGATGAAGGCGACTCCCTCCTGCTTCGCGGCGGCGAGGAGCTCGGTGGTGTCGGTCCCCTCGGCGAGGTCGAGCCAGAGGAAGTAGCCGCCCTGCGGCGTCACGAACTCGGCCTCCGGCAGATGCTCGCCGAGCGCCTCGACCAGCGCGTCGCGGCGCTCGCGCAGGGCGCCGCGCACGAACTCGATGTTCTCGTCGAGCCCCCCGGAGCGGCAGAGCTCGAGCACGACCGACTCGGCCAGCATGTTGGGCGAGATGTAGGTCTCGTTGGCGCGCTTGGCGAGCGCCGCGATCTCCGCCTCGGGTCCCGCCAGGTAGCCGACCCGGACCCCCGGGCTGACCGTCTTCGAGAAGGAGGAGGCGTGCACCACGCGGCCCCCGGCGTCGAGCGCGAGCATCGTCTCCGGACCCCCCTCGCCGAACGGAAGCTCGCGGTAGGGGTCGTCCTCGAAGATCAGGAAGTCGTGCTGCCCGGCGAGCTCGACCAGCCGCCGCCGCTTCTCTGCCGAGAGGGTGCAGCCGGCCGGGTTGTGGAAGTTCGGGATCACGTGGGCGAAGCGGACCGGGCCGCCGGCCAGCGCCCGCTCCAGCGCATCGACGTCGATTCCGTCCTCCTCCAGCGGAACCGGCACCAGCTCGGCGCCGAGCCGGCGCAGCAGCAGCAGCGTGCGGTCATAGGAGGGCTGCTCGACGATCACCCGGTCGCCGGGATCGATCAGATGCTCGAAGAGCATCGCGCCCGCCTCGAGCGAGCCGTTGGTGATCATCACCTGGCTGGGCTCGAGCCCGCCATGGCGCTCCGCCACCCAGCGGCAGAGCTCGGGATGGCCGATCCCGGTGCCGTAGGAGAGCGCCCGCTCCCAGTCCTGCTCGAGCGCGCGGGCGGACGCTTCCCGGACCGCCTCGGCCGGGAGGATGTCCGTGCTGGGGGCGCCGCGGGCGAAGCTGATCGTGTCCGAAGCCATCCCGGCCGAGGCTACCAAGGGCGGAGGCCGCCCGAGCGCGCCGGCCGCCGCCGGCGCGGAGGCTCAGCCGCGCAGGGTCTCGACGGCGATTCTTGCCGCCTCGGTCGGGCTCTCGCCGACCCGCACGCCCTTCGCCTCGAGCGCCTCCTTCTTCGCCTGCGCGGTACCCGAGGAGCCGGAGATGATCGCCCCCGCGTGCCCCATCTGCTTGCCGGGCGGGGCGGTGAAGCCGGCGATGTAGGCGACGACGGGCTTCGAGACGCTCTCGGCGATGAATTCGGCGGCGCGCTCCTCCGCGTCGCCGCCGATCTCCCCGACCATCACGATCAACTCGGTCTCCTCGTCGGCCTCGAAGAGGGTGAGGACGTCGATGAAGTCAGAGCCGACGATCGGGTCGCCGCCGATGCCGACGATGCTCGAGTTGCCCTCGCCCGCCTGCTTCAGCTCGTTGCCGATCTGGTAGGTGAGGGTGCCCGACTTCGAGACGACACCGATCTTGCCCGGGTCGAAGAACTGGGCCGGGATGATGCCGACGTTGGCCTTGCCGGGCGAGAGGACGCCGGGGCAGTTTGGGCCGATCAGCCGCACCCCCGCCTCGCGGGCCTTCCAGTAGGTGCGGAGCATGTCCTGGACCGGGATCCCCTCGGTGATCGCGATCACCGTCCGCGCGCCGGAGTCGATCGCCTCGTCGATCGCTGCGGAGGCGAAGCGGGCGGGGACGAAGATCATCGACGTGTTGGCGCCCGCCTCCTGCACCGCCTCGGCGATCGTGTCGTAGATCGGTACCCCCTCGACGTCCTGGCCGCCCTTGCCCGGGGTGACGCCGGCGACGAGGTCGGTGCCGTAGGCGCGGTTGCGGAGGCCGTGGAAGGAGCCCTCACGGCCGGTCAGGCCGGAGACGACGAGCCGCGTATCCGTATCGACGATGATGCTCACGGGTTCGCCAGCTCCACGACTCGCTTGGCGGCACCGAGCATCGTGCTCTCGACCTCGAGCCCGGGGATCTGCGCCTCCTCCAGCAGCCGCAGCCCCTCCTCGGAGTTCGTACCGTCGAGGCGCACGACCAGCGGCACCTTCAGGTCGATCTGCTTCGAGGCCTCGATGATCCCCCTGGCGACCTCGTCGCAGCGCGTGATCCCGCCGAAGATGTTGAAGAGAACGGCGGTGACCTTGGGGTCCGAGGTGATCACCTCGAGAGCGCTGACGATCGCCTCCGCCTTGGAGCCGCCGCCCGCGTCGAGGAAGTTGGCCGGGTCGCCGCCGGCCTGCGCGACCACGTCGAGCGTGGCCATGCAGAGGCCGGCCCCGTTGCCGAGGATGCCGACGTTGCCGTCGAGTTTGACGTAGGTGAGCCCTCGCTCCTTCGCCATCGCCTCCTGGGGGTCCTCGACCGCGGAGTCGGCGATCTCCGCGAGGTCCTCGTGGCGGAAAAGCGCGTTGCCGTCGATCGTCACCTTGGCGTCGAGCGCGACGACCTCGCGATCGGCGGTGACGATGAGCGGATTGACCTCGATCAGCGTCGCGTCCTCGGTGGTCGCAACCTCGTGCAGGCGCACGAGCACATCGGCGGCGGCGTCGCGCACGTCCTCGGCGAGGCCGGCGTCGTCGACGATCGCCCGCGCCGCGGCGGCGTCGAACTCGCGCGTCGGGTCGATGTGGCGCCTGATCAGGGCGCCGGGGTCCTCGGCCGCGACGGCCTCGATGTCCATGCCGCCCCTGCTCGAGACCATCGCCAGCATCTTCTTCTCGGAGCGGTCCAGGATCACCGAGGCGTAGTACTCGGCGTCGATATCGGAGCCGCCCTCGATCCAGACCCGGTGGACGGTGAAGGGCCCCTCCCCGTGCGGGCCGGTGATCTCCATGCCGAGGATCGCCCCGGCGTGCGCGCGGGCCTCGCCGGCGTCCGCGGCGATCTTGATGCCGCCCGCCTTGCCGCGCCCGCCGATCAGCACCTGAGCCTTGATCGCGCAGGGGAAACCGACCCGCTCGGCCGCCGCGACTGCCTCCTCGACGGTGTCCGCGACCTCGCCGCCGGGCACGGAGACGCCGTGCTTGGCGAAAAGCTGCTTCCCCTGATACTCGAGTAGGTCCATGACTGGGGCGCGTGCGCCGGGGCGCGGCTGGTCAGCCTACGGGAGAACGGCGCGGGGCGGCGGCGACCCCCGATTGGGCATAATGCCCGCCCCGCTCTGACGCGGGAATCGTCTCCAGATGCCGCTACCGAGCCTGAAGAACATCGAGTGGGTGACCACCGACTGCTACGGGACCCTGATCGACTGGGAGAAGGGCATCATCGACGCCTGCCGCAAGGAGGCGGAGAAGGACGGCTTCAGCTTCGAGGAGAGGCCGTTCATCGACCGCTTCATGGAGGTGCAGGCGGAGATCATGAGCGGCTCATACGAGCTCTACGCCGAGGTGCTGCGGCGCACGATCGTCAAGGTGGCGGGCGAGATGGGCTGGGAGGTGGAGCCCTCCCGTGCCCAGTTCCTGCCCGACAGCGTCGCCCGCTGGGCGCCCTTCCGCGAGGCGAACGCGGCGATGGACCGGCTGAGCAAGCGCTACAACATCGGCATCGTCTCCAACATCGACGACAAGCTGCTCGGCATCTCCCGCCGGCACCTGCGCACCGAGCTCGACCTGGTCGTCACCGCACAGCAGGTGCGCAGCTACAAGCCCGACCCGACGCACTTCAAGGAGGCGGCGCGGCGGATCGGCGGCAAGAAGGGCTGGGTCCACATCGGCTCCGGCTACGCCAACGACGTCGCCCCGCTGCTGAAGATGAACGTGCCGGTGATCTGGGTCAACCGCCGCGGCGAGAAGCTGGAGGGCCGCAAGGCCCCCTCCGCGGAGGTGAAAAACCTGCGCGATGCGGCCGCCAAGCTCGGCGCCAAGTAGCTAGAGCCGCTTCGTGAAGTAGAGGTCCCTGGCGCCCTCCCAGCGCGCGGCAGAGCCGGACTCGAAACCGAGAGAGCGGTAGAGCCCGACAGCGGCCTCGTTCGCCTCGTTGGCGTCGAGCTGGATCCGCCTGCAGCCACGGCGCCGGGCCCGTTCGATCGAGGCCTCGGCGAGGGCGCGCCCGGCGCCGCCGCGGCGGGCGCCTGGCTCGACGAAGAGGTCCTCGAGCCAGGCGTCCTCGACGCCGGTCCAGGCGGAGAGGCGAAAGCGAATCTGGGCGACGCCGACGGCGGGCTCGCCGGCCAGCAGGAACTCCGTCCCCGGGTCGGCGATGAGCCGCTCGACGGTGGCGAGGATCACCTCGTCCGTGGGCAGCTCCTCGCCGTAGTAGGAGCGGAAGCCGGCGATCAGGCGGGCGACCTCGCCGGCCTCACCCGGGGGCGCCACGCGGATCGGAAGCTCAGGCCCCAAGGCCCTGGAGGCGCGCGCCGGCGCTCGTGCCCCGTACGCGGTAGAGGTCGATGCGGTTGGCGCCGTCGTGGAGGGCGGACGGCGGCAGCAGGATCGAGTAGCGCGTCTCCCCTCCCTCCTCGAAGCTGCGGCCGACGGCGGCGATGCGGCCGTCGGCCGCCAGCGCCAGCGGCTGGCCCGGGCCGCCCTCGAGGGATCCGCGCTGCAGCAGGAAGGGTAGATCGGGCGCGGCGAGGTCAACCCGGTGCAGCCACCGCGGGGGGCGCGCCTGGCCCGGCGCCGGTACGGGCCGCAGCGCGGCCACCCGCCGGCCGATCAGCTCGCTGTTCGGGCCGAATCGGAAGACGCCGCCCCAGCCACCGTCGCCGAAGAGGCGCTGGATGCGGGCGACGTAGGCCTCACGCTGCCGGCGCGCCGTGGCGAGCGGCAGGCTCGCCTGGCCGCTCCCCTGGTCGGCAACCGTGACCCGGGCCGCCGGGCAGGGGGAACGCGCCCACGGGTAGCGGGCCCCGAGCAGGTCCACGACCTTCGGCAGCACATCGGAGGTGCAGACGTGTCCGTCCTCCACCCTGCCCCGGCGTTGCCCCGGGGCCTTTACGAACAGCGGCACGAAGCCGACCTGGCCGAGGTTGCGAGCGGTGGGGTTGCGCCGTGGCTCACCGGCGATCACGGCGCCGCCGTGGTCGGCGCTGACGACGACGAGCGCCCGGTCCCAGAGGCCGGTCCGCTTCAGCCGCGCGATCACCCGCCCGAGGAGGTGATCGGCGTAGCCGGCCTCGAGCAGGTGGCGCTGCAGCGCGATGCCGGTCACCTGCGGGGTCGTCTGCCAGACGGACCCGTCGTCGAGCAGGTCGAGCAGCTCGTCGCGCAGGTCCGTGTAGCGGCGTCCACCGGGAAGATGAGTCCACGGGTAATGCGGCTTCTCGACGTGGATCAGGTTCAGCACCGCCCGCTGCCCGGGCTCGATCCTCGACGCGAACTCGGCGATCCGCTCCGACTCCTCGGCCCCCACACCGGCGGCGAAGTCACCCGCCAGCTGCTCCGCATTGCCCCCGCTGGAGAGGATCGGGCGGCTGCTCTGGCCCTCCCCGGCGAAGTCCCCGAAGGTCTGGGAGACGTCGGGCAGCGAGTTGCGCCAGGCGTTCGGCAGCAGCAGGTGCTCGGAGACGACACGCAGGTCGGAGAAGAGGTCCGTGAGGCGCTCGTCCTGGGGCGCCGAGTCCTGCTCCTCGCCCGGGCAGAGGGCGGCCGGGCAGATCCTGGTCGCGTTCTCCATCACCCGCATCTCATAGCTGCGGCCGAGCAGCGTGAACACGCTGTGCGGCTGGTCCGCCGCGATCGGCAGCTCGGATGAGTCCGGCAGGCGCCCGGTGAGCAGAGTCGGAACGGCGCGCGAGGTGAAGCCGGCGACCGTGGTCGCGTTCCGGTACCAGGTCGAGCGCCGTCCCAGCTCGGCGAAGGCCGGATAGCGGCGCCCGTCGATCGCTCCCCCCGGGGTCATCAGCGAGCCCTCTGGGAACTCGTCGAAGACGATCCAGACGACCGGCGCCGGACGCGGGATCTGGATGTGGATCGCCCCGGCCTCGGCCCTGGGAAGGACCAGCTCGGAGACGTCGCTGAAGAAGAGGAAGGCCGCGAGGACGATCACCGGCGCGGGGATCAGCACGTCGAGCAGGGATCGCAGGAAGCGGCGGTCGTAGAAGACGGCCACCAGGGCCCCCGCTTCCAGCGCGATCACGAGCAGCAGGCCGGCCGGGCGGCCGATCAGCTGCTTTGCCACCTGCATCGCCAGTGCCGCCGACAGCAATCCCACCAGGCCCAGGTGGATCGCCCAGCGCAGACGGGGGCTGATCCGCAGCGCGATCGCCTCCACGGCGACCATCGCCAGCGGCGGTAGAAGGGTGAAGACGAGCGCGAAGACGACGATGTCCGAGGAGCTGTTGCCGCGGGCGACGAAGAAGTCCGGGTTGCGGCCGAGCAGGTCGAAAAGCGGCTGCGCGAGGGCCAGGGCCCAGAGCGCCGCAAGGTGGCCGCCTCCGACGAGCAGCGAGGGGCGAGCGGCGGCCGTCGCGCCGTCCGCCGGAGTGGGCTGGGACTCGGCGCTCACGGGGAAGCGAATATTCGCATCGTTTAGCGTTTCGCAACTTGGGCAGGGGAACTCTGTTCCGGCAGTAGGCAGGCGCCCCCCAGAAGTTCCATGTCGACGTTCTCCCGGAGACATCCAGGCGTATCGGTCTGCGCCGCCCTCGCGGTCGCGGCCGCGGCCCTGCTCGCCGGCGCAGCCGGCGGCTCCGGCGCCGCGTCGGCGCAGGCGACGGCGCGGCCCAACGTGGTCGTAATCCAGACCGACGACCAGACACTGCAGGAGCTCTACGCGACCTGGCGCACCCCGGCCGGCATCGACGCGCGGGTGATGCCCAACACCCTCGACATGATCGGCAAGGAGGGCATCACCTTCAGCCGCTACTACGCCTCCTATCCGCTTTGCTGCCCCTCGCGGGCGACGCTGCTCAGCGGCCGCTACGCGCACAGCAACGGGGTCATCTCGAACGACCAGCCGCGCGGCGGCTACTACAGCTTCCAGCGCCACCCGATCTTCCGGCACAACCTCGCAGTCTGGCTGCAGCAGGCCGGCTACCGGACGATCCACATCGGAAAGTTCCTCAACCACTACGGCGGCCAGGGCCTCAGCGAGGCCGAGACCCAGGTGCCCCCGGGGTGGGACGACTGGGAGACCTTCCCGGACGAGAACTCCACGCACCTCTACTACGGCTACGACATCAACGTCAACGGCACGATCCAGGGCCCCTTCGGGGATCCCACCTACCAGCAGAAAGACGATCCCGGCTGCCCCGAGACGCCGCCGCTGCTCGGCACCTGCACCTATTCGAACGACGCCCTCACCCAGCGGGCGATCGATCAGATCAACGCCTCGGCGGGGCGGCGCTTCTACCTGCAGCTCGACTACATCGCCCCGCACGGGGACTTCCGCGCGCCGATCGGCCCCGAGCCGGCGGCGCGCCACTACGACACGGCGATCGACACCCCGCTGCCCAAGGACCCGTCGTTCAACGAGGGCAACATCTCCGACAAGCCCACCTTCATCCGCGACGCCGCCGAGTACCTCGACCCGGCCGAGATCCGGCGGATCAGGCGGGGCTATCAGAAGAGCATCGAGTCGCTGCGCTCGGTGGATGACGGAGTGGCGAAGCTGATCGAGGCCCTGCGCGCGGCGGGCCAACTCGACAACACCTATGTCTTCTTCCTCTCCGACAACGGGTTCTTCTTCGGCCAGCACCGCCTCGAGCAGGCGAAGTTCCTCCCCTACGAGGAGGCGGTCCACATGCCGCTGCTGGTGCGCGGGCCGGGGATCGAGCCGGGCTCGCGCACCGGCGAGCTGGTCGCCAACACCGACCTCGCGCCGACGATCCTGAAGCTGACCGGCGCCCGGGCCGACCGCCGCATGGACGGCCGCACGCTGATTCCCTTCTGGGAGGACACCTCGCGCCGCACCCGGCGGCCGATCCTGCTCGAGTCGTTCATCAACGCAACCGACATCAACGGGGACGGGATCCCGGACGGGAGGAGAAGCCGCGGCGCCGGGACGTCGATCGCGGCGCCGCCCGAGAACTACCTCGGGGTGCGGCTCGGCCCGTATGCATATGTCGAGTACGAGACCGGAGACCGCGAGCTGTACGACCTCAGCAAGGACCCCTTCGAGATCAACAACAGGGTCGAGAACCAGTTCTACGACCGCGTGCAGGGCTTCCTGCGGCGTCAGGTCCAGCGGCTCGAGGGCTGCCTCGGGGACGAGTGCCGGATCACCACCGGGCCGCTGCCGAAGCCCGGACCGCCGATCTTCAACGACCCGATCGGGCCGCCCTAGTTGCCGCCGAGGGGCGTCAGCGTGCCGCCGGCACCGATCTCGTAGATGCCGATGTCGTTGCGCCCGGCCCGCAGGGTGAACGGCGGCACGACGGCCCCGAAGGAGGGGTCGCCCTCGTCGAGGAACGACCTGCAGGTGGCGACGACCCTGCCGTTGACGGCAATCGCGATCTCCGCGCCCGGGGCGACCCCCTCGAGGCTGCCGGCGACGAAGGCGGGGAGCTGGTCCGCGGACGGGTCGACGTCGTCGTACTCGCTGGTGTTCTCGATCGTCGCGGTGACGCCCGGCGGGATGCCCGAGGAGACCCCCGGCGCCGCGGTGTTGAGCAGCTCGGGAGCAGGCCCGAGCGCGTAGATCCCGCCCGAGCCGAGACGGAAGAAGGCCTGCTTGACGGCGACCTGGCGCTGCCGGATCACCTCTGACACCGGCAGTCGCACCGTCACCCCCTGCCCGTTGGTCACCTCCGCCTCACCGCCGGGGGAGGTCTGGGAGATCGGCACACCCTGGGTCTTGTAGAGATTGGTGATCCCGAGCTGCTCTGCGATCGTCGGCACGACGTCAACCGTCTCGGTGTGGGTGAGGGAGAGGTGGCCCCTGCGCTGCCCGGGGTACTTGATGAAGAGCGGCGGGTTGCCGACCCCGCCGAGATTCACCTGCTGGGCGATCCGCCGGTAGACCCCCTTGCCCTGGAAGGAGATGCCGTGGTCAGCGGTGACCACGACGAGCGCCCGGTCCCAGATGCCGATCCGGCGCAGCCGCTGCATCAGCAGCCCGACCAGCGTGTCCGCGTAGCCGGTCTGCAGGTAGTGGCGCTGCTCGGCGCTGGCGACCCCCGCCGAGCCCACCGCCCAGCGGGCCGAGCTCGGCGTGTTCAGGTTGGAGAGGTCGGTGTCGAAGTAACTCTGCCCGTCGGGCAGGAAGCGCCAGGGCTCATGGGGCAGCTCCATGTGGATCAGGCTCAGCGAGCGATCCGTGGCGGGGATCGTGTCGATGAAGTGCTCGAACTCACCCGGGCTCGGCGGGGTGAAGAGGTCCTGGGCGAAGCGGCCCGCGCCCTTGTCCCCCTCGTCGCCCCCGTTGTTGCCGAAGTTGCCGAATGTGGTGGAGACGTTCGGAAGGCCGTTGGCCAGCGAGGGCGGCAGGATGATCCTGCCCTCGACGTACTTGAGGTCGTTGACGAGATCGGTCAGCCTCGTCTTCTGGCGCGGCCGCTGCACCTCGCCGCAGAGGTCCTCCGGGCAGACGCTGGTGACCGCCTCCTTGACGTGCAGCCGGTAGGCGCCACCGAGCAGGCTGAAGATGCTGTTCGGCTGGTCCGAGGCAATCGGCAGGGTCGAGCCGCTCGGGTTGTTCCCGGTCATGATCGCCGGCACCGCGCGTCCGGTGAAGTCGGCGACCGTGGTGTTGTTGCGGTACCACGTGGACCTTCGCGCGAGCGCCGCGAAGTGGGGGTAGCGCCTCGCGTCGATCTCCTTGCCGTCCCTGGTCAGCAGGGTCGCGGTCGGGAACTCGTCGAAGATCACCATCACGACCGGGGTGCTCTCCGGCACCCGGACGCCGAGCGCGCCGGCGTCCGGCTGGGGCAGGATCAGCTTCGAGGTGTCGCTGAAGAAGAGGAAGATCACCAGGAAGACGAGCGGTGCTACCGCGAGCACGTCGAGCAGGCTGCGCACGAACCTGGTCCGCACGAGGCCGTAGGCCACGAGGGCGCCGAAGCCGAGCGCCAGGAGGAGGATCAGCGCGGTGGGGCTGGTGAAGATCCGCTTCTCGACCTGCACGAAGAAGACCGCCGCGATCAGCGCCACCAGCGTCAGGTGCAGCGCCCGGTAGGCGGCGCGGCTGGCGATCGCGACCAGCGCCTCCAGGACGAGCAGCGCCAGCGGCGGCAGCACCGTGAAGGCGACCGAGAAGATGATGATGTCGCCGGCGGTGTTGCTGCGGGCGACGAAGAAGTCCGGGTTCTTGCCGAGCAGGTCGAGCAGCGGCTGCACGAAGGCGAAGGCCCAGAGCGCCGCCAGGTGGGCGCCGCCGATCAGCAGCTCGCGCAGGAACGCTCCCCTGAAGGTCTCTCGCAGGCGCTGCACGGCTACTCCAACCCGCTCAGGGGTGAACGAGGTAGAGGACCCTCATCCCGGAGGGCAGCGGTTCGGTTTTCTCGATCTCGAAGCGGTCGGCGAGAGCACGCTCGAATGTCTCCAGCTCGTAGTCGGCGTTGGAGCCCTCGCGCTTGCCGGAGAGGAGGCGGCGGACCATCGGGTCCTCGCGCTTTGGGAACTCGATCACCAGCGACGCGCCCAGCCCCCGCAGCCAGTCGAGGAACTCGGCGATCGGCACGTTGGCGGTGATCGAGACGTGGTGGACCAGCGCCAGGGCCAGAGCGACGTCCGGGGTGCCGCGATCCTCGAGCGGGCGGCGCTCCAGGCCGCGCCAGCCGAGCCCCGGGGAGGGGTCCGCGAGGTTCGCGACCAGCGGCAGGATGCGCCGTTCCCCCTCGGCGCGCAGTGAGCGGTAGAGCGCCTCGACGGTCGCTTGGTCGTAGTCGAAGGCGACCACGGAGTCCGCATGCTCGGCCGCGATCCGCGAGTAGGCGCCGTCGTTGCAGCCCATGTCCCAGACCAGCCCCGGCCGCCTGCCGGCGACCGCCTCGCTCACGAAGGCTGCCTTGCGCTCCGCGTCGGCGTCCGTGTAGGTGTTCTGCTCGCGGTAGCCCGTCCAGGCGGTGTCCCCAGCCTTCCAGCGAAGCCGCGCGACCACCTTTCGCAGCCGCCGGACGTTCGCCTTGATCAGCTCCGGCTTGAAGTTCGCCTTCTTCAGCTCGTCCTTGACCTCGCCGCCCTCGCGCGCCTCGTAGCGGCGCTCGAGCCGGGCGTGTAGCGCGACGTGGGTGAGCACCCCGCGGCGCAGGCGGTCACGGAGGCTGAAGAGGCCGGCGGCCTCGCGCGGGGCGATGCCGTCGATCGAGCCGCGCAGCCAGGGGTGGTAGGGGACGTCGCGGTAGGCCTGCAGCATCAGCGGATAGAGGTAGAGCATGCAGAACTGGCGGTAGCCGGCCCAGGGCTCGCCCTCGCGCAGCCGCTCGAAGGAGCCGACGTCGATGAAGAGCGGCTCCGAGCCCCGGAACTGGACGTTGTAGGGGGTCGCGTCCTTCAGCGTCAGACCCTCCTCCAGGGCGGCGAGCTCGAGGTCGAGCTGGAGCAGCGCGGCGTCCTGGAGCATCCCGAAGGTCCACTCATAGGGATATGAGACGAAGGGGACGCGCTCGTGCTCGAGCACGACGGCGGCCTCCTCGGCCAGCACCCCGCCGACCCGCGCCAGGCCCTCTTCGCCCGCCTCCTCGGTGCCGACCAGCGAGCGGTCCGCGATCAGGCGGTCGA
>Ga0075421_100008290_pt1 | contig 12755 bp, 8 predicted proteins | sample SoiMetdeltSBSDD5_FD_75292 | JGI IMG/M metagenome (GOLD analysis project Ga0075421, IMG submission 75292) | Bulk soil microbial communities from a Populus tree surrounding site in Tennessee, USA - Soil MetaG P. deltoides SBSDD5 | ecosystem: Environmental > Terrestrial > Soil > Tree plantation... | reverse complement strand
CCACCCTCGCCGCCGGCGCGCCGAGCACGCGCGCTCCGGCCAGGCCGGCGCCGGCCAGGGCGGCCGTCCCGAGGAAGCGTCGGCGCGTGGTGCGCGGAGTCATTCCTCGGCGGGCTCCAGCCCCTCCAGGGCATCCGACCAGCGCGGCCAGAGCGCATGCAGGCGGTCGTTGACGAGCCCGGCGGGGAAGCCGCGTCGAAGGAGGAAGGCCCAGAGCTTGCGCAGGCGATGCCGCGGCTCGTCCGCCTCGCGCGACTTCCAGAACCGGCGGGCCAGGCCGTCGATGACATCCGCTTCCTCGACCTCCGTCAGCGCCTCCTTCAAACCGGCCTCGGCGACGCTGCGCCGCACGCCCTTCTTGCGCAGCTCCAGGCGTACGCGGTTGCGTCCCATCCCCGCATGGGCCATGCGCGACCGGGCCAGGCGCGCCGCGAACCCCGCGTCGTCGAGATAGCGGTCGCGCCGGAGCCGCGTGACCGTCTCCTCGATCTCATCGTCCGCGAAGCCGTCGCGCCGCAGGCCGCGGCGGATCTCCTGCTCGGAATGGTCGCGGCGGGCCAGCCGGGCCAGCGCGCGGCCGTAGGGCGTGGGCGGGTTGGAGGTGTCCTTCCGCACGCTGTCCGCGATTCTAACGGCGCGCCCGCCACGCGCAGGCCCGCCGTCCTAGCATGGAATCGTGGGTGCCTCGCGACGCCCACCCCAAGCGCGAGGTGAAGCATGCAAACCCTCCCTCCCCGGAAAGTCGGTCCATTCCCTGGATTCGTGCTGGTGCTGGTCTCCTTCGCACTCATTTCCTGTGGCACCGCCGCGCGGCTGCCCGTGACCGCCGGCATGGGACCGCAGCCGGAATTGCCCAAGCCCGACAAGTCGCTCATCCCCCTGGTCAAGGTCGTGACGGCGAAGGGCTGGCCCGCGGGCGCCACGCCGGTGGCGGCCCAGGGCACGACGGTGGCGCCGTTCGCGCAGGGACTCGATCATCCGCGCTGGGTCTACGTGCTCCCGAACGGCGACGTGCTCGTCGCGGAGACGAACGCGCCGCCGCGGCCGGAGGACGGCAAGGGCATCAAGGGATGGTTCTTCAAGCGCTACCAGAAGAAGGCGGGGGGCGCGGTGCCCAGCGCGAACCGCATCACCCTCCTCCGCGACGCCGACGGTGACGGCCTGGCCGAGGTGAAGACCGTCTTCCTGAAGGACCTCATGGCCCCGTTCGGCATGGCCCTGGTCGGATCGACCCTCTACGTCGCCAACACGGATGCCGTCGTGCGGTTCCCCTATGAGCAGGGACAGACCGCGATCACGGCCGCTCCGGTCAAGGTCGTGGACCTGCCCGGCGGCCCCCTCAACCATCACTGGACGAAGAGCCTCATCGCCAGCCCGGACGGAACGAAGCTCTACGTCGGCGTCGGCTCCAACAGCAACGTGGCCGAGAACGGCATCGAGAAGGAGCAGGGCCGCGCCGCCATCTGGGAGATCGATCCCGCGACGGGCACGCATCGGATCTTCGCCTCCGGCTTGCGGAACCCGGTGGGCATGGCCTGGCAGCCGGAGACGAAAGCGTTGTGGGCGGCCGTCAACGAGCGCGACGAGCTGGGCAGCGACCTCGTGCCCGACTACATGACGTCGGTTCGCGACGGCGCGTTCTACGGCTGGCCCTACAGCTACTACGGCGCCAACGTCGACAAGCGGGTCAAGCCGCCGCGGCCCGACCTCGTCGCGGAGGCGATCGCGCCCGACTACGCCCTGGGCCCGCACACGGCGTCGCTCGGACTCGCCTATGCCGGTGACTCCACGCCCGCGCCCTTCCGTCAGGGCATGTTCGTCGGCCAGCACGGCTCGTGGAACCGGAGCCCGCGGAGCGGATACAAGGTCATCTTCGTGCCGTTCAAGGACGGCATGCCCGCGGGTCCGGCCGTGGACGTGCTCACGGGGTTCGTACGCGAGAACGGCGACGCGATGGGCCGTCCGGTCGGAGTCGCGGTGGACAAGCGCGGCGGCCTGCTCGTGGCCGATGACGTGGGCAACAGCGTCTGGCGGGTGACGGGCGCGACCGGAAGCGCCGCGGCGTCGAACACGCCGCGATAGTCGCGCGCTCCAAAGGCTTGAACGCGTCTCCGGCCGAGCCTGCGCGTGGTACGCTCCTTGTCCCACACCCCGGTGCCGCGGAAGCTCCGCGGCGACCCACCTCGACGGGCACCCCCTATTCCCCTCGCAAGGAGCAGACATGCCAATCTCCCTCAGAGTCGGCCTCGCGCTGACCTTGGTCCTCGCTATCGGTGCCGTGCCCGCGTCCACCGTTTCCGCGGCCCCGCCCGAGGATGACCTCGTCGCCGCGGCCAAGAATGGCCCACTGCAGAAGCTCGGACCCTGGCTCGCGAACCTCAACGACGAGTACCAGGGCTCGTCGAACAAGAAGGGCTTCGCGACGCGCAACCCGGTGCTGAAGGTCGCCGGGGGCAAGGTGGGCGTCCAGCTCGTGGCCTCCGACGCGGCCGCCCTGCAGAGCAGCCTCGCCGGCCTCGGCGCCACCAACGTGAAGGCCGTCGGCGCCATCGTCTCCGCCCAGGTTCCGGTGAGCGCGCTCCGCGACCTGGCCGCGCTGTCTTCGCTCGAGTTCGGCGAGCCCACGATGGCTCGCGTCCGCACCGCCTCCCAGGGCCAGGTGGTGAGCCAGGGCGACGTCAGCCTCGACGCGGCCACCGCCCGCGGGACCGGCTTCGACGGCAGCGGCGTCACTGTCGGCGTGATGTCCGACAGCTACCAGTGCAATCCGCCCGCCTTCGTGCCCGGCGCTCCCAACTCCACCGCCGCGGACGACGAAGCCACGGCGGACGTGCCTCCGGGCGTGGCCGTTCTCGACAACGGCGAATGCCCCGGAAGCGACGAGGGACGCGGAATGGCGCAGCTCGTCCATGACGTCGCGCCGGGCGCGGCCCTGAAGTTCCACACCGCATTCAACAGCCTCCCCGATTTCGCCAGCGGGATCCTCGAGCTGCAGGCCGCGGGGTCGAACGTCATCGTGGACGACGTGATCTATTTCGCGGAGAACATGTTCTCGGACGGGATCGTGGCCCAGGCCGCCGATCGGGCGGTCGGGCGGGGGGCTGCCTACTTCTCGTCCGCCGGCAACGATGCGCGGCATTCCTACGAATCCGATTACCGCGAGACGACGGTGACCAGTCCGTCCAGCGGCAACCTCAACGGCAACGGAGACGCGGCCGTGCTGGCCGTCCATGACTTCGAGGCCGGGGCCGGAGTGGACACCCTGCAGAGGATCCGCGTGACGCAGGCGGGCGGACAGGCGGTGATCCTCTTCAGCTTCCAGTGGGATCAGCCCTTCTTGTCGTCCACGTCCTATGCCCACGCCACCGATCCCACCGCGACCTCCCAGCCGCGCGGGGCGACCGGCGATCTCGACATGCTCATCTACGGCGCGAACGGGACCCTCGTCCCGCTCTGCCCGCCCGGCGTCTCCACCGGCATCACATGTCAGCTCACGGGCACGCGGAACATCGGCCGTGACGCGGTCGACATCGCCGCCCTCGTCGTGACCGGCCCCAAGGACGCGGCGGGCGACTTCTTCATCCGCTTCCGGCGCGCGGGCGGCGCCGCGCCCCAGCACGTCAAGTACGTGGCCTTCGAGCTGGCGGGGACGATCGAGGTCGTCACCCACGACACCCGCAGCGGCACCGCCTACGGCCATACCAACGCGCGCAACGTCGCTTCCGTCGGAGCCAGCTCCTTCTATCTCACGCCCGCCTTCGACGCGCAGTTCTCCGCCCTCGTCCAGGACACGCCCGGCGCCTGCGCGGCCGGGGCCTGCCTCAACGACTTCTCCTCCGCGGGCGGCATTCCGACCTACCTCGACAAGTACGGCGTGCGGCTGGCGACCCCCGAGGTGCGTCAGACGCCGCGCGTCACCGGCCCCGACGGCGGCAACACGACGTTCTTCTTCGCCGACTCCTCGTTCGACGACGACGACGGCGACCTCTGCAACAGCCCGACGAGCCGGTTCATCACCCAGTGCCTCGACAACCCGGCGGACGAGCTGCCGAACTTCTTCGGAACCTCGGCCTCCGCGCCCCACGTGGCGGGGGTGGCCGCGCTGATGCTCGACAAGAACGCGCGCCTGAGCCCCAGCCGGGTCTACGGCATCCTGAGCTCGACCGCGCACGACATGAGGAAGCGCGAGGTCGCGGTGGTGCCGGGGCCGGGCAACTCCGTTTTCTCGCCGTTGCCCGCCGGATACGACTTCGACTCCGGCTACGGGTTCGTGGACGCGGCGGCGGCGCTGGCGGCGACACCCGCGCGTTAGTCTCCGGGGCCCGCGTCTGGCGACGCGGGCCCATCTTTCCCGCTTTGGCGAGCGGACGGCGGATTCAGACCAGGATCTTCTTCACCACCTCGCCGCGCACGTCGGTGAGGCGGAAATCGCGGCCGAGGAGCTTGAAGGTGAGCTTCGTGTGGTCGATGCCGAGCAGGTACAGCATGGTCGCGTGCAGGTCGGGGATGGAGACGACGTCCTCCACCGCCATGTAGCCGAGCTCGTCGGTGGCGCCGTGCGTCATCCCGCCGCGGATGCCACCCCCGGCCATCCAGATCGAGAAGCCTTTGATGTGGTGGTCGCGCCCGTCCCCCTGGGCCATGGGCGTTCGCCCGAACTCGCCCCCCCAGATGACGAGCGTGTCCTCGAGCATTCCCCGTTGCTTGAGGTCCATGACCAGCGCCGCCGAGGCCTGGTCCACTTCCTTGGCCTTGATCGCGATGTCGGCCTTGAGGCGGCTGTGGTTGTCCCAGTCGCGGTGATAGAGCTGGATGAAGCGCACGCCCCGCTCGGCCAGCCGCCGGGCCAGCAGGCAGTTGGCCGCGAAGGAGCCGTCCATGCCCTCGATGCCGTAGGACTCGAGCACGTGGCGCGGCTCGTCCGCGAAGCTGGTGAGGGCGGGAACGGCCGTCTGCATGCGAAAGGCCATTTCGTACTGGCTCAGGCGCGCGGAGACCTCCGGGTCGTCGACCCAGTCGGGCTGCGTCTTGGTGAGGGCGGCCACGGCGTCGATGACGTCCCGTTGCTGGTCGCGGGTGACTCCCTCGGGGTCGCGCAGGTACAGGACGGCGTCGCCCTTGGAGCGGAAGTGCACGCCCTGGAAGCGGCTGGGCAGGAAGCCGCTGTGCCACTGCCGGGCGGCGATCGGCTGCATCTGGCCTCCACGCCCTTGCGAGGTCAGGACGACGAAGCCGGGCAGGTCCTCGGCCTCGGCGCCGATCCCGTACCAGATCCAGGAGCCGGCGGACGGCCGGCCGGAGATCTGCGTGCCCGTGTTCATGAAGGTGTGGGCGGGGTCGTGGTTGATCTGCTCCGTCTGCAGGGACCGCACGATGCAGATCTCGTCGGCGATGGACCCGATGTGGGGGAGCAGGGTCGAGATCTCCTGCCCGGCGCGGCCCCAGCGCTGGAAGGGATGCTGGGGCCCGAAGCATCGCAGCGCCCGGCCCTGGAGCTGGGCGATGGGCTGGCCCTTGGTGAATGATTCGGGCATGGGCGTGCCGTCCATCTGTCCCAGCTTCGGCTTGTAGTCGAAGAGCTCGAGGTGGGAGGGGCCGCCGGCCTGGTAGAGGTGGATGACGCGCTTGGCCCGCGCCGGGAAATGCAGGGCGGGGAGCACGCCGCGCCACCGGTCGGACTCGGCGAAGAGCCGCTTCGGGTCGGCGAGGGCGGCCAGGGCCAGCGCGCCCAGCCCCGTCCCCGCCCGGCCCAGGAAGGCGCGACGCGTCAGCCGCTCGCGCATCCTCTCGAGGTCATCGGTCAGGAGCTCCACCATCGTTGCCTCGCTACGAGCGCGTGATGAGCTCGGGCAGGTTGAGGATCGCCCGCGCCACCGAGATCCAGCCCGCCAGCTCCGCGACGTCGAGATCGCCGGGCACCGGAGCCGCTCCGGCGTGCACGAGCTGGCGGGCCGCCCGCGGATCGGCCGCGTAGCGGGTCCGGTGCGCGCGCAGGAGATCGCCCAGGATACGTCCTTCCTCCTCGCGCGGGCGGCGGCCCAGTGCCCGCTCGTAGGCCCAGCCCAGCCGGCCCTCGAAGGTGGGCCCACCCTCCCGCAGGATCCGCTCCGCGAACACGCGCGCGGCCTCGACGTAGGTCGGATCGTTGAGGAGTGCCAGCGCCTGCTGGGGGACGTTCGCGCGCGTGCGCTCGGCCACGCACTCCTCGCGCGAGGGCGCGTCGAAGGCGGCCAGGCTGGGCTGCGGGAACGTGCGCTGCCACCAGGTGTAGATCGCGCGACGGTACTGGTCTTCGCCCGTGGAGTCGTCCCACTCGCGCGGCGGGAAGTTGAGGTAGGCCCAGAATCCCCGTGGCTGGTAGGGATGCACGGGGGGACCGCCCATCCGGGTGGAGAGCAGGCCGCTGACGGCCAGGGCGTTGTCGCGCACCATCTCCGCGTCCAGCCGCAAGCGGGCCTGCCGGGCGAAAAGGCGATTGTCGGGATCGCGGGCGGCGAGCTCCGGCGCGGTCCGCGAGGCCTGCCGATAGGTGGCGGAGGTGACGAGGGTCCTCACCAGGCGCTTGACGTCCCAGCCCGTCTCGACGAACTCGACGGCGAGCCAATCGAGCAGCTCGGGATGCGTCGGCCACTCGCCCTGTGAGCCCAGGTCTTCGAGCGTCCGCGAGAGGCCGTGGCCGAAGAAGAGGTTCCACTGCCGGTTCACGAAGACGCGCGCGGTGAGGGGGTTCTCGGCGGAGGTGAGCCAGCGCGCGAGGTCGAGGCGGGTCGCCCGCCGGCCGTGCGTCTCGATCTGGGGCAGGAAGTGCGGCACCGCCGGCTCCACGACCTCGCCCGACTCGTCGAGCCAGTTCCCGCGGGGAAGGATCCGCACGGGCTCCGGCGGCTGCGTGGTCGTGATCAGCGATTGGGGAATCTGGGGGACGAGGTCGGCCTTGCGCAGCTCGGCCGCGCGCAGGGCCGCGCGGACCGGCTCCAGGGCGGGAGCGACGCGCCGGTAGAACTTGGCGAGGGACTCCTGCTCCTCCGCCGTCCGCTTCGCGGGGTCCTTGGACGCGAGGTCGACCATGTCCTTCGTGATCACGACTCCGGGCTCGGTGCGGATGGGCGGAGGGTCCGTCGTGCCGGACAGCCGGAAACGGCCGAGGGTGCGGCCCCCTCCCGCGTTCTGGTGGAGGACGAGCGTGAGCGTCGTCTCGTCGCCGCTACCCACCGGCTCCGCCGCCTCCACGACGAGGCGGTGATCGAGGCGGTCGGCGCCGAGCAGGGCCCAGCCCCCGCCGCCCGAGGTGCGGCCGTCGATGGCCGCCGCCGGGCCCAGCGACGCCGCCGCGGCCACCGGAGTCGAGGCGGTCGCGTGGCGCAGGGGAATGCGGCGCCCGGCCGCGTCCTTGATCTCGATCTCGGAGAGGACGAAGCCGCCCGCGGGATCGCGGCCGGGTCCGCCCCTCGGCAGCTCGTCGAACGTCAGGGCGTCGAGGCGGAAGGCGGTGATGGCCTTGAGCGCGGTCTTGAGGCGCACCGTGTAGGTATCGCGGGGAGGCGCGGGTCCGGAGGCGGTCGTCGCGATGAGCGAGAAGTCGTTGCCCTGGATCAGGGGGCGCGTGCCCTGGGCCGTGGACACCTCGACGGGCTCGAGGGCGCTCCAGCTCTGGGTGCGGGTGCCGGCGAGGCTCTTCTCCCAGAGCGGCTGAGCGGCCTCCAGCTCCGGAGTCGAGAGGTCCAGCTGCTTGCGCAGGCGATCGATCTCCGCCTCGAGGGACTCGAGGACGGGCCGCTGCGTCTCGCTGGGCAGGTAGTCCGGATCCCGGCGGCCCACCGGCTTCTCCTTCACGTCCGCGAAGAAGGCGGCGAAGCTGTAGAAGTCGCGGGCCAGGTACGGATCGAACTTGTGGTTGTGGCACTGGGCGCAGCCGATGGTGGCGCCGAGCCAGACCGCGGACGCGTTCCGCACGCGGTCGGCGAGGTAGATGGCCCGGTACTCCCTGGGCTGGGCGCCGCCTTCCTCGGTCGTCTGCAGGATGCGGTTGTAGCCGGAGGCGATGCGTTGCTCGAGGGAGGCATCCGGCAGGAGGTCACCCGCGAGCTGCACGGCCGTGAACTGGTCGAAGGGGAGGTTCCGGTTGAAGGCCCCGATCACGTAATCGCGATAGGGCCAGACCGTGCGCGAGTTGTCGCTGTGATACCCCGCGCTGTCCGCGTAGCGCACGAGGTCGAGCCAGGGAACGGCCATGCGCTCGCCGAAGCGGGGCGAGGCCAGCAGCCGGTCGACCTGGCGCTCGTAGGCATCGGGGGCGGTGTCGGCCAGGAACGCGCGGACCTCCTCCGGCGTGGGGGGCAGGCCGGTGAGGTCGAAGCTCGCCCGCCGCAAGAGCTCGCGGCGCTCCGCTTCCGGAGAGGGAGCGAGGCCGGCCTTCTCGATGCCGGCGAGCACGAAGGCGTCGACCGGGTTGCGCGGCCAGTCGGCATCCTTCACCGCCGGCGGAGAAGGACGCGTGGGGCGGATATACGACCAGTGGGGCTCCCAACGCGCGCCCTGCGCGATCCAGCGGCGCAGGGTGTCGATCTGGGCCGCGCTCAGGCGCGGCTTGCCGCTCGAGACGTGGGGCATCCGCCTCTGCTCGTCCGGATCCGTCACGCGCTCGATCAGCGCGCTCGTCTCGGGGTGGCCGGGGACGATGGCCACCTCGTCCGAGGGGAGGGGGGCCGTCGCCACCTCCTCGAGGTCGAGCCGCAGGTCCATCTGCCGCCGGTTGCGATCGGGGCCGTGGCACGCGTAGCAGTTGTCGGCGAGGATCGGGCGCACGTCCTTGTTGAAGGAGACGAGCGGTCCGTCCGTGGGAGAAGCTGCCGCCTTGGCGACGGCGGCGGGCGGACGCGAGGCCGCCGTCACCACCATCCCCGGGGGCCAGGGCGCGCCGCCGTCGATCCAGCGCCGCACCGTCTCGATCTGCGCGGGGGTGAGGGGCCGGCGGCGCCGAGGCATGCGCTTGTCGGGATCCTCCGCGACCAGCCGCTGATACAGGAGGCTCCCCTTGCCGTCGCCGGGCGTGAAGGCGGCGCCCGAGTCTCCGCCCTTGCGCAGCCCCTCCGGCGTGTCCAGCCGGAGGGCGCCCTCCGTCTTCCGGGGCCCGTGACAGCGCACGCAGGAGGCGGCCAGGATGGGCTGGACGTCGCGCGCGAAATCGACGGCGGGGGCCGGCGTCGTCGGGGCCGGACCCGGCGCCGACGCGAGCGCCCCGCCCACGCTCGCGCAGAGGGCGAAGGCGACGACGGGACCCAGGACCCGGGGGATCTTCATCGTGTGGTCGGTGGCTTCCCGACTAGATAGGGCCTTCGCGCGGCCGTGTCAACCTCGGCACGTCGCTCACGCGGCCGCCGGACGCGATCTCACCGGTAGGGCGGGGGCTTCATGCTGCGGAGGCACTCCGTCTCGATCGTCCCACCGTGCTCGTAGAACCCGAGCATCACCGCATCCAGGCACTCGCCGTGGGCCCATTCGTCGAGGTCGAACGGTCCGTGCCCGAGGGCAGGGACGCGCAGGAGCCGGCAGGAGGGCAGGGTCGAGCAGAAGGCCTCGGCCCATTCGGGCGGGGTCACGTGATCCATGCCCCCGCTGACCACGAGGACGGGTGGAGCGGCGGCGGGCGGAGTAAAGAACGACTCGGGCACCGAATACGTCCGCCAGGCCGCGCAGGCCGCGCGCTCACGACTCACGCGGTAGTCCCCGAGGAACGTTCCGGTGGTGTGACGGCGGACGTCGGCGTCGGTGATGCGCGCCCCGCCTTCCGAGCAGGCGATGGTCAGGTACAGCCCCTCCGCGCCCGGCGGGCCCGCGGGCACGGCGGCGAGCAGCGGCGCGAAGTCACCCGCGGCCGCGCGATGGATGATGTCCGGAAGGCGGCGCTGGCCGGCGGCCGTCGCCAGCAGCGTGCGGATCGCTTCGCCGAACGGCCCGCGGCGGATCTCCCGGGCGCGTCCGCCCGGGGCCGAGGCCGGGATCGGTCCACGGTCGAGGCGGCCCAGAAGGTCGCGCCACTCGCCGCGCAGGTCGGGATAGCGCGCCGCGCAGTCCGGGTCGAGCTGGCAGCCGTCGAGCACGAGGTCGAGGGCACGCTGGGCCGCGACGGCATGGAACAGGGGCGCCTTGTAGTCGAGGGGCGCGAAACCGACCAGGACGGCGGAGCGGACGCGCGCGCCGAACGACTTGAGATAGACCTGGGCCAGGCGCGTGCCGTACGAGAGGGCCCAGAGGTCGATGTGGTCGTAGCCCAGCGCGGCGCGGACGCGGTCGAGGTCCGCGGCGGCGATCTCGGTCGAATACAGGGCCAGGTCGGTGCGTGCCTCCAGATCGCGGCGGCAGCGCACCACCTCCTCCACGGGCTCGTAGTCGTCGAGCGGCGAGCGCTGCTGGAGGGCCGGACAGCGGAGCGCGCTCGAGCCGCCCGTGCCGCGCTGATCGACGAGGACGACGTCGCGCGTGCGGCGGTAGTCCGACCCCGGGCCGAGGTAGAACCCGGCCGCCCCGGAAGCGGCCACGCCCGGACCGCCGTCGAGATGGAACAGGGGGACCGACGTGGGCGTGGGAGAGAGGGCGCGCAGGACGACGACATGCAATGCGATCGTCCGGCCCTGCGGCTGGGCGGGATCTTCGGGGACCGAGAGCAAGCCGCACGACGCGCCTTTCATCGCTCCCTCGGCGGCGCAGGGGGCCAGCGCCAGCCGCGGGTCCGCCGCACCCGCTGATCGCGCCCGGCCGGTTGCCGTGGCGATCAAGCCGAGGAGCGCGGCGAGGAGTCGGCGCTTCCGCACCGAGCGAGGCTAACGCAAATGGCGGACCCCATCCAGCGCGCGCCACGCCTGGGGTATCGTCTGCCCATGCCCCGCTACGCGGCCGTGCTCCGAGGCGTCATGCCCACGAACGCGAAGATGCCGGCGCTGCAGGCCGCGTTCGAGAGCGCCGGCTTCACGGACGTGAGGACCGTCCTCGGCAGCGGCAACGTCGTCTTCACGGCACGGAAAGCGTCCGAGGCTTCGCTCGAGCGCCGCGCGGAAGCGGCCATGAAGGCCAAGCTGGGCCGTGCGTTCCCGACCATCGTGCGCTCGGTGGAGGCGCTCCAGACGATCGTGGCCGCCGACCCCTACGCGGACTTCCCGGTCTCCCGCGGCGCCAAGCGCGTGGTGACGTTCCTGCGCGCGGCGCCGAAAGCGAAGCTCACGCTCCCGATCGAGCTCGACGGCGCGCGCGTCCTGTGCCTTCGCGGCCGTGAGGTCTACAGCGACTACCTCCGCACCCCGAAAGGCCCCGTCTTCATGACGCTCATCGAGAAGACCCTGGGCAAGGAGGTCACGACCCGCACCTGGGACACCGTGGTGAAGCTGGCGCGGGCCTGAGAGCCGCCTACTTGTAGCGGCAGGACGCAGGGTCGTCCTTCTCGAAGTACGACTTGTAGTTCTTCGCCTTCGGGTCGCGGCAGCCGACGAGGTTGAGGAGCTCGACCTTCCGGAACTCGACGGGGTGGCTCTCCGCCTGGACGGAGATGGATCCGCTGGTGAGGATCTCGCCGTCCCGCTTGACCGCGGGATCGTAGTTGGCCACCGCGCCCCCTCCGATCTGCGGCTTCTCGTAGCGGAGCACGGTCTCCCCGTTCACGCGGTGGATGACCTCTCCTCCGCCGTGGACCTCGAACTCCGCGCGCACCCACTGGTCCCCGTCGAAGGTCTTCGACGACGAGTTGATGCAGTGGCGGGTGTCGAGCTGGCCGTTCATCACGACGTTCGTGCCCGGCGTGCAGAGGTTGGCCGTCGAGCGGGCGGTCCCGTCGCCCTTGCCGCCCAGGAGCTGGCCCTCGATGCAGATGGGGAAGTCCTGGTCCTTCTGCATGGTCGCCGCGGGCTGCCCGTGGAACATCACGCCGCTGTTGCGGAAGGCCCAGTCCGGTCCGCCCTTCACCTGCTCGCCGACGAACCGGTACTCGACGGCGACCACGTAGTGCGAGAACGGCGTCTTGTAGAAGAGGTGGCCGAAGCGGCTGTCGAAGGTGGGGTACTTCTCGGGGTCGTAGACGACCTTGAGGACCCCGTTCTCGACGCGGAACGTATCGCCGTAGTTGACGCCGACCTCGTAGCCTTTGATCTTCGGGATCCATCCGTCGAGGCTCTTGCCGTCGAAGAGCGGGATCCATTCCTTCTTGTCGGCATCGGCAGGCTTGGCGGGTGGCGCGGCTCCGGCCACCGTCGGTGCCAGGAGCAGCAGGAGGAGCAGGGGGGCCGGTGTCTTCATGGATCGCGATGATAACCCCGCGCCGGCCCCACGGCGGCCGAGGTGCGGTTCAATGGAATCAGGGGCCGGGGTGAGCCATGAGGAAGTCCGCCGTCGTCGTCGTCGCCGCCGGCCTGGCGCTATCGGCCTGCGGCTCGGTCATCTGTCGCCGTGAGGCGATCCGCGCGGTCCTCCGTGCGCCCCTTCTCACGGGCGAAGACGCGCTGAGCGACGAGATGGCCGGGAACTTCGAGTCCGACCGGGACGAGAACCCTGAGCTCGAGGCCATCGAGAGCGCGATCGAGGGCCAGGCCATCGACGGTCGTGGCGTCTCGATGTGGCTCCAGCGGGGACTGAACCACACTCTCAACCTGACCCTCCGGTTCCCCACGCCGCTGCGCGCCGGCGACGTCCTGCCCGTGGTCGGAGTCCATTCCGCCGACCGGGCGTCCTGGGGGACGTTCCCGAACCCTCCCGCGGGACTGACCGTCGGC
>Ga0075421_100008289_pt1 | contig 12755 bp, 13 predicted proteins | sample SoiMetdeltSBSDD5_FD_75292 | JGI IMG/M metagenome (GOLD analysis project Ga0075421, IMG submission 75292) | Bulk soil microbial communities from a Populus tree surrounding site in Tennessee, USA - Soil MetaG P. deltoides SBSDD5 | ecosystem: Environmental > Terrestrial > Soil > Tree plantation... | reverse complement strand
TCGAGGGCTACGGCCTCACCGAGACCATCTCGCAGACGCACATCAACCCGCCGCAGAACCCGAAGCAGCAGTGCCTCGGCATTCCCACCTTCGACACCGAGGCGCTGGTGGTGGACCCCGAGAGCCTGCGGATCCTCGGCCCGGGAGAGCAGGGCGAGATCCTGGTGCGCGGGCCGCAGCTGCTCAGGGGCTATTGGGGGAACGAACGGGCCACGCGCGAATCGCGCGTCGAGGTCGGCGGCAAGGAGTACTTCCGCACCGGCGACCTCGGCCGCACCGACGCGGACGGCTACTACTTCATCTCCGACCGGCTGAAACGCATGATCAACGCCGCGGGCTTCAAGGTCTGGCCGGCGGAAGTCGAAGCCGCCATGTACCAGCACCCCGCGATCAAGGAGTGCTGCGTCATCGCCGCGCCCGACGAGCGCCGCGGCGAAACGGTGAAGGCGGTGGTGGTGCTCAGGCCCGGCGCCGCGGCGAGCGCGCAGGAGATCGTGGACTGGGCGCGCGGCCGCATGGCGGCCTACAAGGCCCCGCGCCTGGTCGCGTTCACGGACGCGCTGCCGCGCACCGGCTCGGGCAAGCTCATGTGGCGCGCGCTGCAGGAGCAGGAGTGGGGAATACCCGGCGGGAAAACGGCCCCGGGCGGATCCGCCCGGGGCCAGGCGCGTCAGAAGTTGTAGCGCGCGCCGACGGCGAAGGACTTGTTGTCGATGCCGGCAACGTTGGTCTTGAAGCCGTAGTTGCCGTTGTCCTCGTTGTCGACGACGGTGTAGAACGCGTACAGCTTGAACTCCTTGGTGACGTTGTAGTTGTAGGCCAGCGTGTACTGCTTGGCGCCGGCATCGGCCATGTTGACGTCGAGCCGGTCGTCGACCATGCCCAGGTTGACGTGGAACTCGTGCTTGGCCACCGGCACCATCACCGAGACGCGGAAGTAGTCGCGCTGCGTGTCGCCGACCAGCTGGTCGCTCTTCGCCTTCTCGTACAGCGCGCCGACGATCACCTTGCCGCCGAAGTTGTACAGGCCGCCGATGGTGGTGGCGGTGTCCTTGTTGCCGATGCCGCCGCCGAGGTCGGCAGAGTTCTTGGTCTCCGCGTGCGACACCGCGACGTGCAGCGGGCCCTGGTCATAGGCGCCGACCAGCCCCATGTAGCTCGGCTGCGACATGCCCGGCGCGGCGCGCGCCTCGCCCAGGCGCGAATACGCCACGTCCACGGTGAAGGCGCCCATTTTCGGGCTGGTGTACCAGACGGTGTTGTTCATGAAGCCCTGGTTGCCGAAGATCGCCAGCGCCAGCAGCGCGTCCGAGGAATTCCCCGTGTCGTGGTTGTGGTTGCTGATGTAGTCGTAGGTGGCGTAGTACACCGGTCCGATGGTGCGCCCGACCCTTGCGGTGCCGAAGCCGCCCGACATGCCGAGGTAGCTGTCCCGGCTCGAGAACGTGTCGCCGCCGTTGTCCAGCCTGACCCGGCTCTCAATCTGGAAGAACGCGGACAGGCCGTCGCCCAGGTCCTTCTTGCCGCGGAAGCCGATGCGGGAACTGTTGTCCACCACTTCCCAGTCCGTCGGCGCGTTGGTGACGGTGATGCGCTCGTAGCTGACGTTGGCGCGGCCGTAGATCTCGACCCCGGCCGGCGCCTGCGCCAGCGCCAGCGCGGGCAGCGCGCAGGCGGCGCTCACCGCGCCGAGCAGTAGCTTCTTCTTTCTTGGGACTCTCATGACGGCTCTCCTTTGGTTGGATGACCCCCTTGCGATTCCCCCCCGCCGCGCTACTGTACTGAGAATCCGGATCGCCGCGCAACCATCGGCGGAAGCGAGGTCATGCGCCCGGGCGCGGCGCAGCGAGCCGCCGCCGGAAGTCGAGCGACAGCAGCGCCAGGCCGATGGCCACCGCCACGAACACCGGTCCGGCGCCTGCCGCGTCGACCACATGCGAGGCGAGCCACACGCCCGCCGCCTGCCCGGTGAACAGGCTGCAGGCGAACAGCGCCAGCGCCGCGCCGCGCGCCTCCGGCGCCATCTGCGTGGCGTGCACCTGCAGCGTGTTGTGCATCATGTAGAACCCGGCGCCCAGCGCCACCATGCAGGGCAGCGCCCAGCCGGCCGCGGGGGCGGCGGCGAGGCCGAGGAACCCGCAGGCGAGGAATGCGCCGCCGCCCAGCACCAGGCCGCGCTCCCCCAGCCGCGGCACGACGCGCACCGCCATCGAGGCGTACAGCAGGCTGCCGGCGACGGACGCCGCCACGATGGAGCCGCTCGCGCCCAGGCCGAGGCCGAAGCGCAGGTGCAGCTCGAGGGGAATGAAGGCGCTGGCGCCGCTGAACAGCGCCCCCTCGACGAACACGGTCGCCAGCACGACGCGCACCCAAGGGCGGCGCGTCAGCGCCGCCATGCGGCGGAAGGCGTCGCCGAGCGAGCCGCTGTCGGCATGCGCCTCGCGCGTCAGCGCATTGCGGCCGAGCTCCAGCCGCAGCAGCGCGGCAATGAGCGCGTAGAGGACTGCCAGCACGTAGAACATCGCCTGCCAGCCGTAGCGCTCGCCGAGGAAGCCCGCGCCCGCGGTGGCGAGGGCCACGCCGAGCATGTGGCCGATGAGGAAGCGCGCGAGCACCGCCTGGCGGCGCTCGTAGGGCACCGTGTCGCCGATCCAGGCCATCGCCAGCGGGACGATGGCGCCGACCGTGGCGCCGGTGGCGAAGCGCGCGCCGACCAGCAGGGGCAGCGAGGGCGCGAGCGCGCAGGCGAGGTTGCCGGCGGCCGAGACCGCCGTGATCCAGAACACCATGCGGAACTTGCCGATGCGGTCGGCCAGGGGGCCGTTGACCAGCTGCAGCAGCCCGTAGGCCAGGGCGAAGCCGGTGATCACCGCGGCGGCCTCGCCCGGCGTGGCGCCGAAGCTCGCCGCGATCAGCGGCAGCACCGGGTCGGTGGCGCGCGAGGCCGCCGCGCTCGCGAAGGCGGCGAGCGAAAGGAGGAAGACGGCGCGCGTCAGAATTTCAGCGCGCGCTGGACCGCCGGCCGCGCGGCCATCGCCTCGGCCCAGCGCGTCACGTTCGGCAGGCCTTCGAGGATGTCAGGCGCCGCTCCCTTGATGCGGGCGTAGCCCGCGTACAGGGAGAAGTCCGCGATCGTCACCTCGTCGCCGGCGGCGCACTTGCGCTTCGCCAGCTTGTCGTCCCACACCTTGAAGAAGGCGCGCAGGCGGTCCTTGAACAGCTGCGCCGACGGCGCGTGCGGCTCCTTGGAGCGCACGATGCCGAAATAGGCGCCGAAGATCGGCGTGATGTCGGTGGAGGCGTTCATCAGCGCTTCCAGCATGGCGGCGCGCGCGGCGGCGTCCCTCGGCATGTACTTGCCCGATTTCTCCGCGCAGTAGACGAGGATCGCGGTGGACTGCGACAGCGTCACCGGCTTGCCGCCCGCGGCGTCGCGGTCGACGATCACGGGAATCTGGCCGTTCGGGTTCATGGCGAGGAACTGGGGCGTCTTGTGCTCGCCCTTGTCCAGCGCCACCGGGTGGAACTCGTAGGGCAGGCCGCATTCCTCGAGGGCGATGCGGGCGCGCATGCCGTTGGAGGTGCCGGCGGCGTACAGGTCGATCATGGTTGTTCCCTTCTCTCTACAGGTTGAAATCCTTCAGCGCACGCTCGCGCAGCCTGGCTTTCTGCACCTTGCCGCTGGCGGTCATGCCGATGGATTCGAAATTGTCCACGATCCTGAGGTAGCGCGGCACGCGGAAGTTCGCACTGCGGGACTTGCACCACGCCAGCAGCGCGTCCTCGGTCGCCGCCTGCCCCGCCTTGAGCGACACGTAGGCGCAGGGCACTTCGCCCAGCCTCGCATCCGGCACCCCGACCACCTGCGCCGTCTCCACCGCCGGGTGCCCGAGCAGCACCTCCTCCACCTCCGCGGGCGCCACGTTCTCGCCGCCGACGCGGAACACCTCCTTGATCCGCCCCACCATCCGCAGGCGCCCGCCCGGATGCAGCTCGCCCAGGTCGCCGGTGCGCAGGTAGCCGTCCTCGGTGAAGGCCTTCGCGGTCGCCGTCGGGTCCTTGTAGTAGCCGCGCATCACGCTCCAGCCGCGCACCTGGATCTCGCCGTCCACCGTGCGCAGGTGCAGGCCCTGGTGCGGCGTGGCGAGACCCTGCACGCGCAGCTCCTCGGCATCGCGCCAATCGCTCATCACCACGTTGGGCGAGGCTTCCGACAGGCCGTAGGCGGCGCAGATATGCTTCGCGCCGAGCACGTCGATGATCCGGCGCATGGTCTGCGGCCCGGCCGCCGCCCAGCCGCCGCGCAAGGCGAGCTTGCGCCTGGGAAAATCCTCGTGCCCCATCAGCAGCTGGAAGATGGTGTCGTTGCCCGAGGTGAGCGTGCAGCGCTCCTGCTCCATCATCTCCAGCGCCGCGCCCGCTTCGAAGCTGGGCAGCGTGACGAGGCAGGCGCCATGCACCAGGCACACCAGGGCCGACAGGGTGGAGCCGCCGACGTGGAAAAAGGGCCGGCAGTTGAAGTAGCGGTCGGCAGCCTGCACGCCCATGCGCGCGCCCGCGGCCCAGGCATTGCGCAGCATGCCGTCGTGCATGAGCATCACGCCCTTGGGGTAGGCCGTGGTGCCGGAGGTGAACTGGATGAGGAGCAGGTCCTCCGGCGCCACCTCGACAGGCGCGAAGGGCGCGGCGCGCAGCTCGCCCACGCGCACGGCGTGCGCGAGCTTCGGCAGCCTGGGCCGGATCGACGGCAGCATCGCCTCGTAGTCGTTGTTGAGGAAGCGCGGCGCGTAGAGGAGCGCCCTGCAATCCGCCTGCCGCAGGCAGAACTCGAGCTCCGCCGCCTTGAAGCGCGTGTTCACCGGCACGGTGACGGCGCCGAGCAGCGCGGCGCCGTAGAACAGCGCGAGCCAGTGCTCGTCGTTGCCCATCAGCAGCGCGACGTGGTCGCCCTTCCCCAGGCCGAGCGCCTGCAGGCTGCCGGCGGCCTGCCGCGCGCGCGCGAGGAGCCCGCCGTAGGTCAGGCGCGCCGTGGCGGTGACCAGCGCCGCGGCCGCCGGATCCTGCGCCGCGAGGACTTCGCCGAGCGTGCGCGGGATCCAGGCGCTCACCGCCTGCCCATCCAGTCGCCGGCGGCGAGCTGCTCGTCGATCGCCGCGATCTCGGTTGCCAGCGCGCCCTGCGGGTCGAGCTCCACGCCGCGGTCGATCGAGCGCTTGGCGAGGCGCAGCGCCTGCGCCGGCGCCCCGACGATGGTTTTCGCGATCCCGGCGATGACGGCGTCGAGCTTTTCGGGCGCCACCAGCCTCGACACCAGCCCGTGGCGCTCGGCCTCCTCCGCCGTGAGCGTGCGGCCGGTGAACATCAGGTCCTTCGCCAGCCGCTTGCCGAGGATGCGCGGCAGGCGCTGCGTCGCGCCCACCGTGCCGCGCAGCGCCTCCGGAATGCGGAACGAGGCCGCGGGCGTGGCGACGATGAAGTCGCAGGCCGCCGCGATCTCGCAGCCGGAACCGACCACCGGACCTTCGATCACCGCGACGGCGGGCATCGCCAGCGCTTCGAGGGCGGCGTAGGCGGCAAAGGCCTTCATGCGGCGCTCGCGTACCTGCGCCGCGTCCATGCCCTGGCGCTCCTTCAGGTCCGCGCCGGCGCAGAACACCGGGCCGTTCGCCCTGACGAGGACCAGCCGGACCGAGGCGTCCATGCCCTGCGCCGCCGCGCGCAGGGCCTCGCACAGCGCGAGGTCGAGCGCGTTGCGGCTCCCGGGCCGGTCGAGGGTGAGCGTCGCGACGCCGTCCTTCGTCTCGCAGAGGAGCGTCATATCGCCTTCGCCTCGCGCAGGGCCGCGATGCGCTCGTCGCTGTAGCCCAGGCGCTCCTTGAGGATCGCCGCCGTGTGCTCGCCGAGGGCCGGCGGACGCCCGATCTGCGGATCGTCCCAGCCGAGGAACTTGTAGGGCAGCGCGAGCGCCTTGAATTCCCCCACGCCGGGGTAGTCGAAGCTGCCCACCATCCTGCGCGCGCGCACCTGGGGATCGGCGAGCACCTCGGCGACGTCGTTCACCGGCCCCACCGGCACGTCGGCGGCATCGAGCTTCGCGATCAGCTCCGCGCGCGTGAGCTTCTCGACAGCTCGAGTGAGCTCGGTCATGACCTCGCCGCGGCGCGCAACGCGCGCCGCGTTGGCGGAAAAAATGGGGTCAGACCCCATTTTTTCCAATCCAAGCGCGTCGCACAGCGGCTGCCAGTGCTGGTCGCTCGCCGTGATGTGCGCGTACTTGCCGTCCTTGCAGCGGAAGGTGGCCGAAGGCACGCGGCCCGGATGCTCGGTGCCCAGGCGCGGCGGCACTTCGCCGAGGGCGAAGTAGCGTGCGGCGGCCAGCGTGAGCAGCGACACCTGCCCGTCGAGCATGGAGAAATCCACCTGCGCGCCGCGTCCGGTCCGCTCGCGGCCGGAGAGCGCCGCAAGGATCGCGATCGCCACCCACAGCCCCGAGCTGAGGTCCGCCACCGGCAATCCCGGCTTCACCGGCCCGCCGCCCTTTTCGCCGGTGAGGCTCATCAGTCCGCCCATCGCCTGGAACACGGTGTCGTAGCCCTTTTTCTGCGCGTAGGGCCCGGTCTGGCCGAAGCCGGTGCAGGAGACGTACACCAGCTTCGGATTGAGCGCCGAGAGCGTGGCGTAGTCCAGGCCCTGCCGTCCCAGCGTGCCGACCGGGAAATTCTCGACGAGCACGTCGGCCTGCTGCGCGAGCCCGCGGATGATGCGGCGGCCTTCGTCCGAGCGCAGGTTGACGGTGATCGACGCCTTCGAGCGGTTGCAGGCGAAGTAGTAGGCGCTGTCCCGCCCGAGCTGCGGCTCGAAGCCGCGCGTCTCGTCGCCCGCCCCCGGCTGCTCGACCTTGATCACCGCGGCGCCCAGCTCGGCGAGGATCATGCTCGCGAACGGACAGGCGAGCACGCGCGACAGGTCGAGGATCGTCAGGTGCTCGAGCGGCTTCATCTCAGCGCCAGGCGAGGAAGGCGATGCCGGCGAGGACCAGCGCGGCGCCGAGCACGGTGCGGGCATTGAGCGCCTCGCGGTTCTTCAGCAGCCACACGCTCACCGGGAAGATGACGACCGGCGTGGTGTGCACCACCAGCACCGCGAGCGCGATCTCGAGCCGCGTCATGGCGAGCGAGATGAAGATCGAGCCGAGCGAGGTGAACACCCCGCAGCCGGTGTAGAGCAGGACGGCCTTGCGGTCGGCGGCGCGCAGCTGCGCGGCGATCCCCGCCCAGTCCCGCGTCACCACGAACTGGCAGGCGAGCGCCGCCAGCGAGGCGACCACGGTGCCGAGCGCCGCTTCGTCCCAGACGCGCATGGCGAGGCCGCGCAGCACGTTGCCGAAGCCGAAGCCCGCCACGGTGAGCAGGCCGACGAGCATCCCCTTGCGCAGCATCTCCGGCGACAGGGCCTGCACCGACCCGGCGCGCGGCTGGGTGAGCCACAGCCCGAACCACACCAGCGCCATCAGCGCGATCTCGTAGGCGCCGAGGACCTCGTCGGCCAGCAGCCAGGCCGCCACCAGCGCGAATGCCGGCGCCGTCGAATGGAACACGCTCGCGCGCGAGGGCCCGAGGATCCGCACCGCGTCGAACAGGAACCTGCGGCCGAGGAAGGTGCCGATCACGCCGCCGATGGCGAACAGCCCCGCCCCCTTCCAGTTCCAGGCGTAGGGCGCCGCGCGCACCGCCAGCTCGGCCGCGAACAGGGCCGCCGGAAACAGCACATTGGTCGCCAGCACGATGAAGAATCCCGCCTCCACCGGGAGCCGCGCCACCGCGTAGCGGGTGATCATGATGTTGGTGGCGAAGCACAGCATCGCCAGCAGCGCGTAGGTGATGCCCATGCCTCAGGGCTTGCGGAATGACCGCATCCTCTTGTTGGCTTCGCGCCCGCGTTCGAGCGCCGCGGCGAGCGGCAGGTCCGCCGCCTCGTGGAACAGCTCTTTGGTGAGCCGCATCGCCGGGCGGCTCGCGGCAGCGAGCTTCTGCGCCAGCGCGAGCGCCTCGTCGAGCAGGCGCTCCGGCGGCACGACGCGGTTCACCAGGCCCAGCGCCAGCGCGCGCTGCGCGCCGACCGGCTCGCCGAGGCCGACCAGCTCGAAGGCCGCCTTGCGCCCGGCCTGGCGCACGAGGTTCGCCATCACGATCGCCGCCACGATGCCGTGCCTGGTCTCCGGGTAGCCGAGCGTCGCGCCCTCGGCCATCACCGCCAGGTCGCCGGCGATGGCGAGGCCCGCGCCGCCGCCCATCGCCGCGCCGTTGATCGCGGTGACCACGGGCTTCGCCATCCCGGGGAAGGCGAGGTGCAGCTGCATGCTGAGTTCCGCGCGCGCCTCGACGAGCGGCTGGTTCCCGGGCGTGAGTTCCTTGAATTCGGCGAGGTCCGCGCCGGCGCAAAAGCCCTGCCCCGCGCCGGTCAGCACCACGCAGCCCACTGCCTCGTCCGCATCCGCCGCGCGCAGCGCATCGAGCAGCGCCTGCGTCAACGCGGTGTTCAGCGCGTTCCGCTTCTCCGGGCGATTGAGCGTGAGGACGCGCACCGCGCCCTGGTCCCGGACGATGATCACAGGGCCGCGAGGCGCTTGCGCGCCTCCTCCAGTTCGACCATCAGGCGCTTCACCACTTCGGCGGCGGGCAGGATCTCGTTCACCAGGCCGGCGGACTGCCCCGCCTCGACCTTGCCCCATTCGACGTCGCCGTCGAGCGCCGCCTGCTTGAGGGTGGCCGCCCTGAACAGCGCGTCGAGCTCGGCCTGCGGCGCGCCGGCGCGCTCCGCGGCGTCGAATTTCGCGGTGAACGCGTTCTTCAGCTGCCGCACCGGCAGCTTGCCGCGCGCGACGAGCGTCGAGCCGTCCACGTCGGCGGCGAGCACCGCGCGCTTGTAGTTGTCGTGCACGCTCGCCTCCGGCGTGGCGATGAAGCGCGTGCCGAGCTGCACCGCGTCCGCGCCGAGCGCGAGGAGCGCCGCGATGCCGGCGCCGTCGGCCACGCCGCCGCTCGCCACCACCGGCAGCTTCGTCGCCTTCACCACGCGGCGCACCAGCACCAGGGTGCTGACCTCGGAGGGCGGCGGGTGCCCGCCCGCCTCCATGCCGTCCACCACCAGGGCGTCCACGCCGGCGGCTTCGGCCTTCTGCGCGTGCTCGACCGAGGCGACGACGTGCAGCCACTTGGCGCCGACGGCGCGAAAGCGCGCGAGCTGCTCCTTCGGCCCGCCCTGCGAGGCCACCATCACGGGAATGCGCGCTTCGAACGCGATGTCGAGCAGGTCGGCGGAGCGCGGATTGTTGAGCGGGATGTTCACGCCGTAGGGCTGGTCGGTGCCCGACTTGATGGCGGCGAGCGAGCGCCGGAATTCGTCGTTGCGCATCGGCCCCGCGGCGATCACGCCGAGCGCCCCGGCGTTGGACACCGCGATCACCAGCGGCGCGCTGGAGGAGGCCCAGCTCATCGCCGCCTGGAACACCGGGTGGCGGATGCCGAGCAGCTCGGTGATGCGCGTCTTCACCGCGGCGCGCCCTCGCGCTCGATGAAGGCGCGCGCGCGCGCGGCGAGCTTGCCGAGCGCGGCGTCGAAGGCGGCGCGCTCCTTCGCGGAAAGGCAATCGAGGAAGGCGTCGTTCCGCTCCGCCGCGGCCCGCATCAGCCCCTGGTACAGCGCGCGCCCGGCGCGCGTCAGCGTGAGCCGCACGCCGCGCCCGTCCTCGGCGTCGATGGCGCGCAGCACCAGGCGCCGCGCGGCGAGGCCCGACACCACGCGGCTCATCTGGCTCTTGTCGATGCCCGCGGCGCGCGCGAGGTCGTTGAGGGACTGCGCGCCCGCGGCGCCGCCGAGCAGCGCCACGCTGCGCCACTCCCACAGGCTGACGCCGAACTCGCGCCGGTAGCGCAGCTCCGCGCCGCGCGACAGGAGATTGGCGACCACGTGCAGCCGGTACGACAGCAGGTCCCGGATGCCGGGCGCGTCAATCGTCGAAGAACGGGGTTTCATGCTCGCCGCGCAGCTTGAGGTCGAAGCGGTAGCGTCCCGGCGCTTCCTCGCGCGCCACCAGCAGCGCGCGCCGCGCCTCGGGCACCGCCTGGTAGACGGGATCCTTCCCGTTCGCCTGCTCGCCGGGAAAAAACATCGTGGTCTTCAGGATGCGCATCAGCCCGGAGAACATCACCATGAAGTTCACGTGCCGCGCGCGGCCCGCGGGCGCGCCCGGGCGCACGCTGCGGAAGGCGTAGTTGCCCGCCTTGTCGGTGGCCGCGCGGCCCCAGCCGAGGAAATCCGCGTCGGCCTCGCGGTGGCGCGGGTCGGCGCGATGGCGGTAGATGCCGTTCGCGTCCGCCTGCCAGATCTCGAGCAGCAGGTTGTCCAGCGGCGCGCCGTCCTCCTGGCGCACGCAGCCGACGATCTCGATCGCCTGTCCCCCGGCCTTGCGGCCCCCGCATTGCGTGAGGTCGTTGGCCCCCGCGTCCACGTAGCGCGGCGGGAAGAACGGCCCGAGGGTGGCTTCTCCGGTGGGAATCACGGCTGGACCGGGGTCGCCTGGCTGCCGCGCAGCACGATCTGGTGCTCGAACACGAGCGCCCCGTGCGGCTCGCCGGCCGGCGGCACCAGGCGCGCGATCAGCCGCTCGCGCGCCGCGGCATCCGGCACGGCGTTCAGGATGCGGTCCTGGGGATTGAGCGGCTCGCCCGGGAAGTACATCTGCGTCACCAGGCGCGACAGCCACACCTTGCCGAAGAGCGAAAAATGGATGTGCGGCGGCCGCCACCAGCCGTCCTTCGTCGGCACCGGGTAGGCGCCCGGCTTCACGGTGCGCAAGGTGAAGGCGCCCGATTCGTCCGTCACCAGGCGCGCCGCGCCGTAGAAGTTGCGGTCCACCGGCGCATGCTCGTCGTCGTTCGGGTGGATGTAGCGCCCCGCGGCGTTGCATTGCCAGATCTCGACCACTGCGCCGCCGACCGGCGCGCCGTCCTCGTCCACCACGCGCACCCGCAGGTGCATCAGCTGGCCGATCGCCTGCGTCTCGCCGCGGCCCGCGATGTCGCCGCCGAGGAGCTGCACGCGCTTCTCGACGCCCGCCGGGCCGGTGAGCTCGGAGAGCGTCGGCGCGCGCCTGACCAGCGGCTCCCGCGGGTTGCGCCAGGGCGTCTGCGGGTAGCCCGGGACGATGCGCGCCGGCTGCGTGCGCTCGTCGCGCGGGGCGATCCGGTAGTCCATCGTTGACAGCCTAGCGCCGGATAGTTGATGATGTCAACTATGGCCGACGTGACGCTGTGCGAGTGCTTCGCGCGCGACGGGCTGCAGCACGAGCCCGCCTTCATCGCCACGGACGTGAAGCGCGCGCTCGTCGAGCGCTTCGCCGCGCTCGGCTTCCGCAGGATCGAGGCCACCTCCTACTCCAACCCGAAAGTCGTGCCCCAGTTCGCCGACGCGAGCGAGCTGCTGCGCTCGCTGCCGCGGCGCGACGGCGCGCATTACAAGGCCACCTGCGCCAACCCGAAGGCGGTGGAGCGCGCCCTCGCCGACCTCGACGCCGGGTTCGGCGTCAACGAGATCAGCCTGCTGGTCTCGGCCACCGAGGCGCATACGCAGAAGAACCTGAAGCGCACGCGCGCCGGGCAGTGGGCGAACGTGGAACAGATGGTGCAGCTCGCCGGCGGGCGCTTCCGGCTGGTGGGCACGGTGTCGGTGGCCTTCGGCTGCCCCTTCGAGGGCAAGGTGGACCCCGGCGTGGTGGCGGCGGACGTGGCGAAGTTCGTCTCCCTCGGCGTCGCGCACGTCGCGCTGGGCGACACCACGGGCCTCGCCACGCCGACGTCCGTGAAGGACATGGTGCGGCGCATGCCCGCGGGCGCCATTCCCATCGCCCACTTCCACGACACGCGCGGCACGGGGCTCGCCAACTATGTGGCGGCGCATGAAGCAGGCGTGCGCTTTTTCGATGCCTCCTTCGGCGGCGTGGGCGGACATCCGGCGAAGGTGAAGTACGGCGGGGGCCACACCGGCAACGTGTGCACCGAGGACCTGGTCAACCTTTTCGAGACGATGGGCATCGATACCGGCATCGATCTGGACAAGCTGCTCGCTGCCGCCGAATATTGCGAGCAGGTGCTTGGCCGTGAGCTGCACGGCCGCGTGACCCGGAGCGGACTCGGCCCCAGGAGATGAAGCCCCCTTATCGCGCCGACCAGGTCGGCAGCCTGCTGCGCCCCGCGGAGCTTTCCGCGGCGCGCAAGGAGTGGAAGCAGGGTGCCCTCGCCGCCGATGCGCTGAAGGTGATCGAGGATCGCGCCATCCGCGAGGCGGTGGCGAAGCAGGAGGCGCTCGGCCTGCAGGCAGTCACCGACGGCGAATTCCGCCGCGACTGGTGGCACCTCGACTTCCTCGCCCAGCTCGATGGCGTCACCACGCGCGAGAACCCGGGTCCGAAGTTCGGCGGCACCGAGGAGCAGCCGCCGATCGCCACCGTCACCGGCAAGGTCGGTTGCTCCAGGCCGATCATGGTGGAGCACTTCGCGTTCCTCAAGTCGGTGGCGAAGGCGACGCCGAAGTTCACCATCCCCTCGCCGTCGATGTTGCACCTGCGGGGCGGACGCAATGCCATCTCCAGGGACGCCTACCCGGACCTGGAGGATTTCTGGGAGGACGTCGCTGCGGCCTACCGCAAGGCGATCGCGCATCTTGCGTCGGCCGGCTGCACTTACCTGCAGCTCGACG
>Ga0075421_100008288_pt1 | contig 12757 bp, 9 predicted proteins | sample SoiMetdeltSBSDD5_FD_75292 | JGI IMG/M metagenome (GOLD analysis project Ga0075421, IMG submission 75292) | Bulk soil microbial communities from a Populus tree surrounding site in Tennessee, USA - Soil MetaG P. deltoides SBSDD5 | ecosystem: Environmental > Terrestrial > Soil > Tree plantation... | reverse complement strand
CGAGGACGTCCGAGAAGTCGAGCACCGATCGATCGTCGAGGGTGCGGCGGTACTGCTCGAGCGCAACCGCGAACATGCGCCGAATGCCTCGCGCCAGCACGACATTCAGATCGCGGTTGAACGCAAACAGCAACAACTGGACGGCTGGCCCGGCCTCCAGCACCGCCGCTCGGTGACGTTTACCGGCGAACTCCGACGGATAGTGCGCGGCTTTGTACGGCTGGATCGCCGGACTCTTGCGCGGCTTCCCCTCGCCGGTCAGAAAGTGCAGGGCCACCCGGTCGAGGACGGCGCGGACTTCCGCGTTGGGCGCATCGGCGAGCGAGGACAACCGCCGGAATTCGCGCGCGAGCAGCTGAAACCGCGGATGGCCGACGGGACCATCGGCGAGAAACCGCTCGAGGCCGCCGTCGATGCCACCGAGTACGGCGTGAAGCTTTTCGACGGCCTGCCTGCAGACTGCTTCGGCGGTCAGGCTCGCTGGTCCTTTCGCGAGGAAACGGTCGAGCGCCGACCGCGCAACCAGCCGCCGATCGAGCAGCGACGCCAGGCCCTCGCGGGTGCGCGACATGCCCAGCTGCGCAAACACGAGCGCGATCTCCGGCTCGGTTCGCGCCAGGCGCGTCAGCGTCCGCAGCGCGCGATCGAGTGCTTCTTCGATCAGCCGCGGGACCTCGGTCTCGTCGGCCATTTCGAAGCCGGGGTCGAGATCGGCCTCGAGCGGAAACTCGCGCAGCAGCGACAGGCAGAACGCGTCGATGGTGCTGATCGCGATATCGCCAAGACGGTCGCGCAATTCGACCCACCGGACGCGATCGATTTCCGAATTGACCGCCGCCGCGCGCAGCTCGTGCAGGATGCGCTCGCGCATCTCCGCCGCGGCCTTGCGCGTGAAGGTGATCGCGAGGATGTTCGCGGGGTCGATGCCCGCCTTGAGCAGGTTCAGGTAGCGCGCGACGAGCACCGAGGTCTTGCCGGTGCCGGCGGACGCTTCGAGCACGACATGGTTGCGCGGATCGACGGCGAACTGTCGCGCGGCGGCGTCCGGATCGAGCCCAGCCGGCGCGGCAACCGTGGACACGGGCGTCACCGGCTCAGCGACGTTGTCGATGCCGGGGGCGGCGTCGAAGAGCGAGGGCTGCGAACGCGACACGGCAGGCTGCTTACTCGTCGCCAATGTAGTCCTTCCGGCAGACGCCGGCGTAGCCGCACCAGATACAGCGATACGGCTCGTCCGGTTTGACGGGGAACGAGCCGGCCTCGATCCCGTTCACGGCGCCAATGAGGCGCTCGGCCCCTTCTTCGAGCGCGCGTTCGAGGGTCGACGAGGCTCCCACCGCCACGAACGCGTTCTTCTCCTTGAACGCCACGTAGCCGGCGCGCGACACGGTCCAGTCGCGGCCGCCGCGGCCGGCAAGATGCTGCTGCGCGCACAAGCCGTAGACCGGCAATTGCAGCGCCCGCGACGGCTTCGGTGCACGACTGAGCTTGTAGTCGATGACACGCAGCGTGCCGTCTTCGAGCAAATCGATGCGGTCGGCTTTGGCGCGCAAGTGGATGGCGCGCGACCCGGCGGCAACGGCAAACTCGAATTCGCCCTCGAGCGGATGCTCGAGCAGACGTTCGACCACCTCGCACTCCTGCTCGATCTCGAAGTTGAACGCCCGCTCCCCGAGCCCCGCGGCCGCCGCCGAGCCAAGCAGATAGGTCCGTTCGAGCGCGCGATCGGCGTCGGGCAACTTCGCGATGGCCGCTTCCGCGACCGAGGCGAACAGTTCGAGCGCCGCCGGCAGATTGCCGGTGGTCACCGCCCGGTGGCCTGCCGCGTGCCACTGCCTGAAGAAGGTCTCGAACACTTCATGGAGGAGCTGGCCGCGCTCCTGCGGGCTCAAGCCAGACTCGTCCTCGCGCTCCTCGTCGAGCTGCAGCACCCGCGCCGCGAAGTACTTGAACGGGCACTCGAGATATCGCTCGACATGGCTGACCGCGTAGACGGTGGGCGCGCGCGCGCCGGCGGCGCCGTGAAAGGCCTCCGCATCGGCCGGCGAGCGTGAGGCGCGCAGCGCCAGCCAGGTACTCGCCTGGTCGGAGATCGAGCGCGCGGAACCCTCACCGCCCATCAGCCAGTCGTGCGCGAAAGTCGCCGGATCGAAAACCCCTTGGGGCCGCTCCACCACGAGGCCACTTGTCTCGATCTCTTCCAACAGCGGTGACAGCGGCACAATCGCGTCGTCCTCGAGCGTGAACGTCGACGCGGACACTCGCGCGCGCGCGAGATGCAGCAGATCGACGAACCGCGCCCGCGCGGCCGCGAGCCGATCGGTTTCGTTCGGCCAACCGAGCTGGGACAGCAGGCTCGCTGGATAGAAGATGCTGCGCCGGGCGCGCTCGGGCCAGTCCGATTCGACCAGGCCCACGAGCCGCACTTCGTCGACGTCCGCGTACGCCGCCGCGGGCGCATCGAGGAGCACGACTCCCTTTGACCCCGCGCTGTCGGCGCTCAGGGCGAAGGTCTGGCCGTCGATCCACCGCCGTACCGCCCCGGCGAGCCGCTCAATGGGCATGGGCGCGTTGCCGTGGCTTTCGCACGCCGCCGCCAGCGCTTCAATAGCGTCGATGACGGCCGCGCGCGCGCGAAGGTGACGACCGGACTCCGACAGAACTTCGTGATCGCGGATGAAGGACAGCAACCCTTGAATCTGCTGCGATGCCGTCGACGCCGTCCGTACGGCTGTCAGGGCATCCGCCGCGGCGATCGCCGCCTTGATCCCCGGTTGCGGTGGCCGTCGCCTCTTTCGCGGGCCGCGCTGGCCATCAGCGATTTGATCGTCGAGCGCTGCCAAACGCTCCCATCCGCCGAGATACTTCTGCTCGCGGAGCCACGAATCGAGCGCCGCAACGTGCTCAGCGGCGGCAACCTCGCCGTTCTCCAGCTCCGCGAAGCGCCAGTGCGGCGAGGCAAGAAGGTGCACGATCGACGAGCGATTCCCTTCCGCCGCGAGAAAGGAGAACACGAGGTCGAGCGCTGCCGCGAACGGCTCAGCGGCGAGCGGCAGTGCATCGTTGGCCCGATAAGGGCGACCGGCATCGCCAAACACGGCGCGCGCGAGATACAAGTACGGCAGCGGCCGCTGATAAACGACCGCAACGCGATTGGGATCCGGGCGCGTCGCCGTCAGTCGCACGATGTCGGCCAGTTCCTCCTCACGATCGCGAAGGACGAACCAGCTGACCGGCACGTCGCTGGATCGTGCCCGAGGCTTGCCCGCCGGAGCTTCAGCGAAAACGGGCCTGCCGGCCGGGGCTTCAGCGAAGGCCGGGGCGACCAGAACCGGCGGCGGCGAGGGCGCGCCGCCCCGCTGCTCTTCGATGCCCGGCATCAGGTCGTGAATGCGCTGATGGAACCCGGCAGCCAGAACGTTCTCCGTTGCGATCACGTCGACGGTCTCGACGCCATGCAGACGCGCGAGCAGATCGAAATCGGCGGTCCACAGCCCGCGAGGATCCGCGGCCTGATCCGGAACCGTCACGATCACGTGGCCGAACGCCGGATGTCCGGTGAGCGTCAACAGCATCGCGCGAAGCGAATGCTCATCGAGCCGTCCGCTGGCGGCAACCAGCGCTTCGAATGCCTCGAAGGCCGCGACCAGGAACCGGGTTTGCCGATAGAGCCGCTCAGCACCGCGATCGCTCTCCACGCTCGACAGCAAGCTGTCGGTCATCAATCGATCGAGGTCCGCCACCGTCTTGTGACGACGACGCAGCTCGTCGTAGAAGGCGAGAATCTCGACGATCAACCCCGGCCGAACGCGAAATGGCGCGGGTGCGCCCGACGCCTGCGCATCCTCGGCGGCGCGAAGCAGCAGCACTTCACGCTCGAACGCGCTGAGCATGCGGGCGCTCGTCCCCAGATGATGAGCGTGGAGCCGATCGTAGAACTGCTCGCGCGTCACGATCTGTGCCGCGCCGGAGTCGGGATTGATCGCCGTGAGGGTTTTCGTCAGGGTCGTAGCGGCGGCGGTGGTGGGCACGATGACGGCGGCGACGCCGCGTGCGCGCGCGATCGCGTCGGCGATCGTTCGATGCATGGCACGGAGATCCGGGGTGCGCAGCAGGCGTGTTGTCCGAGGGGTGATCACTTGAGTGGCGACGCCGACAACTTGGCGAGCTCGTCTTGGGCTCGTTCGAAAATCAAGAGCGCGCCGGCCGCGGCCGACGCCGCCTCCCAGGCCGTCGCCATATTGCCGCTCGTCACCGCGATTCGTCGCGACGCGGCCGCGCGAATGGCCGTCTGGATGGCGTTGGCGAGCATCGACTGGATGGGTTGCGCCTCGGCCGGCGCGGTGACGCGATTCAGCTCGCGCAAGGCTTCGTTGAGCCGAATCGCGAGCGGCTGCAGCGCCGAGGGCGACGGACCCGAGAGCTGCCGTATCTTCTCGACGCCATCGATCGAACGACGGAAACGATCGAGCGCCGGGCGAAGCGCGCGTTGATAGCGCGTCAATCCTTCGCGCCGCGCGGCCCAGGCATCGTGCGCGAGCCGGAGGCGACGCGCCGAATCGAGGCGGCTGTCGAGCGTGGCGAGCAGTGCCGCCGTCATCTCGGGCCGTTTGCGACCGAGTTTGTCGTCGGCTTCGAGCGTCTCGCGCAGCAGCTTCTCGATGCCCGCGACGTCGGCGCGACGAGCGCGCTCGTCGGCACGGCCAAGGATGCGATCGACGACGTTGCGATAGTCGCGATCGGTCTTGACCTCGGCTGCCAGAGCTGCGGAGGCTTTGGCGAGCGTTCCAGCCGACCACGGCGCCCGATTGACGGGCGCGGCGCCTGACGGGCCAAGGCTGTAGGCGATCGCCTCGAGCAGCGACGTGCGTTCGGTCGCGTCCGCGGCGACGGATGCCGCGGCCAGCGCTTGATTGAAGGTGTCCCGCTCGGTAGGCGCCGGCATCTCGGGCAAGCTCTCGGGTAGTGGCGCGGCGGTGGCGACCAGTGTCAAATCAATCCGCGACAACCCCGCCGCCGCTCGCAGGTCCCCGATCGCATCGTCGAGCAGCGTTCCGAGCTGAGCGACGTCGCGGGCGCGATAGCCGTGATGGGCGGCCGGCCAATCGGCCAGCCGCCGCCGCGTCTCGGTCGCGAGCGCGAGACGCTGCGCCGGATCCTGCAGCGTGGCGACGTCGTTCAGCGCTTTGGCGACGTTGGCGCTGAGCGCCTCGAAGTCGATCTCGCCACGGGTCGCCGCATAATGACGAGAACGGACGGCTTCCGTGTAGCGATCGGTCCGATCCCAGTCTACTGCGCCTTCCGCGATGCTCACCAGGTGCAGCGGCGGCGACGGACCGTCGACGGCGCCGAGCGGAATGGACAACACCACGCGATCGGCGACGCGGGCGAAATCGCCGTAGCTCACCAGCGACGAGCCGTCGCGCAGGAAGACGCGATAGAGCAGCGCATCGACGCTCGACTGCGCGCGGATCTCGGCTCGGGCGGCGGTCACGACGATCGCCGCGCACATCACCGTGACCGCAAGGCGCCGCCATCGACCGATTGGGAACATGGGAAATCCCAGCGTAGTAGCAGGCTCGAACCCCGTCAAGCGAGCATTCTCTACCCGAGCCGCGCCTGCGCACTGTTGAAAAGCTGTGGAAGCTCCGTGGATTCGCTGTGGACCGAGCGACACGCGAAATTTATTTTCGCGTTGCCTGCTCGCAACACGTGCCGTGCGCCCTCTGTTGATGCGCCTTCGTGCCTTCTTTCGCTTGTCGACGACGGAGGAGTCGCTAGAATGCTGCCTTCCTGGCAGCATCCACGAGACGTCGAGCGGAGCGACCCAGCGCCCGCCGCGGGGATGTTTGCGCGCTTTTCGGACGGCGGTCACGTGAGCGTTCATCGGCTGAGAGAAACGATCAACGGACGCGAGTACCTCATCGAGGTATCGAGCGTTGGCAGTGACAAGTGGCGGGCACAAATCGCCCGGCTACCCGGCGGGTCGGCGGCGCTGATGCCCTTCTATGGCAAGACCCCGGACGAGGCCGCCGGCCAATTGAGCCACTGGCTGGAGATAGCACACGGCGTCAAACGTTGCTGACCCGTTTCGAACTCTGACGGTGGTTGGGGGGACCTGGCTGGAAAACCTGAACTGAGGTGGCGGGGCGACAAACCGCCCCGCCCGATGGGGTGGACGCGCTTCAGCCTTCGATCAACCGCACTTCTCCGGCGCGCGGTCCCTTGCTCGACTCCTCAGGCGTGAATTCCACCCGCTGACCCTCGCGCAGCAGCTCGAAGACGGCGCCCCGGACGGAGCTGCGATGAAAGAAGTGCTCGATTCCTCCCTCGTCCCGGATGAAACCGAAGCCCTTGTCGATCAGCAGGCGTGCAATGGTCCCGGTCGGCATAACCCGTGTCCTCCGATGAACGAAACTCCCAGACATTCCGAGAGCCCGTCAAGCCCAGAGCTCACCCATCCTGCGTCAGCTCTCCCCTGTCCCCAAGGCGCACGCTGAGCTTGAAAACGCGGCCAGTGTAGGGAGTTCTCCGGCGGAAGTCAAGAAAAGCCGGGGAGTTAGGGTCACGCCCCCAGTGTCCGTGTCTGGGTAAGATCGTGGTGATGGTTCCGGCAATTATCCTCGCCGCGGGACGCTCGTCGCGAATGGGACGTCCCAAAGCCCTGCTGACGTTGCCTCCAGATGGGGTCACGTTTCTGGAGCGGCTCGTCCGGTCGCTCATCGAGGGAGGCGCGACCGATGTCCTGGTGATCGTCCGTTCCGATGACCGCGCGGTCGCGTTCGAAATCGAACGGCTGGCGGCCGACGGATTGGCGGTCCGACTCGTCACGAATCCGAATGCCGATCGCGGACAACTATCGTCGGTCGTGAGTGGCGTGAATGCCGCGGATCATCCGGGTGTGCGGGGCGTCATGATCGCCCCCGTCGATGCTCCGCTCGTGACGCCGGCCTCGGTTCGCCGCATGCTGACGCTGTTTGCCGAGCGGCATGCGCCAGTCGTGCGCGCCACCTATCGCGGCCGTCATGGCCATCCGGTCATCTTTTCGCGATCGGTGTTCGACAGCCTGCGCAGGGCCGATCCCACGATCGGCGCGAAGGCCGTTGTCCATGCGCACGCGAACGAACTGATGGACGTCGAGCTCGACGATCCAGGCGTCATTATGGACGTCGACAATCCCGAGGACTACGCGCGGATTCTCGACGAGACGGACACCGCGGGCTGAACCGCCGCGATGGGTGGCGGTTCCGGAGCTTGCTCGGCACGTCGTGCAGGCACGGTCAGCTCAGGCATCGGCGCGGCCACGAAGAGACGACGCGCGAGCCGCGCCAGCACGCGCGCGCGGCGGGCCGAACGTGCGACACGTGCGCTGTCGGTCGCGATGCCGGTGTTGGCGTACATCTGGCGGTACAACTTCGAGATCAGCACGAACGCCAGACGGGCCTTCATCGACTTCACGCAATCGAGCGATCGCTGCCAGATGAGCGACAGGCTGTAGAACTCGTCCCACGTCGTTTGGGTGAGCCGCCGGATGTCTTCGGCCGACATCGACGGATGCGGCATGTAGATCTTGGGCCGCCGGTCGGGCGGAATCAGCCAGTAGCGCGACAGCGGCATGCCATCGACCTCGGCCGACGCGGACGGCTCGCGTTCCCATTTGGCGAAGTCCACGGTGCCGGGAAATGGCTGCAGCATGACGAACTGCGCGAACGACACGCCCGCTCGCTGCGCGAGCCGCGCGGTTGCGGCGAACGTATCGGGACGATCGCTCGCCAACCCGAAAATGAACGACCCGAGAACGTGCACGCCGTGCTCGGAGAAGGCGCGCAACCGCGTCACGAGCGCTTCGCCGGCATGGTTGAAGTCCTTGAACACCGACTTCAGCCCCTCGGCGGTCACCGACTCGACGCCCACGAGCGCGCCGCGGATCCGTGCGCGGCGCATGGCGCGCAGGAACTCGGGATCCTCGGCCGCCTCCATCGTAATCTGCGTATAGAACACCAGGTCGTCGGGCAACTGTTCCAGACGCGCCATCAGCTCGAAGCGCTGCTCACGAATGGCCGTGAGCCGTTCGAGGTGCGAGGAATCGGCGCGGCGCCTCGCCGCCACCAGATCGGCGAGCGGCACCGGATAGAAATTGTCGTCGGACAGCAGGATGAACCTGAAGCCGCGCCGGCGCAGCGCGACCACTTCTGCGACGACCTCGTCGACGCCGCGCTGACGCGGCTTCTGCCCGTCGGTTCGCCACACCGAGCAGAACGAGCAGTGCTTCGGGCAGCCGCGGATCGTTTGCACCGATCCCCACATGTAACGATCGGCCGGCAGGAGATCCCATCGCGCGGGCACGAACGAGTCCCCCTCGATCCGCCCGCCGTCGTAGAGCGGGTTGATGGATTCACCGGCCGCATCGGCCAGGACGCGCGGCCACACGAGATCGCCGTCGCCTTTGACCACCGCGTGCGCGCCGCCGAGATCGCGCGCCTCGTCCGGATACAACGTCGCATGCACCCCACCGAACACGACGCACGCGCCGCGCGAGCGCGCCGTCCGGCCGACTTCATATCCGCGCAACGCGTTGCCGGTGTGAATGCCGATCCCCACGACGTCCCCAGCCTCGACGCTGTCGGGATCGAACGGATCGAGTGTCTCGTCGACGATGGCTGGCGCGCCGTACTGCGGCGGCGTCGCGCCGGCGAGCACGTACAACCACCGCGGGGTAATGACAGCGGTCCCGAACGAGACGGTCGAGGGATTGACGAGATGGATGCGCATGGGTGTCGGGCGTCAGAAGGATCGCGCGATTGATTTGCCCAGTCTCGAGAAGAACCCCGCCGTGGCCACGGCCGCTTTCTGCGATCCGCGACCGACCTGCACGCCGGCGTCGGCGGTGGCCCCCCATGGGGTCTTCGATGCGGCATCCGCAGGCAGCGGCAACGGCACGATGCCTGGCGGCGTCGGCCCGGGACTCGGTAGACCAGGCAGCACGCTCGGCACCGTCACGTCGAGCGGCCGCGGAGTCGTGGGTTCGGCCTCGGACCGGGGGGGATCGAGAACCTCGCCTGCGACGTCCAACACCGGCGCGCTCGCCGCGGCCTGAGTGGTCTCCGCTGCCGGCGTCGGACGGTGGATCGGGAGACGACGGGCCGCTTCGGATGCGGTCGGCGGCATCAAAGGCGCCGGGACGGGCACGTCGGCGGCAATCGGACCATCGATCGTTGACGTGGCGATTCCGAGCGACGAGCGGACGGCGGCGACAACTTCGCGCTCGATCGCAATCAGCTGGACGTCCGATACTGCAAACGCCAGGGCCAGGAGCACGGGAACGATCGCGGCCGTCCACAGATTCCATCGCTGGGTCGACGTCGTCCTGTTGTCGTCGAGCAGGGACATGACACGCCGTGTGAGCTCCGACGGCACGATTGCCGCGGGAGACAAGATGTCGTGACGCGGCTCGGTATCGATCATCGCCAGCCTGGTGAGCGACAACGCGTAGGCTTTCGCGGACCCGGTGAGATTGACGGTCCAGTCGTCGCAGGCGGTCTCACGGTCGGCGTGAATCCGGCGATCGAGCCACCACACCGCGGGATGCAGGCCGGCCACGGCGCGAACCGCGAGCTGCAGGAGCCGATCGCGATCGTCGCGGCGCTGCACGTGGGCCCACTCGTGAACGACGATGCGATCGAGGTCGCGGTCGGCCAGCGAATCAGCGACCGCCGGCGCGATGGCAATCACCGGCGTGCGACCGCCGAGCACCGCCGCGTAGCGAACGTCATCGGACAACACGAGCCTCGCCCGTCGTCCGCGGCGCGACAGCGCCATCCAGTTGTCGAGCTTCGTCTCGCGCGACTCTGGGAATGGCTGCGCCGCCCGGCGCGCCCGGTGAAGCCCAATCGCTGCCGCAGTGACCCGGCCGAGGCTGATCGTGACCCACAGCGCCCAGATCGCCAGCAGAGCGTTCGCCGCCCACGATGGCGGTGCCGCGACTCGGACCTGCAGCGCCGAGCCGACCAACGGCGATGAAGAGGAAGTGGTCACCGTGACCGTAGTCGGGGCCGAGACAAGCGAGAGGTAGGGAGTGGTTGCGAACGGCAAGAGCAGGACGATCGCCATGGCGGTCCACCACAGGCGATACCGGGCAGTTGCGCCGAGCCGGCGGGACGCACGCAAGAGAGCCGTGGACGCAATCGCGATAACGCTGCCCTGCCAGAGCCAATTGGCAATTGCCTCCACACCGCCTCCTTATCAATCTGGGGGGCTTCGTCCCCCAGACCCCCCTCTAGTGACTGTCGAGCAACTTCTTCAATCGCTCGATTTCCGAGGGATCGACCCGCTCGTCCTCGAGCACGTTGGTAATGAGCAGGCTGGGCGAATTATTGAACAGTCGGGCGACCAGATGCGACAGGGCGCGGCGGCGTGCCTGCTTCTGATCGATCAAGGGCCGGTAGACGAAGGCGCGGCCAGCCTTTTCGTGCGCGACGTAGCCCTTGTTTTCGAGGATCCGCAGCAGCGTCTGGACGGTGCTGTAGTTGACCGCGCGTTTGCCGAGGGCGGCGACGACCTCGGCGACCGTGGCGCGCTGTTGGTCCCACAGCACGGTCATCAGCCGGGCCTCGGCGTCGGTGAGCGTGGGTGAAGGGCGGCGTGGCATGAACACTTAAGTAATTAAAAGTTCGTCGCGGCACTATACGACGGCCCATCGAGGCTGTCAATTAAAGAATTAAAAGTTGAACCCGGCCCTTCACTTGACCGTCTAGTGCGCCTGAGGCATCCTCTACTTGTATGTCAAGTAAAGATTCCGGCAAACGCGTCGAACTCCTGCAGGGCACCCTCGACCTCATCGTCCTGCGCGTGCTCGCGACCATGGGGCCACAGCACGCCTATGGCATCGCCTCGCGCCTCGAGCAGATCGCCGACGATCCCTTCACGCTCAACCAGGGCACGCTCTATCCCGCGCTCGTCCGGCTCGAGCAAAAGGGGTTCATCAAGGGCGCGTGGAAGACCACCGAGAACAATCGCGAGGCGCGGTTCTACGCCATCACCAAGAGCGGCAGCGCGGCACTCGGCGAGGAGACCGAGCGCTGGCGGCGCTTCTCGGGGATGGTCAACAAGTTGTTGTTCAGCGAGTCCGAATGATGCCGACACTGCTCCGATGGGTTCGGCGGGTCGCCGGCCTGTTCCGGTCGTCGCGCGCCGACGCCGACCTGCAGCGCGAACTCAGGTCGCATCTGGCAATGCTCGAGGACGACCATCGGCGGCGCGGGCTCAGCGAGGCCGAAGCGCGCCGCACTGCCAGGGTTCGGCTCGGCGCGATCGAGGCGATCCGCGAGCGCCACCGAGACGCACGGTCGGTGGCCTGGCTCGACGACGCGCGGCGCGACGCGGCGTATGCGGTCCGCCTGCTGCGGCGCAGTCCGGCCCTGGCGGCAACCGTCACCGCGTCGCTCGCGATTGGCATCGGCGGCACCGTCGCGGTCTTCACCGTCGCCAACGCCCTCCTCTTCCGCGCGCCCGCCGGCGTCGCCGAGCCGCATCGGCTGATCGACATCGGAGTCAGCGGCGGCTTCAACCCGGCGTCCTATCCCGTTTACCGCGATGTCGAACGCCGCGCCACGACCTTCGTCGGCGTCCACGCGCGCACCAGGTTCGCGCAGGCCATCAGCCTGTCGTTCCCCGGCCGCACGACCGACACCGCCCGGGTCTTCGGCCAGGTCGTGACGTCGAACTACTTCGCGTCGTTGGGAGTGACGCCCGCCGAGGGCGGCTGGTTCGATGCCGACGACCACGCACCCAGCGTGGTGGTGAGCGACCGGTTCCGCCGTGCCTGGCTGGGATCCGTCGCGCCAATCGGCAGCGTCGTCCATCTGAACGGCGCCCCCTTCGTCGTGAGCGGCGTGGCTCCGCTGGGATTTCGTCCACCAAGCCTCGTCGAAACAGATGTGTGGATCCCGTTGCACGCGGCGCCGATCGCTCACCTGGTCGACCCGCGCGCGTTCCAGGACCGCCGGAAAGCCTGGCTGATCGTCGGCGCACGGCTGCGGCCCGGCATCGCCCTCTCCGCCGTCGAGGCGGAATTGAACGCCATCGCCAGCGACATCGATCGTGAGCATCCCTCATCGGAGCGTGAACCCACGACCTTGAGCGCGGCTCCGGCATCGATGATGCCCGGCGCCCGCGGCGTGACTGCGGTGCTGCTCGGCATTCTCATGGCGTTGACGTTGCTCGTGCTGCTCGTCGCCTGCGCCAACGTCACCGGAGTCCTGTTGGCGCGATCCGACGCTCGACGCCACGAGATGGCGGTGCGGTTGTCGATTGGCGCCGGCCGCGCTCGCCTCGTGCGACAGCTCCTCATTGAAGCCTTGATGCTCTCCTTCGTGGGGAGCATGGCTGGCCTGCTGATGGCGCGCGTGCTGGTGCGCGCGCTCATCGCCGTCCTCCCTGCGCTGCCAATGCCGATCGCCGTGGACTTGCCCCTCGACCTGAGAGTGCTCGCGTTCACGGTCGGACTGTCCGCGGTCGCCGCGGTCGCGTCGGGACTCGCGCCGGCGCTTCGTGCGTCCCGGGCCGCACCGGCGCTGGCGCTGAAAGATGAGGCCGCCGGCCTGGCGCCGCGCTCGCGCCTGCGCAGCGTATTCGTCGTCGGGCAGACCACGATCAGCGTCGCGCTGGTATTCGTGGCGGTCCTGTTCCTCAGGGCACTGACCCATGCGGGAGCGACGGATCCCGGCTACGACGTGCGCGGCGTCGAGATCGTCACCAT
>Ga0075421_100008286_pt1 | contig 12758 bp, 12 predicted proteins | sample SoiMetdeltSBSDD5_FD_75292 | JGI IMG/M metagenome (GOLD analysis project Ga0075421, IMG submission 75292) | Bulk soil microbial communities from a Populus tree surrounding site in Tennessee, USA - Soil MetaG P. deltoides SBSDD5 | ecosystem: Environmental > Terrestrial > Soil > Tree plantation... | reverse complement strand
CTGGTCGGCGTGACCGCTCAGCTCCAGCAGCGAGGCGACCTCGGCCCTCACCCGCATCGGCTCACCGAAAATATTCACCTCCTGCCACTTCTCCACCAGCTTTCGCCCCAGCGTATTTTCCGCCTGAAAGCCGGTGATCAGCACCGTATTCCGCGGATCCTCGATGTTGTTGCGAAGATGGTGTAGAATCCGCCCGGCCTCGCACATCCCCGACGCCGAGATCACCAGAAACGGACCGCGCAGATCGTTCAGCTTCTTCGATTCACTCACGTCCCGAATGTAAGTCAGCGCCTTGAATCCAAACGGATCGCCGCCATCCTTGAGATAGACTCTAGTCTCGACGTCGAAATAGTCGGCGTTCTTCCGATACGCCTCGGTGATATTCACCGCCAGCGGACTGTCCACAAACAACGGAATCCGCGGAATCCGATTTTGATTGGCAAGCTCATGCAGCACCATGACCAATTGCTGCGTACGACCCACCGCGAAAGCCGGAACAATGATCCGCCCTCCCCTCGCTGCCGTGCGATTAATCACGTCCGCGAGCTTGTTCGCGACCAGTTCGCCGGCTTTGTGCAGTCGATCGCCGTAAGTGCTCTCCATGATGAGATAGTCCGCCTGCGGCATGGATTCCGGATCGCGAATCACAGGCAGATTCACGCGGCCCACGTCTCCCGAAAAGATCAACCGCTTGCCCTCTATCTCCAGCGCGACCGAAGATGAGCCCAGCATATGCCCCGCTTCGTAAGCCTGGTAGGTGAACCCGCCGCCAACTTGCTGTGGCGTGTGGTAGGAAACCGGTCGCAGCAGCGGTAGCGTCTTCTCCGCATCCTCCATCGTGTAGAGCGGCAGAACCGCCTCGTGCGGCACACGCCGCTTATCAAGCCGCTTGTTGACGAACTTCGTGTCCGATTCCTGAATGTGCGCCGTATCCCTGAGCATGGACTGGCATAGATCTATCGTCGGCGGCGTCGTATAGATCGGCCCGTCGAATCCATTCTTCACCAGTGTCGGCAGGTTCCCGCTATGATCGATGTGCGCGTGCGACAGCACCACCGCATCGATCGACCGCGCCGGAAAAGGAAGATCCCGATTGCGATTCTCCGCATCCTTGCGCCGCCCCTGGTACAGCCCGCAGTCCAGAAGATAGCGCCGGCCCGCAATCTCCAGGTGGTGCATCGACCCGGTCACAGTCTGGGCCGCGCCCCAAAAAGTAATTTTCATAAACCGTTAGGATACCCTTGACACGCTCCCCTGTCCGAGCTATACCTAGTCTGGAATAGGGAACGATGCCTGAACCGGAAATAGCGCAACTTCTCCCCGGGACACTTTACATGCTGATCCTGCGGACACTCCGCCAGGGTCCTCTGCACGGCTACGCAATCGCCCGCCGGATCAAGGACTCTTCGGCGAAGGGCCTGGAGATCGAAGACGGCTCGCTCTACCCCGCGCTCAACCGGATGCTAGTCAAAGGCTGGCTGACCGCCGAGTGGGGCATTTCGGAAAACAACCGCAAAGCCCGCTTCTATCGCCTAACCTCGGACGGCCGCAAGCAACTGGAGCGGGAAGCCAAGGAGTTCGACAAGCTGGTCCGGGCAATCGACCTCGTCATGAGGACCGCATGAAAGAATTCTTGCGACGTCTCCTGTATCTTCGCCGAGGCTCGCGCTTTCATGAAGAGCTGGATCAGGAAATCGAGTTCCACATCGAGACACGTACCGACGAGCTCGAACAATCCGGCGTACCCAGATTAGAAGCGATAGCCCGAGCGCGCCGCGAGTTCGGCCATACCCCTTTCGTCCGCGAGAGCGCCCGCGCCGCCTGGCAGATCCGCTGGATGGAAGATCTTTTCGCTGACGTGCAATACGCGGCCCGTGCGCTACGCCGCAGCCCCGGTTTCGCTCTCACTGCCATCGTTTCGCTTGCTCTAGGAATCGGCGTCAATACCACGATCTTCAGCCTGACGAATGAGTTTCTTCTCAACTCCCCCTCCTGCCGAAATCCCGAAACGCTAGCTGTCGTACGTCTCGGCGGCAACAGCCATTTACCGATGGCGGAATTCCGATTCGTCCGGAACGCTGGTCTTTTTGAGGGACTCGCGGGCCTGCGCGAGCCCGACGAAGCCAATTGGCGCAGCGGCGAAGAGACCCATCGGCTATGGGCCTCTCGCGTCACCACCAATTTTTTCGAAGTGACTGGCGTTCCCGTTGCCCTTGGCCGGCCCATGCAGGACTCCGATCAAAGCGCGACCGTGATCTCCGATCACTTCTGGCGTAACCGCCTTGGCGCCGATCCCAATGTGTTAGGTCGATCCCTGGTCCTCGACGGCCGGCCCCATACCGTGATCGGAGTGCTTCCCCGTACTCACCGGACCTTCACTGGTTTTGGGCTCGCGCCCGATCTCTACCTGCCCGTCGAACCAGATCAGACGGCAGTCGCCGTCCATCTACGCTTGCCGCAAGGAATGACACGACAGGAAATTCTCGATCGGCTGACGTCCGTGGGTAAAGAATTGGACCGCGTTTTTCCTCAGCCCGACAGCTCCTGGACAAAGGACATCAGGATTACCCCCATCGAAGGCTTTGAGCGTCTCCGCTCCAGCTCTCCGGCCGCGATCGCCGCGTTCTTCGGCTTGCTGATGGCCGTGGTCGCTCTGGTTTTGCTTATCGCCTGCGCGAACGTTGCCAGCCTGTTGCTCGCCCGTTCCTCCAGCCGGCGGCAGGAACTCGCCCTGCGCTTGGCGATCGGGGCAAGCCGCAGCCGCATTATCCGGCAGTTGCTTACCGAGAGTCTCCTACTCGCTATGCTCGGCGCGATTGCCGGATTTGTTTTGAACCTCGGCCTGACGTCGCTGTTCAATAGCGTGCAACTTCCGCTTCCACTACCCGTGCGGCTCATGATTCAACCGGACACACGCCTGCTTCTCTATTCATCCATTCTCGCGCTGCTCAGCGCGCTATTCGCGGGCCTCGGACCGGCCCTCAAAGCTACGCGTGTCGAGTTGAATTCGGCATTGAAACAGTCCGAACACCAGGTAGGCCAGCGCCGGTGGAATCTTCGGAGCACACTCGTAGTCGGGCAACTGGCAGTTTCCATTCTGCTCCTCGGCGTCGGATTTCTCTTCGCGAGAAACCTGCTCAAATCAACCACCATGGGGCCGGGATTCGACGTTGACCGAACTCTTTGGGCGTACGTTAGGCTTGTCCCCGCAAAATACTCAACGCCAAAACAGATTCGCGCCTTCATCGACCGCGAGATCGAAATCCTTCGCGCGACACCGGGCGTGGAATCGGCGGCCATAAACCGCATAGTGCCTCTGAACAATTCCAGCGCTACATTTGAACCCTTTCAAATCGATAACGAACCCGCCAAATATCGGATGCGCCTTCAGGTGAACAACGTTGGACCTGATTATTTCCGGACGATGGGAATCCCCATCCTCGCCGGCGACGAATTCAAGGCGTCCGATCCTGATCAGGTAATCATCATCAATGAAAGCCTGGCCCGGCGCGCCTTTGGCTCTCGGAATCCGGTGGGGCGCACGATCCGGTTCGGAAAGCGGGCGCCGGTCGTCATAGGACTGGCTAAAAACAGTAAGTACTTCACACTCGGAGAGGAGAACGCACCCGCCATCTACGAGCCGTACGCGGCGCAATCCTTGTCGGAGGTGAATCTAAATTTTATGGTTCGCGCTTCACGGCTCTCACCGGCGGACCTCGTCAAGCCGCTCACAAAAGCGCTTGGCGCGCTCGATCCATCCGCCGCCATTGAAGTGAAGCCCATGCGCCACGCCATGGGGATGGCGCTGCTGCCAAGCCAGGTGGGCGCAGCATTGCTCGGAAGCATCGGCCTGCTCGCCCTGACCCTCGCGTCGATCGGTCTATATGGCGTACTCTTCTACACCGTCAGCCGGCGAATTCGCGAGATCGGGTTGCGCGTCGCTCTCGGCGCCCGGCCAGCCAGCATCCTGCGAATGGTTTTCGGCGAAAGCTTTCTGCTAGTAAGTCTCGGATTTGGCATCGGCCTTGGCATCGCGCTCCTGATCACACGTCCGCTCGCAATGTTCCTAGTCCCGGGACTCAGCCCAGCCGATCCGTTATCCTATCTCGCCGTTACAGCCGTCCTAACTATCGTCGCGATCACCGCCACCACCGCTCCCGCACTGCACGCTCTGCGAGTCGACCCATTGACCGCCTTACGCTACGAATAACCTGCGGCATTATAGTAAGTGACATGCACCGCCACATCGCCCTTTTCCTCATCGCCTTTTCGGCGCTAGCCGAAAAGCGCCCCGTCACCATCGCCGACGCAGCCGCCGAACCTCCCACCCGGCACGCGATCACCTGGGCGCCCGACGGCAAGCGATTCGCCTTCCGCGAGTCCGGCGCGATTCGGCAGTACGACGTGAAGTCCGGAACAAAAAAGCAAGTCGTCGCCCTAGACCGCCTGCGCGAAAAAGCCATCAAAGGACCCGCGCCGGAAGTCTTCGACTGGCAGAATCGGCGTGTCGTCGAACCCGTCTTCCAGTGGTCGAGCTCCGGCAAGGAGATGCTCGTCATCGCCGACGCAGATCTCTTCCTGGTCAACGTCGACAAGGGTGACTGGACCCAGCTGACCGCCACCGCCGGCGCCGAGCGCGATCCGAAACTTTCGCCCGATGGCCGCATGGTCGCTTTCCGCCGTAATCAGGATCTCTACTCCCTCGACATCGCCTCGCGCAAGGAAACCCGCCTCACCCACGACGGCTCTGCCACGCTCCTCAACGGGCAGACCGATTGGGTCTATCCCGAGGAGCTGGATCTGGGCACAGCCTACTGGTGGTCACCCGACTCTAAGCGGATCGCCTACCTGCAGTTCGATATCAGCCGCGAACCCGTCTTCCCGCAAGTGGATCTACTTGGCGCGCGCGGAAAGCTCGAGCCCGAGCGCTATCCCAAGGCCGGCGATCCCAATGCCGACGTGCGAGTCGGAGTCACTCCCGCCAGCGGTGGCCCCACCAAATGGATGGACCTCGGCGACACGCGCGACGCCCTGATCGCCCGCGTCGATTGGTTGCCCAACGCCCAATCTCTCGCCGTCCAGCGCTTCAACCGGATTCAGAATCGCCTTGATCTGATGCTCGCCGATCCATCCAGTGGCGCAGCGAAGCTGCTCCTCCAGGAAAAGGACCCGTTCTGGGTCAATCTCAGCGACTCCTATCGATTTCTCAAAGACGGCAAGCGCTTCCTCTGGAGCAGCGAGCGCACTGGATTCCGCCATCTCTACCTCTATTCCATGGACGGAAAACTCGAACGCGCCCTCACCGAAGGCGAGTGGGAGGTGACCGCCCTCACAGGCGTCGACCAAGCCGCGAGTGCGGTGTACTTCACGTCCACCATGCAAAGTCCACTCGAGCGCCATCTCTACCGCGCCGGCTTCGATGGCGCGCCGCCCGTGCAACTCACGAAGATGCCAGGCACACACAGCGTCTCGCTCAGTCCGACTGCCGAATACTTCCTCGATACAGCGTCGAGCATGACCGAGCCCACTCGCCGCACCCTGCACTCCACCGACGGCAAACAGATCGCTGTCTATCAGGAGCCCGACCGGAAAATCACCGAAGAGCTCGCAATTCTACCCAGCGAAATCGTCAAGGTCAAAGCGTCCGACGGCGCCCTTCTCTACGCGCGCCTGATCAAGCCAGCCGGTTTCGTCCCAGGCAAAAAGTATCCGGCAATCGTCATGGTTTACGGCGGACCCCACGCGCAGACAATTCGCGATTCCTGGGGCGGAGCTAATTGGGATCAAGCGCTCGCAGCCCGCGGGTTCGTCATCTGGGGTCTGGACAACCGCGGCTCGGCCGGGCGGGGTCATCGCTGGGAATCCGCGATCTTCCGCAATCTCGGCGCGGCGGAGTTGGAGGATCAGAAGGCAGGATTGCAACACCTCACCTCGCTCGGATTCGTCGATCCAGCCCGGATCGGAATCTATGGCTGGAGTTACGGCGGATTCATGACACTGTACGCGCTAGCCAATGCGCCAACGCTCTTTCGAGCAGGTATCGCCGGCGCGCCCGTGACCGACATGCGCAACTACGACACCATCTACACCGAACGCTACATGGGACTTCCCGCCGACAATCCTGATGGCTATCAACGCAGCTCGGTAGTCGCCAAAGCCTCCGCCATCACGGCGAAGCTGCTGCTCGTACACAATTTCGGCGACGACAATGTGCACTTTCAGAACACGCTTCAAATGGCTAATGCGCTGCAACTGGCCGGCAAGCAATTCGACATGATGGTGTATCCGCAGAAGACGCACGCCGTCACCGGCGCTTTTAAGAAGCAAATGTTGGAAGGCTTAACTCAGTTCTTCGAAAAGAACCTGAAGTGAGCTTACCTGGAGCGGCTGCCGCCACTGGATTCACGCGACACCGCGCCCGCGCCCGACGCCGGACCCGATGATTGCGATGAGGGAACCTCTGCCGTGCGCGTCGATTGCGAGGGAGCCGACGCAATCACACCCGAATAACCCGACGACGTTTGAGCCGCCCCGCGGTAGCCGTAGGAGGCCGAGTCGAAGCCGTGGGGGCTTTGAATCGGCGCAAACGTCACTGGCCGCTCATAAACCTGATGCACCGTACGGGGTGCGTAAAACATGTAGCCGTATGGACTGCGATAAATTCCCCTGTAAGGAAGGTAAGTAATCATTCCAAAGTACGGGTTGTAAATCCACGCGCCGTACGTCAGGGACCCTCCCGAATCGCGAAAACGCTTGGCCGCCGAAACATTCGCCATCGCGATGCCTTCGGCCCGACGCGAGCTCCATCGATTCAGAGCGTCTCCATTCTTGCTGTCGAATCTCTCGGCCGCGATTGCGTTCGGAAGGACCGCCATCTTCCCGCCCTTCACGATCAGCGTATTCACGCCCGTCTCGACTTCGGCTTGTCCCGAGTAAACACGAAGCTGCGCCGGCGCCGAATCGAAGCGATAGATCCCACCTTTGCGGAGATGCACCTTCGCGTCTTTGTAGATAACCGTGACGAGATCTTCACCATCCACAACCTCAGCGTCGGCCTCGATGACGGCAGAGCCGGAGAGAAACTCCACGCGCGAGTCAGTCAGCTTTGTGCTCAGCATCCGCACAGCGCTATTCTCGCCCAGCCGCAGAAACGTCCCCGGAGTGAGCAGAATCTCCGCGCGGCCGTCCTGTGTTCGCAGTTCGTTGCCATCTTTCATCTCCGGAAAGGTAGCGATCTTGACCTCGACCTGCTTCCCATCGAGCAAAACCTGGCCCTCGACATAGTGAATCAATCCCGACTTCGCCGAGATAACCGCTTGCCCCATGGCCGAGCCGCAGAACGTCAACAAACCAAAGGCGCCAATAATCGCGTAGGTCCGCTTCATACTTAGAATCATGAGCTTCGGCAACGTCCGTGTCAAGGGGTAGTGCGCTAATTGTGTGTTGCTGGATTTTTCAATTCGTCTGAGATAGGACGCGCTTGTCCCGTATCGCCTTCCGAGTTTCTAGCGCCTGCTGAATTGCCATACACGCCAGTTCATCAAGATCCACGTGGCGGCCTTCGGGGCAATACGCGCGCAGCAGAGCAATATCTTTTGGGTCTGGGTCGCGCTTCTCGTTTATTGCGGTAAGCACTCGAAGCGCAACTTTGGTTTTCTCGGTCGTCATGGCGTTGGGAAGGATTCCTCATGAAGATTGTATCCTTCCGTCATTAACGAAAGATTAAACGCGGGGGCGTGGCGGGTGTGTTGGTCGGTTTTTCGGATCGGCCCAGTCAAGGAGCAGCGGGGTAAGGGCTTCGGATTCTTTCAGTGACAGCTTGTTGGCTTCTTCGGCAAATACCAAATAATCGATTTCGCCTGCCCGGAGACGACGAATGAGGTCGCGTGCGGTCATTTTCCGGCTTCCATTGTGTCACGGGCGGGGCGCAAAGACTGTTCACTTTTGCACAGGGGTTTTCACTAGTCAACAGGGATCCGCAGAGGGGTACCGTTCCGCGACTTCGTGCTAGTTCACTCACAGTCCAGGAGTAGAACTTGGTCTTGTTTTCGTATTCATCGTGGAGGCGGCGCTCTTCGTGGTCTGGCGGTTCAATGCTCACGCGCTGGTTTCTTTCGCTATCGGCGGCTTCGGTTTGGTCGCAAGCAATCGATCTTGCTCGGACTTTGGTAATTGTCTAAACCTGTCGAGAAATTCAGCGAACGTAACGCGGTGTTCGCTGAGATCCTGGAGCAGTTTGAGCCCATCGAAGTGTTTATCCACAGCAGTGAATTTAGGGTAGTGCGACTAACAGGCGGCCGCAATCGGGGAATGCCTTACAAAAACTCAACGACTGTCGGGGAATCCCTTACAAATGTAGGCGGGATCGGCAGAGACGGAGCGAGGGGCTGGGCTTTGCAGAGTAGAGTAGTTTACAGAGTTATTGGATGGACTTCGGGAAATGCGCGCTGGATCATCAAGCCTAGGGTAGTCGCCGTGAAAGCCCTGGCCGGGCGCCCCTATGCGCGCCCGGCGCATGCCCGTTTCTCCTTTGACGGTCTGATCCCCGCGAACAATTCGCTTGCACCGCCAAAGTTGCCAGTCAGTCTGCCCCGCCTTCTCTAGGCGCTCCCACTGCCTCGAGCGGTCTTCTGCTGGCTTGCGTAGATCACGTCGTAGGTTTCAACTTGAGGCGTTCCTTCAATCACCTTCGATAAGGCTTTCTGCACTTGAGGGAAGCCGTCCCGCTGATACGCCTCGGCGCTCTCTTTTTTATCCCAGACACTGATACCGATCGCCTCGGTTCCGTTCGGTTTCACCAGGACCAGTTCATCCAGGAAACCCTTTTGCTGACGAAGAATCGGGGTAACTTCATTTTCGATCGACCGAGTGAAGTCCGATTTGCCATTGGGCTTCAGTCGCATGGAAACAAGACGCGCGAAACTCATACTAAACCTCCTTAGGCTTGTGTTAGTGGCGCGCGCCCTTGCGGGCAAAATGTCGGCGACCTGAACAGGTCACCCATCGAGTGGCGGAGTCTATATTGTGTCTTGATAGTAAGGTGATCGAATTCTGTTGTCAACCCGCGTGGGTGGCGCCTTGATTGCTCTTTAGCGCACGGGCTCTAGATATGCAGTGTCCTAAGCGCGACGAATTAAGCGGCCAGGCAATTAAGGTGCTCGGACATCTCAACCACTTGACGCTTGAGCAGATTGAGTGCCTGAGGAATGGCAACCAGAAACGGCTGCTCGAGATCGATTCAGAACTGGAGCTTACCTTTGGCGAGAAAGAGCGCGCATTCGGGGCGCTCCGAGAGCACTCCAAAGAGCACGGTTGCTGATTCTTGCGCTCTCAAGCCTCCATCAGCTTCGACAAAACTTCCCGCGCCGCATTCTGAGCCGCGCTCTTCTTCGACAGCCCCTCCGCCTGTCCGATCCAATCGCGCCCCACTCTCACCTCAATAGTGAACGTCTTGGAATGCTCCGGCCCTCGCTCTTTCACGATTACATAACGTGGCTGCGGCAGCTTCCGCGCCTGCGCCAGCTCCTGCAGCGCACTCTTGAAATCGACAATCGGAGCCCCCAGGATCTCCTGCTCGAAAGCCTCCCCATCGCCGTCGCCGAAAATCCAGCGATTCACAAACCCGCGCGTCGCCTCGATGCCGCCGTCAAGATACAACGCGGCGATCAGAGCTTCCAGGCAGTTCACCAGCAACGTCCGCTTATCGCGGCCGCCGCTCATCTCTTCCCCTCGACCCAGGAACAGGTACTGCCCCAGCTCGATCCTGCGCGCGACCTCGCACAGATGCGCCGCGCTCACCAGGTGCGCCTTCAGCTTCGAAAGACGGCCCTCCGGGTATGACGGGAACCGCGCAACCAGCGATTCGCTGACCAGAAACCCGAGCACAGCGTCGCCCAGAAACTCCATCTGCTCGTTGTCGGACGATGGATCGGGAAGCTCAGCCGCCTGGCTCTCATGAACCCGCGAGCTGTGCGTCAGCGCGCGCAGCAGAAGTTCCCGATTCTCAAAGCAACGTCCGAGAGCGGTCTCCAGGTTATCCAGCTCCGCGCGCATGAGCCTGCGGGCGACTCCCTAGTTCTTTGGCGCCGGCGTGGCCGGAGTCGCTGTAGCAGCAGGAGCGGGTGTCGTCGCGGCCGGCTTGGGACCACCCTTCGCCTGAACGGCGCGGACGCGCTCTGCCTGCGCGAACTGCTTGATCTGCGCCGGCGTATCGGCGCTCGCCATCACCTTATCGAGGACCGCGATGGCGTCGTCAGGCTTACCCGCCATCGTGTAGGCCCTCGCCAGCCGGATGGACGTCGTCGGATCGGCGTTAGGAGATTCCACAGCCAGCTTGAACTCTGTGATCGCGACGTCGTTTTTCTTGCGAAGCATCGCGATCAGACCGAATACTTCATGCGCCTGCGCCGTCAAATCCCGTTTCGCGTTCGCCCATTGCTCGTCGGTAAGCTGCGGATTGGGCTTCTCAGCCGGGCCGACCAGATCCAGAGCCGACTTGCCGTACTTCTCCGCGCGACCCAACTTTTCCTCGAGATCCAGGTCATGCTCCTTCGCGCTCTTCACGATGCCGCCCGCCAGCATCAGCATCGTCGGATAGTTTTTTGGATCGGCCTCGAGCGTCTTCTCCGCCCAAACCGTCATCTTGGTGGTATCGTTCTTCTGTTCGTACGACGCCGCAATCAGATACATCGCCGTGGCCTTGAATTCCGTGTCGGCGAACTTGGTCAGCAACTCCTCGCCGGCCTTGATTCGCGCATCGGGATCCTGAGCGCCGAACAGCACCTGCAGCGCTTCCACTTCTTTCTGGGATTTGGGCTGCGGCGGCTTCTGCTGCGCCATCAAACCGGTCACGCCGGATACAAGCGCAAGCGCCCCGGCCAGAATTATTCGCTTCATGAAAACTCCTGTAAACTTCCTTATTTTTGAAAGCTCTGCTGCAAACCTTTTTGGGCCGCATCTCGCGCCGGCTGAGAACTGCCCTCCACCGCCAGCGCTTGCTGGTAATGCTTCACGGCTTCGGCGCGCTCCCCGGCGGCGTCGGAAAGGCGGCCAAGGTAAACCTCAACCCATGCCCGGACCTGCGGTTCCGGAGACGATTCCAAGGCCTTTTGAAACATCCGCTCGGCCAGTTCCGGATCTTTCTGCAACACCGCGATACGCGCCAGTCCATAATACGACGAAGCGTGCAGCGGTTTCTCATCGGTAGCGCTCAAGAGCCGTGTGTAAGCCTGCTTGGCCTTTTCCAGCTCACGATCGCGGTACAGATTTTCCGCATCCTCCAGCGCCTTCTGCGACGCCGATACCGGTGGCGGAGGAGCCGCGGCCACTGTTCGCGCTCTTCGCACAGCAGGCTCCGGTGAAAATTTGGCCGATGCCAGCCGCCGCTCTTCGTTTTTCAAATCGATCGACTTGATCAGCTCGGGAAAGTACATCCGCATCGCTTCCTGCTGCTTCTCATAGACCGGCAATTGCTCAGCGAAATGCGGCGTGAGAATGTAGCCTTCGCGAAACGCCTGATCGACCGTCTCCTGCCGATTCCCTCCCCGGCTCATCCGGCTTTCGACAGCCTTGATCAGCGAGCGCGTCGTCAGCAGCAGAAAATCGGCTTTGTAGACCTCCGGCAGCGCGGGCGCATTCTGGACGTAATCGATCAGCCCCCGGTTCTTCATGATGAGGTCGGAATACTTGATCGCCGGCGCTTCGAGCAGATAGCCGAGGTAGGCGTTGCGTATGTCGGCAACCTGCGGCTCCGGCGAAGAGGTCACTACGATGAAGTAGTCATCGGCGTAGCCACGCACCTGGATCTGATTGGGTGCCCCGAGTGGATCGAGGTAAATCTGAAATCGCCGCCCCAGGTACCCGCTAGTGACATTTCGCAGATAGCTATTGACCTGAAGAATTGCCTCGGAAACCGGCCCATGATACCGTTCGATGACCTTATCGATCTCCGGCTGCGATTTTTTCCACAATTCCTCGACATCCGCTTCCCTGTAGAAGCGCACCATCAAAGGGGCCAAGCCATCCAGCGCCTCGACGTCCGGCGGCAGATCGACCTTACGGAACCGGTACTCGAAATCCGGCGCACCCTTCACGCAAAGCGCAAACGAGATGTACTGCGCAAGATCCGCGGCCGGATCCTTCTTGCGATGCTTGGAAACGAAAAACTTAAGATCGTTGAGGACCTCTAACTTCTTCGCGGCCAGCGCCTGCCGCACCATCGCCCGCACCGGACTATTAGCCGACGACGCCAGATCGGTATCGTATCCGCCGGCGTTAATGGCAGCCAGAACGGCGAATAGCGTAGGGCTGGAATCCAGTTGGCCCTGCTCGTCAGCCGCGCCAACCCGGAATGCCGCAATAACGGAGAGTGTCAGAAGGGAAAGGAGTCGCTTCAACAGCCACCTATACTACCCCTCATTTTAGCCCATCCAGCGACATTTCACGCAAAGTCTGCGTGAAACAAAAGTTTGACGCCGTGACCGTCAGTGTCTGTGTGAAATACTCAACGAACAAGCTAAAGCTTTTCCACAAGTGTCAAATCAAGGAACAGGCATCACTGTGGAACAAGCTTTAGCTTGTTCGTTGAGTATTTCACACAGACTCGTCAGGGAGCGGAGTGCCGAATGGCACTGGTGTCAGACATCCATTTCGTGCCTTTCACGCTGACTCGCGTAGGACTCTGGCCTGTCGTTTTTGGCATTCAGTAACTTCTGCCGCTGGCCGCCCGGGTTAGGGTCGCTCGCTCGCGCGATCGGGCC
>Ga0075421_100008283_pt1 | contig 12761 bp, 11 predicted proteins | sample SoiMetdeltSBSDD5_FD_75292 | JGI IMG/M metagenome (GOLD analysis project Ga0075421, IMG submission 75292) | Bulk soil microbial communities from a Populus tree surrounding site in Tennessee, USA - Soil MetaG P. deltoides SBSDD5 | ecosystem: Environmental > Terrestrial > Soil > Tree plantation... | reverse complement strand
TGCGCGAGAGTCGCAACCAGGCTGCTTTCTTCTGCAAATAGCTTTTGACGGACAATATTCAGATCAGGCAAGGCAGTCTCCGGAAAATGACTTTTCTCTTTACGGCGGCTAATGCAAGTTGCTTCAAAAATGGAACCTCGCGTTCCATGACGTTCCTTACAGGATTCCTCGCCCGTGGTGCCAGTAGGTTTCATTCTCCGCGATCCGAAAGACCTGAGAGCCGCCGTGCGGCGCTGGCGGGCGGAGGGGCATTCGACCGCTTTGGTCCCCACCATGGGTGCTCTGCACGCGGGGCACCTGGAACTGGTGCATGCGGCATTTCAGCGGGCGGAGCGGGCGGCCGTCTCGATTTTCGTCAACCCCATGCAGTTTGGACGGGCAGAGGATCTGAGCCGCTATCCGCGCGACGAGACGGCCGACGGTCACTTGCTGGTAAGGGCCGGCGTCAACCTCGTCTTTGCCCCTGCCTTCGAGGACGTCTATCCGCCCGATTTTGCAACCGTCGTGAGCCTCGCGGGACCGGCGCGGGTGGGACTTGAGGACAAGTTTCGCCCGCAGTTCTTCGATGGCGTCGCCACCGTGGTCGCCAAGCTCCTGATCCTGGCGGAATGTGACTATGCGCTGTTCGGCGAGAAGGACTATCAGCAGCTCAAGGTCGTCATGCAGATGACGCGCGATTTGAACATTCCGACCGAAATCGTTCCCGTGCCCACGGTGCGGGAGCAGGACGGCCTCGCCATGTCGTCCCGCAACGCCTATCTGAACGCGGACCAACGGGAAATGGCGCCTGAGCTGAGCAAGACGCTCCGCGAAGCGGTCAAGTCCATCAGGTCCGGCACCGAGTTCGATCAGGCGGCAGTCACCGCCGCGCGCCGTCTAGAGACTCTGGGTTTTGAGGTTGATTATGTGGAGGTGCGCAACGCCGATACGCTGGAGCCGGTCCGCTTGCCCGTGGAACCGATGCGGATCCTCGCCGCCGCACGGCTCGGCGCCACGCGCCTCATCGACAACATGGCCGTGTAACGACAGATGGCCGGATCAAGTCCGGCCATGACGATTCTCTTCACCCATCTACAACCCCTTATAAAGAATCTGCCGCCCCTCTGCGCCGAAGCCCAGCCGCGCATAGAAATGCTGCAGAGCATGGGCGCGACGGGCATAGGGCGTCACCGTGACCTGGTAGCCTGAAGCACCATGGGACTTCAGAAAACTTTCGATCTCGGAGATCAACCCGCGTGCCACCCCGCGGCCCCGGAATTCTGGCAGCACGTAGAGATCGCCCATTTCGCCGAGCCAGCCATGTTCTATGCCGAAATTGAGCGATATGGTCGAAACCCCCGCGGGCGAGGGTCCGGTTTCGGCGAGAAACAGCGCGCAGATGTCCTGCCGCGCCAGTTCCCGGCAATTGGCGCGGATGGTCTCGGGCGGCGTATCGAAACCTTCCTCGCGGAAAAACCTGATGAGCAAATCCTCTGCCGCAGTCGTATCCTCGCCGGAAAAGATGCGCCGATAGGTAAAGGGCCCTGCCCTCACAGGAGGCCGAGTTCCGCAAGCTCGGCGCGCAAGCTGTCGGGCATGCGGGCAAGGCCTGAGCGTTTGGTCAGGTCCGGTGGCGCATCGTCGGGCTTGAGATACCGCCAGCCCTGGAAAGCCCTGTGCGGCGTTGGACGGACGAGGACATAGGCCGGATCGAACACGATGCGGCAGCGCTGGATGCCGTCTCCCCCGGTGATGGGCTCGAGGCCCACAATGCGTTGTCTGACCGCAACGAGCCCGCGGATGACCCAATAGATGGAGCCGCCCTTCAATATCTCGTCCGAGCGCTTGGGAAACATCCGGGTTACATGCTGCATCCTTCGCCTCGCGCGCTGCTCCTCGCGCCGCCAATCCTCGAACTCCTTGAGTTCGCTGACGCCGACGCACAGCTTGATTAAATGCAGGGGCATTAGGCGGCCTCCGGTTTCAACACGCACAATATATCACCCTCTCTCACCTGAGCGCCTTCGGCAACCGACAAATCGGCGATGCGTCCTGCAATGGGCGCCCGCATGATATGCTCCATCTTCATGGCCTCGAGCACCATGAGCCGGTCTCCCGCCGATACCCTTTGTCCCTCGCTCACTTCAAGCTTCAGCACGCGCCCCGGCATCGGCGCCTTGAGCGCTCCTTCTGCGGGCCCAGCCGCCGCAGCACCGGAAAACTCGGGCTCGGCAAGGACGAGATGATGTCCCGCCACGTCAAGGAAGAGCTGCGTGCCCGAGCGATGAACATAGAGCTCGCAGGGCGTTCCGTTCATGACGATGGTGAGCCGCCCCGCGTCCCATGAGACCGGACCGAGCGCGTGACGCTCGCCCTCGACACTCAGCATCAAAGACCCATCCTCGAAAATGGTTTCGATTTCGACCGTCCGCCCCTGCACAAGGAGTTTGCGGATGGCGCGTCGCGATGCTCCTCCAAGATGCCACCCCCTGTGCTCGCTCCAGGGCCCGCGACCGTTCGTCTCGCCGGAAGCGGCGAACAGCCACGCGGCGGAGGAAAGAGCGAGGAGATCGGCCGGTGGATCGGCCGGCTTGCCGGCGAGCTCATCGATGAAGCGCGTTGTCGGCGCCGTTTCGGCGAAGCGGCGATCGGCCGCGAGAGAAAGAAGAAAGCCCTTGTTCGTCTTGATCCCGAATAGTGCGGTCTCCTTGAGCGCGGTGCGAAGTTTCTTGACCGCCTCGCTTCGGGTGGGCGCCCAGACGATGAGCTTGGCGATCATCGAGTCATAGGAACTCCCGATCTCGCTGCCCCTGGCAATCCCGGTGTCGATGCGGCAGTTGAGAACGCCGAGCGGCCAGCGAAGCTCGCGCACCACGCCAGTCTGCGGCAGAAAGCCCTGCGCGGGGTCCTCGGCATAGAGCCGTGCTTCGATGGCGTGGCCATTGGCTTCGACTTGCGCCTGTGTCAGGGGCAGTTTCATGCCGGCCGCCACTTGCAGCTGAAGCTCCACGAGATCGAGCCCGGTGATCATTTCCGTTGCCGGATGCTCCACCTGAAGCCTCGTGTTCATCTCCATGAAGTAGAAGCGGCCGTGCTGGGGCTCGTAGAGGAACTCGATCGTGCCGGCATTGCGGTATTCGACGGCACGCGCGACCGCTACCGCCGCCTTGAGCATCGAGGTGCGGATTTCCGCCGGAATGTCGATGGCCGGCGCCTCCTCTATAATTTTCTGATGCCGCCTCTGGATCGAACAGTCGCGCTCGAAGAGATGGATGACGCTGCCGTGGGAATCGCCCATCACCTGCACCTCGACATGGCGCGTGTTTGCGAAATATTTTTCGAGCAGAACCCGCTCATCGCCGAAGGCCGCCCGGGCTTCGCGCCGGCAGGCCTCGAGTGCGCCCGTAAACTCCCCCTCGCGCTCAACGACGCGCATTCCCCTGCCCCCGCCCCCGGCGAGGGCCTTGATGATTACGGGAAACCCGATGGCCGAAGCCTCCTTGAGAAGGCGCTTAAGTCCCTGCTCGCTCCCCTGATAACCGGGTACGACGGGAACTCCCGCTTCCCTGGCGATCTTTTTTGCCTCGTCCTTGAGTCCCATGCGCCGGATTGCCTCGGCTGCAGGGCCGACGAAGGCGATCCCCTGCTCCTCGCAGGCTTCCGCGAATTGGGCATTCTCCGAGAGGAAACCGTAGCCCGGATGTATGGCAGCGGCGCCTGCCGCCTTGGCGGCGCTTAAGATTTTCTCGCCGTTCAGATAGCTCAGACGCGCTTCCGCCGGCCCGATGTGATGAGCTTCGTCGGCTTCCCTGACATGCAGCGCGTTTCGATCGGCATCGGAATAAACCGCGATGGTTCTGATGCCCATGCGGCGGGCAGTGCGAATGATGCGGCAGGCGATCTCGCCGCGGTTGGCGATCAGGAGGGAGGCGAACATCGCCGCCCTTATCTCATCCGCCGCCAGACAGGGCAACTACGCTGCAAAATAACTCTCATCGATTCGGCGCAGTCTTATTTCCTCTTTGACGCGCACGCCGACGTTATGTTGCATCATGAGATGGGCGAGCCTGCGCCCGTCCACCAGAACGACACGGAAGGAAGACTGCCCGACATAGTCGTACGCCGAAGCAGGGAAGAACGAGGTCGTGAAATATACCCCACGCGTGGCACGCTTCGAATCGAGACTGCCGACGAAATCGCGCACCGCCGAGACCGGCACGGGAAGCTCCGGCCGGTATCGCTTGGCCTGCAGATAGAGGAGATCGAGGCCGAGCTCGTCCATGGCGACGACGCCATCGACACCGCCATCGCCCGAGCGGCCGAGCCTCTGTGCGAGATTTGGACAGGATTGGCCATAGCCCATGGCAAGCAGGAGATCGATCACCAGCAGTTCGAAGAAGGCGGGCGACTGCCGGCACACCCTGTCGATCAGCGCAAGTGCCAGCTCGTCATTGAGCGCACGCAACTGCTGCAGGAGATGGTCCTCGTCCGGCGGACTGCCCTTTTCCCGATGGCTGAGACCCAAGAGCAGTTTGGCGGTATCGAGTGCTTCGGGGCTGTTGGCAACGGATCCACCGAAGCGATGTCGCAGCATCTCGGGATAGTTCTGGCCGGCGAAGCTCCAACCGCGGGCGGTGAGCCTCAGCCCCCGGTCGAGAGAGCCTTCCACGAGTCCCTGCATCTGCAGATGCGTGCGTGCCCACTCGATTTTGTGCTCGAGAACCGTCGCCCCCTCGGAGGGCAGCCGGCGGCGGACGTCGTCATCCGTGAGACCCAGTTCCACCGAGAGGACCTGCACGAGCCGCGACTTCGAAATCTCGTCGCCCTCGGCGGAGAGAACCTTGAGCATGGGCTGCAAGAGATCCTGATAGGAAGGTACAGTCATGGCGGCCGATCCGATTTATGGAACTGCAGCCATACAACCTGCGATTAGAAAAAACGTTATGCTCTTGATTAAACTGGCTGGACCTGAGGCAAATCTTCTTTAACTCTCACATGCGGAATACCCCGAAGCGCGTCTCGGGGGCAGGAGGGCCAAGGGTCGCCTGGAGCGCCAGCCCGAGCGCCATGCGGGTTTCTCCCGGTGTGATGATGCCGTCGTCCCACAGTCTGGCCGTGGCGTAATAGGCATCTCCCTCCTCCTCGAATTTGGCGCGGATCGGCGCCTTGAAGGCCTCCTCCTCGTCCCGCGACCAGCTCTTCCCTTCCGCCATGAGCCCATCCTTCTTCACCGTCGCCAGAACGGAAGCCGCTTGCTCGCCGCCCATGACCGAAATGCGGCTGTTGGGCCAGGTGAACAGGAACCGCGGGCTGTAGGCCCGTCCGCACATGCCGTAGTTCCCCGCGCCGAACGACCCGCCGATGATCAGCGTAAGCTTCGGCACCTCCGCGCAGGCCACGGCATTGACGAGCTTCGCCCCGTCCTTGGCAATGCCGCCTGCCTCGTATTTCTGGCCGACCATGAAGCCCGAAATGTTCTGGAGAAAGAGCAAAGGCACCCGCCTCTGGCAGCATAGTTCGATGAAATGCGCACCCTTGAGCGCCGATTCTGAATAAAGAATGCCGTTATTGGCGAGGATACCGAGTTCCATGCCGAAGAGCCGCGCGAAACCCGTGACGAGCGTCGTTCCGTAGCGCGATTTGAATTCGTCGAACTCCGATCCATCGACGAGACGCACGATGACCTCGCGCACATCATAGGCCTTGTTGAGCGAGGCGGGAACGATGCCGTTGATCTCCTCTGCCGGGTAGAGCGGCCCTGGCGCATCGGCGTTCGCCGCGCCATTCTCCGATCGGCGCGGCAGGTTGCGGACGATCTGGCGAACGATGTCGAGCGCATGATGGTCGTTCTCCGCCATGTGATCGGCGACCCCCGAGAGCCGAGTATGAACGTCGGCGCCGCCCAGATCCTCCGCACTCACCTCCTCGCCCGTCGCGGCTTTCACCAAGGGCGGCCCGCCGAGGAAGATGGTGCCCTGGTTGCGCACGATCACCGTTTCATCCGACATCGCCGGTACATAGGCCCCTCCCGCCGTGCAGGAGCCGAGGACGGCCGCGATCTGCGCGACACCGGCCGCCGACATGCGCGCCTGGTTGTAGAAGATGCGGCCGAAATGATCGCGGTCGGGAAAGACTTCGGTCTGGTTCGGCAGATTGGCGCCGCCCGAATCCACGAGGTAGATGCAGGGCAGAAGATTTTGCGCGGCGATCTCCTGGGCGCGCAGGTGTTTTTTCACCGTGATCGGATAGTAGGTTCCACCCTTGATCGTCGCGTCGTTGCACACGATCACGCAGCGGCGGCCTTCGACGAGGCCCAAACCGGTGATGAGCCCCGCACCATGAATGTCCTCCCCATACATGCCGAAGGCGGCGAGCGGCGAAAGCTCGAGAAAGGGTGATGCCGGATCGATGAGACTCATGACGCGCTCGCGCGGCAGAAGCTTGCCGCGTTTGACGTGGCGCTCGCGCGATTTTGCAGGTCCCCCGAGCGAAGCCTTGCGCCGCCGCTCGTTGAGCACGGCTACGAGCGATTCCATGCGTTCGGCATTGGCCTGGAACTCGGGAGAATTTTGACTGATCGAGGATTTGATGATCGGCATTCTATTCGTCGGGGCTGGGTTCGGGCCAGGGTTCCGCGGCGGCCCCGGCATACCATTGGCGCATGCCGTCGGTTGCGAGAACGGCGTCGCAATAGGCGCGGGTGTCGGGCGACAGCGTTCCCCCATAGGTGTCGAAACGGCTCACCACCGGTGCATACATGGCGTCGGCAGCCGTGAAGTGTCCGAACAGGAAGGGGCCGCCTCCCCCAAAACTTGCGCGCATGCGCCGCCAGTAGTCCTCGATCCTCTTGGCCTGGTCGCGCGCTGCGCCTTCGAGAGGCTTCGGCGACTTCTTGCGCCGGAGATTCATTCCCCACTGCTGGCGAAACTCGAGGAAGCCCGCGTGCATCTCGGCCGACATCGAGCGCGCCAGCGCACGCGCATCTTGATCTTTCGGCCACAGATGCGCGTCCGCAAAGAGCTCGGCCAGATATTCGAGGATGGCGATCGATTCCCAGATCACCCGTCTGCCATGGTGGAGGCAGGGCAGTTTTTCCGAACGCGCCAGCGCGCGGATGTTTGCCTTGGTGTCGGGCTGGCGCAGGCGGATGACCGTTTCCTCGAACGGAAGGTCAAGCTGCTTCATCGCGATCCAGGGTCTCAAGGACCAGGATGAAAAGCACTTGTTGCCGATGAAGAGGTGGAATTCGGCCATGCTCAGGCAACTTCATCTGCGGCGATGATCCATTTCTCCTTTGCCGCGCCCTCTTTCCAGTCGCGGAAGGATTGGGTAGCGATCAGCGCATCCATATAGTCGCGGCTCGCCCTGCTCACAGGGATCACATAGGTTTCGAACCGCGTGACGACGGGCGCATACATGGCATCAGCGATGGTGAACTTGCCGAACAGGAAAGGACCGCCCTTGCCATAAGCTGCGCGGCAGTCCTTCCACAGCCTCTCGATGCGCGCGACATTGGCCAGGACCTCCTCCGACAGGCCGGCGGCGAGCGGCCTGTGAGGCCGGCGCAGGTTCATGGGACAGGCGTTGCGCAGGGCCTGAAAGCCCGCGTGCATCTCATTGGCGACGGCTCGCGCCATCGCGCGCGCTGCTCTCGACTTCGGCCACATGGCCTTGCCCGGAAAGAGTTCGGCCAAATACTCGAGGATGGCGAGCGATTCCCATACCCTGACCTCGCCATGGTGGAGGACGGGGAGCCGTCCCGCCCCGCTGTGCCGGGCGATCTTCGTTTTGGTTTGGGCCACGTCGAGGGGAATCACCTCCTCCGCGAAAGGAATATCGAATTCCCGCATGGCCATCCAGGCGCGCAACGACCAGGAAGAATAATTCTTGTTGGCTATGGCCAGAGTGAAGTTCGCCAATCGCGCTCCCCGTTGCGGTTTTGTTTGTTGCTCGACCATGGACACGGCGGCACAATAGGGGCCGTTGCTCGAAACACCTGGTGCAGAAGCTAGCCGAGATGCAGTCGGAGGTCACCCATAAAGAGGCGCTCGCCATGATCGCGGGCGAAGAGCTCGCAAGTCTCAAGGAGTTGTCGGATGCTCCAGGCATTCTGCATCTCTCGGGCCATCTCCTGCTTCTGGTGCTGACCGGATGGAGCGTTCTTGTGACGCATGAGCCGGTCTGGCTTCTTGCTAGCCTGGCGCACGGCACCCTCCTCGTTTTCCTGTTCACGCCTCTGCACGAATCAATTCATGAGACGGCGTTCCGCAGCCCCTGGCTCAACCGCAGCGTGGCGGCGGTTGCGGGATTTCTCCTCCTTCTGCCGCCGCGCTATTTCCGCTATTTCCATTTCGCCCATCACCGCTTTACCCAGGACCCGGCGCAGGATCCCGAGCTCGAGAAGCCTCGGCCGCAGACCCCTCTTCAATATGCCTGGCACCTGACCGGGTTGCCCTATTGGAAAGCTGCTGTGATGGCGCTTCTCAACGATGCGCTGGGGCGCAACATCGGGCGTTATGTGCCGGCCTCGGCCATACCGAAGCTCATCCTGGAAGCGCGGCTTTATCTCGCGAGCTATGCCGTGCTTGCGATACTCGGTTTGGCCTTCAGGCTTGATTGGATCTTGTGGCTCTGGGTCATCCCCGCACTTCTGGGACAGCCTTTCTTGCGGGCCTATCTCCTGGCCGAGCACGCCGCCTGCCCTTTCATCGCCGACATGCTTGCCAACACGCGCACGACCTTCTGCAGCGGGCTGGTGCGGTACGTGGCCTGGAACATGCCCCACCACACCGCCCACCACGCCCTGCCGACGGTGCCTTTCCACCGCCTTCCGAAGTTGACGCTCATCCTGGAGAGCCGCCTCAAATGCACAGCCCGTAGTTATCCGGACGCGCACCGGCAGATTTTCAGGGCGTGGAGGTCTTGAGCGCTAGATCGAAAAGGTCCCGGAGACCGTGAGCAGGAAACCGCCGATGAGGGCAAGATAAATGAAGGCTATGGCAGGAAGCGAACTGCGCTTTTTGTTCCTGATCATCATAGCCTCCACAACTCTCCAGGCGGTGAACTTGTCCCGGATACTAGGTGCCTCCTGCTGAACCACGTCCGAAGCCGCCGTTTATCGAACGTTCATCCTCACATCGAGCGCGGCAGATAGCGCCAGGACAGGGCCGTGACGATCAGGAGCCACAGTCCGAGCACCACGAAAACCGCCCCTAATGGAAGAAACAGGAGCACGACCGAGAATACCAATGTCGGCAATAATTCCGACATATCGATGAATGTGCGGTAAACGCCGGCCATTTCGGCCCGCTCGCGGGTCCTCACCGCCCTTAGGAAAGGAATGCCCCCCACCCCGTCGAGGGCGGAACCGGCGATGGCGCCGAGGAGCAGGAAGCCCGCGGCAAGGAGCGGCCGGGACGGGCCGGCAAGCCCCGCCAGCATCGATAGCAGCGCCAGCACCCCCATGGACCAGGCGATGACCTGCCTGACCCCCAGCCTCTGGGCCAGCCGCCCAAAGGGCACGGCCGTGATCAGGGCCATGTTGCCGATCGAGATCAGGAGACCCCCGGCCTCCCCGCCGAGTCCGCCGGTGATCATCAGTAGCGGCGAATAAATGAAGAACGTGGACCAGTAGCAGGAGCGGCCGAAGGCGATGAGCCAGGCCAGCCTCAGTCGCGGCTGGGCGATGAACCGGCCGATGTTCTGCAGGGGATTGGGCGGTGCCCGGCGGGCCGGCCGGATGATGATTTCCCTGATCCTCAAATACCAAAACACCGCAAGCAGCAGGGCCGCCGCAACGATGCTCAGCGCGAAGGGCGCCCAGGGCCCGTGGCGATTGTAAAGATAGATCCCGAGATAAGGACCGATGGCCCAGGAAGCTGTCGACAGAGCGAGCCTCAGGGGCTCCGTTTTCACGAGGTCCTGCCTGCGGATATGGTCGAGGATATAGAGGCTCAAGGTGATGTTGAGGCAGGCGGTGCCGAAGACCCTGAGGAACATCCCCGCCGCCTGGCCCGTCAGCGTGTATGTCGCGAGGAGCAGGCCCGCAGCCATGAGAAGAAGCCCGCCGCCCGTGTAAACCCAGCGCCTTGGCACCAGCCCCATGAGCATGGGGATCGACACCGTGGCCCCAAGGCTGCCCAGCCCAACCAGGGTGAACAAAACCGAGACTTTCTGGCTGTCGTGCAAGAGGTCATAGGCCTGAACCGAAATCACGGTGGCAACGAGCGCGCGGGCAAGGGATTCCAGGGCGAACAGCGTGGCGAAGGGCAGAGCGCCGCGGCGATGCTCATCCGGCAGCCAGGTCGTCTGGGCTGGATCTGCAATCATGGATGACAGGGTTAACGCTCCCCTTCGGGTCCGCTGCTGATGGCCGGTGTGCCCGAGGCCTCAGCTCCGTGCAAGCCGGTCCTCGGCACGCCACGCATGCGGGCGAGACATGGCTTGCCTCTTCGGGCCCTTGCGCCTAATCAGCGGAGGCGGGGGCTGGGAACGGATGGCGTCGGAGAAGGAGAAGGTTGCGCTCGTTTCGCTCGCCGCGAGTGCAGCACTCGCGGCGGCCAAGCTGACTGCGGGCCTTGTCACGGGCTCGCTCGGCGTGCTGTCGGAAGCCGTTCACAGCCTTCTCGATGTCGGTGCCACCGCCATCACCTTTTTCGCCGTCCGCTATGCCGATCAGCCGGCGGACGAGGAGCACCACTACGGCCACGGGAAGGCCGAGAGCATCGCCGCTCTCGTCGAGACCGGGCTCCTCTTTGTCACGACTGCCTGGATCGTGTGGGAGGCGGTCCGCCGGCTCATCTCGGCTGAAGCGCATGTGACTGTCGTCTGGTGGGCCGTGCTCATCGTCCTGGCCTCGGTCGTCATCGACTACAACAGGGCGCGCGTTCTCGAGGCGGCGGGCCGGAAGCATTCGAGCGAGGCGCTGGAGGCCGACGCCCTCCATTTCAGCTCCGACATGTGGAGTTCACTTGTCGTCCTCTTCGGCCTGGCCGCCGTGTGGTTCGGTTATCCTCAGGCCGATGCCATCGCCGCGATCATCGTCGCCGTGTTCGTTGCGCTCGCCGGCCTGCGTCTCGGCCGTCGTACGCTCAGCACCCTGCTCGATGCCGCGCCTGAAGGCGTGGTCAAGCGTATCGCCGAGCTTGTCGGGGAGACCGAGGGGATTTTGTCGATCCGGCGAAACCGCGTCAGGAGGGCTGGTGCTGCGCTCTTCATCGATCTCGACGTGAATGTGCGCCGCACACTGCCGCTCGAACAGGTGACCGTCATCCGCGATCGCTTGGCCGAGCGCATCCGCAAGTTCTTTCCCCAGGCCGATGTCACCATCAACGCCCATCCCGTCGCACTCGATGATGAGACGGTTTTCGACAAGGTGATGATCGCGGCGAGGCGCCGCTCTCTCGCCATTCATCATCTCACCGTGCAGAATTTGCGGGGCAAGACGTCGGTGAGCCTTGATCTCGAGGTCGACGGCGGCATGCGCCTGAAAGACGCCCATGAGGTGGCAAGCTCGCTCGAGAGCGCGCTGCAGCGGGAGCTTGGATCCGAGGCCGAAATCGATACCCACATCGAGCCCATGCACGTCACGGGGCTCGAAGGCGAGGAGGCGCCGGCGGATGAACGCAACGTCATCGAACATTGGCTCAGGCGCTTCGCCGCGGAAATTCCGAATGTCAACGACGTGCACAACATCCGCGTTCGCCGCAACGCGCACGGGGTGTTCGTCACCTATCACTGCCGCGTCAATGGCGAGCAGTCGGTCGAAACCATTCACGAGGCGGTGGACGATCTCGAGAGCCGGCTGCGCAAGAAGCTGCCGCAGATACGCCGCGTCGTCGCTCACGCCGAGCCCCTGACCGCCGCACCGCATTGATTGGCGGGCTCCGTCAGCCTGAATTGGCAGGGAGGATACCAAACAGCTCTCGAAAGACCCGCTGTCCCGAAGGTGTAACGAGAACAGCCCGAGTGCCTGTCCTGTGACGAACCCAATCTCTGGCAAGACTGTGACGGCAAATAGCCGCGCCGATAGCTCCCCCAAGATGCAAACGTCTTTCACTCCAGTCGAGACAAGGTCGGCACAAAACGCGCTTGGATGCATTGCCGCTCTTGGTCACAAAGCCGCTCGCCTCAATTCCCATTCGTTCGAGAAAGCGAGCACCTCCACGCGTCAGGAGTCCGCCCTCGGGAGAGAGTTCTGCGTAACCTGCTCGGACCATTGCATCCGTCAGGCCGACTCCGAGCTGGCCAGCCAAATGATCGTAACAAATCCTGGCCGCCCGAAGCTGGGCGTCATTTGGTCTGGTCATTCTGCTATTTGGCTGAGGGCAACCATCGGATGCCACTTGCATGATGCTCTCGATCATCTGCGCGACGGCGCGTGAGCCCAGCTGGTGATAGTGATGCCGGCCTTGCTTCTGGACAATCAACAGACCGGCAGTCGCGAGGCGGCTCAGGTGACCGCTGGCTGTCTGTGGCGCAATCCCCGCGACACGAGCCAATTCCGAAGCCGTGAGAGCTCTCCCGTCCAACAATGCGTGGACATGGAAGCTCGTGTCGGATTCCCGGCGAGAGCGGCAATCTCAGCAAAGGGTTTGGTGCTGAACATTCGCGTAAATTCTCCCGCGCCAAACTAGACGGTGACGACTTCTAAAGTTTCGGGCCTTAGCGTACCATCATTGCGAATATCTGTTGAATCATGGACGATCAAACTGCCGCCTCTGCCCAGATGCGGTGATAGGTCCCACATCATGAATCCCTGGAACGATGAGCTTTCGTCGGCA
>Ga0075421_100008282_pt1 | contig 12761 bp, 9 predicted proteins | sample SoiMetdeltSBSDD5_FD_75292 | JGI IMG/M metagenome (GOLD analysis project Ga0075421, IMG submission 75292) | Bulk soil microbial communities from a Populus tree surrounding site in Tennessee, USA - Soil MetaG P. deltoides SBSDD5 | ecosystem: Environmental > Terrestrial > Soil > Tree plantation... | reverse complement strand
TACTTTCGACGGATAAGTGTGTCGTCCTTGCCATAGCGATACTCGCAGTGATTTCCGCAGGGATTGGTTGGGCCCTTTTCTTATATCCGAACAGCCACATGCCCATCATGAAAGGAGTGCTTGACTCCACGATTAGTAAAAGTGCCATAAGCCAGCTTGGGATGCCTACCGTAGTTTGGTGGGAGCGACTACTGAATGCGTTGACTTTCGCTTCCGCAATTGCCCTGATCGGGGTGACCTGCGCAACACTCTTTCCGTTTAAAAAGGACGGCTCAAACCAACCACCCGCTAGCGAGTCGGATGCGAAACTCGCATTGGACGTTGTTGCCGGACAAATGAGGCGTCTTCGTCGGATTCTCTACATTGGCACTCTCTTGCTGATCGCCGGTGTCCTACGGCAGAGTGCTCTGTACCAGTGGGCGGTCGCATTCGTAGATCCCGTTGCCCAAGAGGCTGCGAAAAACTTCGGCGATAGCGCTCTTGCAGTCACTGGCGGACTCTACACAATTGTCATAGCGGCAATGTACTTACCTGCGGCACAGATACTGCAATGGCGCGTCGATCACATCCTCTCAAAAAGCCAAATTAAAGAAGAAAACGTCAAGGCTATACTTGAATACCGCGATCTCGGCTTCTCGTTTTACGAATCGCTCCCACAAGCGGCCGCTGTTCTGGGGCCATTCTTGGCGGGTCCTCTCGCAGTACTGCTCAAAGCTTTGCCTACGTATAGCGCACCATGAGTGCCTCGAAAAACGTTTCGGATATCGATGATTGGGAGTACTTAACGTTGGTTATTCATCCTTCAGCTCCGCCTTCATCTCGAGATTACGAATGAGTCGGTGGAGATAGTTCGGATGAAGGTCGAGGAGGCGGGCTGCGTCGGTGTAACTACCTCCAGCCTGTTGGAACGCACGGCGAATCACGGCGCGCTTGGTTTCATTGAGTTGCGAATGATAGGTGGAGGCCCCAGCTTCTTTTGTCGGTCTCTTTTCGGTAAGTGATTCGGGAAGATCTTCCGGCCGGATGTATTCAGAAGTTCCCAGCACGACAGCACGCTCGATCGTGTTTTCCAGTTCTCGGACGTTGCCCGGCCAATCGTAGTTGGACAATAACCGATAGGCTTCCGGTGTGATTCCAAGGACACTTCGAGTTGTCTTTTGGCTGTACTTTTGAACGAAGTGCGCGGCCAATAGGACAATGTCCTCTCGCCGCTGCGACAGTGGGGGCATTTCAATCGATACCACCTTCAATCGGTAATACAAATCCTGACGAAACCGGCCGTCCTTAATGGCTTCCTCGAGGTTGCAGTTTGTTGCGGCGATGATCCGCACGTTCACTTGAATCGTTCGGTTACCCCCGACGCGCTCAAACTCGCGATGCTGGAGAACCCGCAGTAATACTGCCTGTAGCGTCGGCGCCAACTCGGCAATCTCGTCCAGGAACAGTGTTCCGTGGTCAGCGAACTCGATCTTACCTTTTCTTTGCGTTGTGGCTCCTGTAAACGCGCCTTTCTCGTGACCGAACAGCTCGCTCTCCAGCAAAGTTCCCACGATCGCACCACAATTAATCGCAACAAACGGTCCATTGGAACGACGGCTTCCGTTGTGGATGGCGCGGGCGACAAGTTCCTTGCCGGTACCGCTTTCGCCGAGAATAAGCACCGTTGAATCCGATGCGGCAACCTTCTGAACGAACTGATAGACGCCCTGCATTCGGGGGCTCTTACCAATCATGTCATGATCGATTTTGATTTCCTCCTTCAATCGAAGGTTTTCCCCTTCGAGCCATTCCACATAGCGAGCGTGCTCCAAGGAAACGGCTGCAATGCCCGCGATGGCATTGATCAATCGGAGATGATCTTTATCAAAACAATCTCGAACAATTCCGCTGTCGGCATATATAACGCCCAGGCGTGCGTCGAACACTTGGAGCGGTACGCAGATGACTGATCGAACCTCGTCTGGTATCAAACTGGTCGTTGAACTGGAAGCACCATCCGCTAACACGTCGCTGCTCATTAGAGCCTCGCCCTCTGAGAGCACTCGATGCGTAATGCTATGGCTGATTCGAAAAGGCTGCTCGCCACCGGCTCTGTTCCGATAGGTTCCCGATATGAAAACGTCCCTCCGATGACCTACCAGGAGAATCGCCGCGCGTCTCGCTGGCAGCACTTCGAGGAGAACTTCCAAAAGGCGGTGCTGAAGCTGTTCCGGATTTCGGATCGCGTTGATTGAAGAACTGACTCGGAGGAGCGTGCTGAGGTCACGGGCACGGCGCGCCGCAACCGTTTGCGCCAGGTTATCAGTGGGCCCATAGAGTAACTCGTCGGGCGACACGCGTTGCGTCAACATCGTGGCAAGGCAGTCATCTCCCTCCCGGTCAAAAGCGGGAGCGTTTTCCAAGCTATCTTCGTGTTCAAGGTAGAGGAATTGAGTATGGCCAATTCGGATTCGATCGCCATGCTCGAGTGATTTGTCTGAGACTGCCGTGCCGTTGACGAAAGTTCCGTTCCTACTCTGGAGGTCTCGAATGCAGATCCGTCCTCCCTGGAACACAACGCTGCAATGGCGGCGGGAAACCAGCTCATCCTCGAGGTATACCTCGTTGCTGGGATGACGACCCACGGTCAGTTCCGCTGAAACCAGTACAACTGATCCTTTCAAGGGACCGAAAACAGCGACAAGCCTCGGTTGCATAGCGACCAAATCTATCTGAAAGGTGAAACGCTATCTCATCGGATAGATGAAAACCCAGCCCCTTTCGTTCTTCAATGCGTGATCTGCGACCATAGTAGAACAGTCCTAATCATGCGGATTCAACTATTTCCAAGGCGGCTACGGTCGACCGTATCTGAGTTCGTTTGGAGCGGTTGTGAACCTGCCTGTTCAGCGTTTCGAAAGAAAGGGAGGCAGATCCAATGACTCGCAAAATCATTCAGTTCGTGTTTGTCACCGTAGTAACACTATGCTTGGGCAGCACCGTAACTGCGCAAGATTCGTCGATGTCCATTAAAGTACCGTTCGATTTCTACGTCGGCGAAAGGCTCTTGCCGGCGGGGGAATACACGATCGCCCGCGTTGTTGCAAGTAGTAACACGATTCGAATTATCTCGACATCGAAACACGCGGCGACGATTTTTACGGTTCCCGTTTCAGTGTATCGGCCCGTTTTGCAGGAAAAGATGGTTTTCAATCGCTATGGAAACGACCATTTCCTGGCACAGATTTGGTGGCCGGGAACCGCCACTGGGTTTGAGATGGTTAAGGGTAAGTTTGAAATTCAGGTCGCCAAGAACATGCGACCGAATCTTCGCACGATAGGAAACCAGAATTAAAACCTACCAAAGCTGTTTCCTCTTCAGCCCTCCGGCTTAGGCCGGAGGGCGGCCCGTGCGCCGCGTCTACAATCAAGCTCACTTCAGGGGTGTAGACCCGCTGCCCTCACCATATCTCTTATGCTTCCGATCTGAGCCCCGGAGTGCGACCGGTAATAGCCACACAAACGGTAATGCAGCGTATTCGCCTGGCGAGGATTGATGATGACGTGTCCGTCCTCGTCGCAATCGCGAACCGGATACCCGCCGGGTTTGTGCGACCAACGGCCGGTTGAGTCTTGTCGATACACATGAAAGTCTGAAAAGTCTGGCGGCAACACAAAGAGAGCCATGGGCCAACCACCTCCAAGCGGTTGTTCCAATTGTTGTTGCTGCAATCTAGTAAGTCCGTCGGCGATCAAAGCATCGTGGAAGTCGTCGCAATCTCCGAAGATCACAGGCGCTCCGCCACCCGCCCCCGGATCGGCGCCCTCTCTATTCTCGAAGAGACGGTTATTCGCATAGGCGTAGCAGTTGTTGAGTCCAATCGTGTCCGATTGATTCCAGATCTGGGGTGCGTACCGCGGCCGACCCTCAAGCCGACGTTCTTCAGGTCCGTGAATATGTGAGCACTGCGGATTGCGGTAAATAGTTTCACGTTCCCTTTCAGCGATTCGAAGCGCCTGAGGATCGAGCTCCGGCGGGTAGACGCTTAACAACCAGCGTTCCAAGTCCCGGGATTCGTCATCAATGGCGGGATCCTGATCGTAGAAGTCAACGATGCCGCCATAGACCGCGAAACGCGACGGGATTTTGAGAGCATCATCAATCGACTTGAGGAAGAAACCGCGATAGCCAAGTCCGCCCAGCCGAAAACTTTCGGCCATTACTTTCTGTTTGTCGGACCGGGCCACAGAACTGCCCCGCAGGTACGGATCCAGTTTATCGAATAACTCCCGCGCGTTCGCCTCTGTCAGATACCATGATGGGTTCGCCCGTCCGGAGTAAACGCGCATCGTCACTAATATAGCCACGTATCCTCCTTAATGCCGTCGACGTGGTGAGGTCACCTCGTCATGTCGTTCGTCCGGAACCTCTACTTGATGTGAGCCTTTCTATTCGTCAGGTAGTAACCACAGAACTGGTAACCTTCCGGAGGCGCCTCTGTAGGATCGCGGATGGGTTCTCCGCGGTCGTCGCAATCGCGAGCCTCAAACCCGCCGGGTTTGTGCGACCAGCGACCCGTTGCATCCTGCCGATAGAAATGAAAGTCTGAAGAATCTTTCTTCACAAACAAGGCGATGGGCCAACCATCGCCAGGAAGGCTTTTAAACAGATCGCTCTTGCCCAATTCGGAAAGTCCATCGGCTTCCAATGCTACCCTCAAATCGGCGCATGTTCCGGAGGCCAAAACCATTCTGCCACCCGCTCCGGGTTCGGCGCCGTCACCACTCCTAGCGAAACGGTTGTTCGCATAGTTGTAACAGTTGTTGAGTGCAATCACTGCCAATCGATTCCATTTTTCGGGTTTGTAGGGCGGGCGGTCCTCATACACAACTTTTTGAGTTTTTATCTGAACATGTGAGCACTGAGGAGGTTCGTAAATAGTGTCCGGTCGTTTCTCACTGACCTTCGGCTCGCGTTTCCGATAGAGCTTCCAAAGATCGTCTTCCAATTTCTGAGATTCGTCGATGCGGCTTTCGTGGTCCGAGATATCAACGATGCCGCCATAGACTGCGACGCGCGGCGGTAATTTGTCAGCTCCGACAGCATCTCCAGTCGATTCGATGATGAAACCGCGATAGCCAAGTCCGCCCCGTCGAAGACGCTGGAGACCTTCGGTTACTTCCTTCGAACTGTCGGGCCGGCATCCGTTACACTGGTGGTATCCGGACAGTAAATCCTGCACGACATCAGGCTTTAGCTCCCATTTGGGGTTCCTTCTGCCGGAGTTAACACGCGCCGTCACTGATATACTCATTAGCTCCTCCTTAAAGTGCTTTTGATGTCCTTCCTAGATCGTTTGGTTTCCATGGCCTCCACCCGTGGCGCGGCGGAATTCCCAGACCGGCTATGTACAGGGCGGACTCACTTACCCCATCGATGCCAAGAAATCGTTCCACCTCGCTGTCGGGGAAAGCCATGGAGCAAAATGGAGCCAGACCCAGTGACGTCGCGACAAGACAAAAAGTCTGGCAGAGATGACCGGCTTCAATCAGAACCGCGCGATAAGCTCTCGGGAAATTGTAGCGCCACTGAGATCTCTTGAAGACTGCGGTCATGATGAGCAAGACTGCCGCTTTGCGATACCACGGCTGTCCGGGAAGGAACGTCGTGATACCGCGAGGAAGTGATTTGGTCGGAAGTCTCGCTAAGGCGTGCCTGGCTGAATCGTAATGATAGAGCCCTTCTTCGAGACCACGCGCCCGCCTGACATACACATAAACCTCTCCCGGATGTCTGGCGCCGCCCGAAGGAGACGTCTTCAGCGGAATATCGCCTTCTCCAGGAACATGTCCCCACTTCTGCACGCCCCATGTCAGATTCAAAACCGTGGCCAATCGTTCGAGATCAACCGTCGAGTCAGCGAACTCCCGCCAGGTCCGGCGAGCGATCAGAACTCGCGCCAGTTCGCTGCCGTTACTATTGGAAACCGGCAGCCGCAGCGTGGGAAGACGTGGATACCGCTTCGTTGGTCTCGGCATCGGCGTCTTCGGCCCAAGATCTCGCCAGAACTCCGCCGCTTCGGCAGGACTCTTCGGATAAATCACGTCTTTCGTCGAAAAATGAAAGAACCCGGCAGCCGGGTTCCAAGATTTCCATTGCCCTGCCAGCTTCTTGAGGGCGGCTGCCGGTCCTGGTGGCCTCAAAAACTTAAGCAGCAGAAGCTCACGGATGAGCTGCTGAGCATCTTCGTATCGATACTCGGGGAGCTGACGGAGCAGGAAGTGTACCGTACGCGGCCTTGCACATAAGGCAAGCACCCTCGCCGCGGCTGCCGGCAAAACCGCCCGAGTACGCTCCAGAAAGTTTTCCACAACAAAATGGCCACCATGCCAGTAAGCGACGACAGGCTCAGCTCGTTGATACCGTGCCGGCGACCGCCGCTTGGAGCCTCGAGTAGACACTTACTTCTCGTCGAAAAATCTATACCAGTTTTGCGGGCACTCTAGACGCGTTTTATTGCGCAGATCTGTGAGTGTCGTAATCATCCGCGTCACTTCCCGCTTGTTCGCGGCAGTCGCCGTCGTTTTGATAGCTCTCAGGTCATTAAGTGTCGTTTCAAACGCCGCGCCAATAAACTTCAGGTTGACAACGTTCAGCTTCGGTCTGGATTTCGGCATATCTCACTCCTTGTTTTATGGGGTTAATCCTACCTGTTGAAGTACCCGAATGAATCGCTCCTGATTGCGCAGCGGCTTGAATCGCGGATCCACGCCGAGCCAGACGACTCCTGGCGTCCGCTCGGCGTATGCCTGTTCAATCAGGTTCAGGGCCTCGTCGGTGCGGCCCAACTGGCTGTAGACGATCGCCAGAGTATCGGGAGAAATCTGATCGGGCGAACGCCGTCGCAGCTCTTCCAGTTCTGAAAGAATCGCGACTGCTGACGGAACATTGCCTGCCTGCGCGTGGACCCGCGCCAGTTCGGCTCGCACGTAAGCAGCATTACTTTTGGCCAGCTCCAACTGGTCAAGAGCATCCTTGGTGCGTCCTTGAGCTGCCCTCACTCGTGCGAGGCCGAAGTGCGCCGTTATGTTGCCCGGGTTTATTTGTATCCACTCATCAAGTTCCTTGGCAGCCTCTTCGTACCGGCCGGCGTAGTACAGAACAGCCGCCACTGGCGAGCGGCGGCTTGCAGAAAGCGGATCGAGTTCCCGTGCTCTCCTCATGTGCGTCAACGCTTCGTCGAGCCGACCACGGGCAGCCAGAAACCATCCGTACTGCTGGTTGCCATCTGCATCGCTTGGGTTCAGTGCGACTGCCGACAGGAATTCGTGGTCGGCGGAGTTCCAGTTCCAGTCGAAGTAGAAATGGATTTGGGCCTTGGCCGCATGGGCCCTGGGCAAGTCCGGATCATACCGGAGAGCGCTTTCGGCTTCCTCGCGTGCCATTTGTTCGCTGGCTGCGCGGGATAGTCCATTCAAACCGGCACCCAGATACCAATAGGCGTGCGAAAGCATCGCGTGAGCGCGCGCGTACTTGGGATCCAGACGCACGGCCTCTTTGAAGTGTCCGATGGCCGCAACGGTCTCTTCATGCGTTTGCTTTTCCAAAGCAGTCCAACCCTTCAGATATGCGTCCTGAGCCGCGGACGACACCGTTTCAGGAGTTGCGAGCCGCTGCTGCTCTTTGGCGGTCAACGCCGTGGACAGTTTTCGTGCAACAGCGAGGGCCAGGGATGCCTCGAGGAAGAGCACGTCGCTCTGCTCGTTTTCCAGTTCGTCTGCCCATAGAAGCGAATCGGTTGACGCTTGGACTAGACGCACTGACACGCGGACGTGTTGAGCCGATTGTTGAACCGAACCTTCAACAACAATGTCGGCGCCAAGGGCTTTAGCTATTTCCGGTACGCTCAGATTGAGCCCAGCGGCCTGCCGAGCCGATGTTCCAGAGATTACTCGTATAGACAAAACCTCGGATAGACGGGAGGTTAGAAGGTCGGTGAATCCCTTCACCATGTTCTCCTGTTCGGGCCCGTTGAGATTTTCGAATGGAAGGACAACGACCTTCTGATTCGATGAACCCGTTTCGACATCGAAGAACCGGCGACTCCAGATCGCGCCCGCAAGCAAGGCCAACGCAACCGACACAATGCACATCGTCCTTAGCGAAATGCTTTTCGCGACGCGGTCAGAAATGAATGCCAGCCGCCGCGGCTGAAGAGATGGCCGCTGTACCTGAGCCGTTGGCGTTGATTCCGAATCCATGAGGCTGAGAATGAGTTCGGATGCAGTCTGAAAACGCTGCGATGGATCGCGGCTGAGCGCTTTTTGGATGACCGGTTTCCATGTATCGCGGATCGGCGGGAATCCATCGCCAACCTCTGTCGGCCTCCGACCAGTCAATACTTCATGGAGAATGATACCCAGCGAATAGATGTCCGAGGCTGTGGTTGCGCGGCCACCTTCCAACAATTCAGGCGCCATGTAGGCAGGTGTTCCGATCAGACGACTCGCCTGCGTCACCGAGCTGTCTCCGCGGGCGAATCTTTGACGCGCAAGTCCGAAATCCGTGATCACAACGCGGCCCTTCGTCGTGAACATGATATTGGCGGGCTTCAAGTCCCGATGAATGATGCCGCATTCGTGCGCGCTGTCGATTCCGGCTGCTACCTGGCGGCACAGTGCCAGCGCGGTTTGATAATCAAGAGGTCCCTTCTCCTTAAGCCGCGTTGCCAGCGTCTCGCCGTCCAGCAGCTCCATGGTAAGGAAGAGGATGTCCCCATCAGGCTCCGAGTGACGTCCGATGTCGTAGACGCGGCAGACATTCGGATGCGTGACTTTTCGGGCAAGCTGAAGTTCCTGAAGCAGATTTGCATCTTCAATCGTTGAATCCCGCCGAATAGTTTTCAGAGCAATCGTTTCTTTGATCTCTGAATCGACTACTTCATAAACCTCGCCCATTCCACCACGCCCAATCTGGCGAACAACTCGGTATCGGCGTCCCACCAGCTGTCCACCGACAAACGCACTTAGTGGAATCGTCGCTACGCCTTCCAGAAACATTCCGGTCTGATCGTGATAGGAGATTAGACGACGGAGCTCGCCTTCCAATGCAGCATGTTCGGTGGCGACGACATCCAGCAGGAACTCGTCTCTCTCAGCGCCGGAAAGACTAATGGCGGCTTCAAACAGGTCTTTGAGCTTTTCCCGCTGATCCGCGTTGATTGCGTCTTTCATGCCGTTTTCTCTAATGATTGTTGTGGCTTCAGGTCGCGCGGCATTCTACTCCAACTCTCCCGACAAGAGATAGAACGCAGGGCCGTCAAAAACCGAGCGGTCTTTCAACGGGCACTTCCAATGAAGCACCACATCCTGCAGCCCACTTTTCTAGAAATGCGACAATACGAACCAAAACGGGCCATCGGATCATTGACGACCTTACCCGCTACCGAGGCATCGGTAAAATATCAGAAGTGTTGAGCCGGAGTGCGCGGACAGATGCGACGTCGGGTGCAGCTATCCGTCTTCGTGAGCTTGCCCGTTCGTCAATTCCCCCAAAAGCCATGCGCGGGCCATACTCCAATCGCGTTTCACAGTTCGTACGGAAACGCTCAACAGTTCTGCGATCGCCTCCAGGGTCAGTCCGCCAAAGAATCGCATTTCAATGATCTGTGCCTGCTGCGGATCCAAGGCTGCCAGGCGCTTCAACGCCTCATCCAGCGCCAGAAGTTCGCCGCACTGCTCCGGAGAGAAGACGATAGCGGACTCTAGTGAAATCTTGTTTCCACTGCGCTTCTTCGCATTGAGGCCCCGGGCATGATCGACCAGTACACGCCTCATCGCCTTAGAGGCAATCGCAAAAAAATGACTTCTGTTCTGCAGCTTCAGCTCACTGCCTTTCAACATGCGGAGGTAGGTTTCGTGTACAAGAGCGGTCGCCTGCAGCGTGTGGTCCCTCCTCTCGGCTCGCATGTATCGCTGCGCCATTCGCCGAAGGTCCCGATAAACAAGTCCGAAGAGTTCGTTTTCCACATGAATTTCACCGGCAGCCAGACGAGCCAGCAACTGCGTCACTGTTGTATCGATCGGAGACATTCACGGCATTGTAATCCCACTCGTCAAGCGATACGCGCGCGTGACGGGGCGACCCTGCAGACGCTTCACGGTTGTCTTATCGCGGTCAGAAAATGCGTCGGAACTCCCGTTGCGAACCGCATGCTTCAACGGCGGGCTCCTTTGTCTCTGAAGCACCTAGGCACCGCACTCGCTCACGGCAAAAGGGAGCGTCCCTTGCGTCAGAGCAGAATACAATCCGGCTTCCGTCCGGCGACGCTGGGAAGGACATGTAGGGAAGATCGTCCTCACCGCAGCCGTCGTGACCTCGATCACAAACCCTGACGACCGGTCGTCAGACGGGCTACTTCCCGAATGTCAGCTTCACCTGATGACTCTGATTCTGGCCACTTTGGCTTTCAGTTCGAATCCAACGGCAGTGTCTGCAAGGTGATCTCGATCGATTCCAGTTCTGGAAATCCCGGCAAGTTGTTGGACTGAAGCGTCCTTCAGGCTTCGCGAATGGCTTCGAGCACCTTTCGAAGGTCGGCGCCCTTTTCGTTCTACAGGAAGTCCTTTTGGATTACGACGAAGCCATCGTTCCTCCGGAGATTGGGATGATACGGCGGTTCTACCAGGCACGCCAAGGGCGGTCCTACAGATAGAAAGCCGGCTGCAGTTCAGGCGGTGAAGTTCAAGTAGTTGAGAACCAGGTCGTCGTACGCGCGAGAGGCGATCACAATTTCACATGTACGGTTTACCGCCTAGAACGAACCCTGGCGTGGCGGACGCTGCGCGAACGAACGATAACAACCTAGCGCGCTCGTATCGAGGCTGACCGATTACTTCAAGGCGAAGCTTCCGGCTACGCGTTTCAGTTCCTTCAATTCAGAGGCGCTGTTTGCAGTGATGAAGACATGAGCGTACTGGTGACCCTTTGGATCGAGTATGATCAGCGCTTCGGAGTAATTTGCATTCGACTGATCGAGCCATTCGGCGGGTTTGCCGAGCAGAGTGGCTTTGCCTCCGGTTTGTCCCTGACCGTTGAAACTGGGATGACCGCCCAGATACAGCCCGATACTTCCACCGGGATTTCCGAGCGGAACCACTTTCTTAATCTTGTAGACCGTGAAGTCGACTCCATTCTGAATGCTGGTGCCATACGACGGCGGCAGGCTGACCGTCAATTGTCCGCCTACGGTGGTTGCGCCGCCTTTAAGATTCAAGGCTCGCTTACCGAGCGCCAGACTCTCCGCCATCGCCTTCGCCTTGGAGAGGCAACTCGGTGGCAGCTTCGCCTGCGGTCCGTCACCGTAAAATGCGATAGTTTGTACCGTGCCGTCGGAGTTCGCGACATATGCTCCCCAGATTAAGTTCGCGTTCGCCTGCGGTGCGTTCGGAAAGAACTCTACCAGCCGTAGACCGGAAGGCACCGCGCGTGACTGAATGGTCAAAGGATCGCGCTGCAACTCTTGCCGAACGGCCTTCTCCAGGTCAGCGGGCGCGGTGACGAAGGGTTCCCAGACTGTGAACGACAAACGAGAATCACCGGACTCGATAACGACTTGTGTCTCTTCCTGAAGAGATTCCGGCGCGGCCATAAAGCTCTTCTGACGTTGCTGAACCTTTGCTGCAGCAGGGACGCGAAGAGTCAGGCGGCCATCAAGCAAGTCCATAGGCTTGCCAAGCGGCAGCGTGCAGGCGTGGGGTGCCTGTTGCAATCCAGTTGCTGTTGCCGTGATGACCAGCAGCGACATTACGAGTGCTATTCGCGAAAGGGTTCCCATCTCTCCTCCTTGATCCATCTTGATGGTTCGACGCCGAGGCATCCTATTCGCGGGACAGCCTTCAAACAAGAGTGATCGTCTCAGTTCAGTGCGGTGTGTTTTTGCACTAACTACGACATCCTGTCTCGCAGCTCACCTCCGGAGAGACACAATGGAACAGCGTTGGCGTTGCCGGCGGGTTACCGGTCAGCATGCCCATCCGTGCGCGTGCCCACGCGGCGGCCAGTGAAGCATTCATCTCGTTGACCGCGGAGGAAGCGGAGATTCAGCCTCCTCTCCAAGAGGGCAGAGCTGTCTAAATTACGTAACAGATGGAGTGAGGCCAGTCCCCTCCTTCGCGAAGGAGGGGTGACTGCGCCACAAAGAAAAATAGCCCCGTTCCTTACTTGGCGCAGTCGGGGTAGTTGTTTCAAGTCACCGATTATCCCAACCCGTTCGGATGACAAGCGGTAGCTTGAAACAACTACCCCGTCCGCTCCTTTCAAAGGACGCTTTGCGGCATTCTCCTTAGGTCGCGTCCACCCCTCCTTCGCGAAGGCAGAACTGTCCAAATTGCGCAGCAAAGTTAAGCGGAACCCCACGCCAGCTGTGTGCTTCTAAGATGCGCATCACAGCGACGTGTCGTTTTCACTCGCGGCTCCCCTCCTGGAACAGGAGGGGTGGACGCGACCTAAAGAAAAATGCTGCGAAGCATCCTTGAAAGGAGCGGACGGGGTGGTCGCTCACAGAAACACAGTCGGCATGCTATCCGGACGATCGTCTGTGAGCGACCACCCCGGCGCTTCGCGCCACCCCTCCTGTACCAGGAGGGGAGCTCGCGCGCGAAAAGGTTTTCCTAATTTGTCTCGAAAATCGTCGCTGGGAATACCAGTGTTAGGCAGTTTTGAATCCCAGCTCAGCCAGTCGACGAAGATGGTGGCGAATGAGCGAGTCACGCTGCTGTTC
>Ga0075421_100008279_pt1 | contig 12765 bp, 17 predicted proteins | sample SoiMetdeltSBSDD5_FD_75292 | JGI IMG/M metagenome (GOLD analysis project Ga0075421, IMG submission 75292) | Bulk soil microbial communities from a Populus tree surrounding site in Tennessee, USA - Soil MetaG P. deltoides SBSDD5 | ecosystem: Environmental > Terrestrial > Soil > Tree plantation... | reverse complement strand
AGTGTCGCGCCGTCGGCGCAGATCGCCGCGTACCTCGGCGCGCTCGCACACGGCGACACCGTGCAGTTGATGTCGGAGAAGAAGGCGATCGCGCTCGCGCCGTCAGTGCTCGAGCGGTACGCCGGCGTGTATCAATCCGCCGTCGGCCAGGCGATGACCATCAGAGTCGAGGGCGGACAGCTTGCCGCGCAGCCGGAGCGCGGCACCGCGCTGCCGCTCCTGGCCGAGTCCGAGACTCGCTTCTTCAACCGCGACATCGACGTCGTCGTCGAGTTCGTCGGTGACGGCGCGGGCAACGTCGCGGAGCTCGTGGTGCACCAGGGGACGCATCAGGAACGCGCGACGCGCGCGAAGTAATCGTCGCCGCGATGCTGGGAGCGGCCACAAATGCGAAGAGGTCGCCAGAGACGGGCGAACTCCTGCCGCACGTATCGATGGTTGCGGGGCTCGCAGCCGCTTATACCGACCACGCTGTACATCGTTGCGGCATAACCTGGCAGGCTCGTGTTTCGGGTGCAGGTTGTCGATTGCTGTGCGGTTGCATAACTAGCTTCTGGAAACGGCGGACATTGGGGGCTGCATCCCCAGTTCAAAATCCGGATCCTTTGAAACTTTTGTCACTGCATCACAGCCTTCCCATCGCCGACTGTTAGTGTCACTTCATCGGTCAATCGGTAACGGCCTTCGCCACTGTTGCCCATAACCTTCATGTGAATCTCTCGTACCCGAAACTTCGGTGCCCCCTCGATCGTTATCGAGACATCTGTGGTGGTGAGGACGTTTGGACGTTGGTCGTCGGATTGCAGGCCACGGGTCCTCAACCCAGCGCGACACCGTACACGGGGTTCATCATGGAGGATTCAACATGCGATCCAGCAGACTGTTAGGCCTCGTCGCGGCACTCGCCATGAGCAGCGTCGTCACCGCCGCCGTCCTCACGCGCGATCCGCTCAACTACGCCACGGGTACCGACGTATCAGCCACATTCCCCGGCGTGCAGCTCAGGCGCGTCGTCAATGTCCCGGGCATCTGGGTATTTGCGCCGACTTACGAGCCCGCACTCATCGGTCGCTGTACGACCTACGGAGCCTGCCCGGTGCTCGGGCCGCTCGGCACGATCGGCGGCAATGTGTTCAACCTGCAGCAATACCGCAATTGCTACAACGCAGACCGTCTTGGATTGACGAGTTCGGATTGCAACCGGCCGTTTGAGGTCCTCGAGGCAAGCTTCAGTTCCCCGGTGGACTTCGTGGAATTCGAACTCACCTGGCTCTCCGACTATCCGGGAATGATCGCCTACAACGCCGCCGGCGATGAAATCATGACGTGCGTACCGACCTTGCCGTTGCCCGGATGCATCACGGCGCGTTCCCTGACCCCGGGGCACGAGGGCTTCGGCACCGTGCGTCTCGCACCCAAGACATCCTCGATCGAGAGAGTCGTCGTAGCCGGGTACATAGGCACCGGGCGAATTTCGCTCATGCAGTACACGAGGCCATCCCCGCCAGCCCTCATAGGCAGATAGAAAGGCCTCCGGTGGGAAACTATCGCAGGATAGGACCGCCCTGTTGGCCCAACCGATCGCCACGCGATCTCGTTTCGAGGACGTGGCGAGTGCTTCGCCCTTGGGATTGATGTGCCTGAGGCCGGCCTCTTCCCGGTCCGGTGTCAGCCGGTTCTCAGCGGTCTGCCTGCTCGATTCGTCGGAGGGCTTCTCACCAGAACACGCTGACAAGCAAGGCTCTCTTCGGCGGCGACACGGACCCGCCCGGATACCCAGGCCTCGATTGCCACGATACGCCTGTGGAGAGCGCGATGGCGCTCTGTGTCATTCCGTTTGGAAGACGCCAAGAAGTCGCGAGAGCAAAGTGTTGCGGGGGCACGCAACCGCCGATACTTGGAGATCTCGTTTGCTGCTCTGCGAGGCTGATACTAGCGCGGCGAAGGCATCCGCTCACCGCTTCCCGATGATCCCGGCCCCTCGCCTGGCCTTACGCAATCCTCCATTCCCGCAACGTGGCGACGGCGTTGCCACCGTCAATCGCTGGGATGATTGCGAGCTCGAGCTGCGACACTCCGGTGAGGTCCGTCGCGTACTCCTCGCGTTCGACAGTCGTACCCGGCGGCGAGAACGTGAACTGCTGGCGAACGATCTCGCGCTGACCGTCGTCGGTCGTCGCGCGTACGACGAACTCCTGCGTCCGCGCCTGCGAGTGCTCTTCGAACACTAATCGGATTCGGGAGATGGCGATCGGAGCAGGCCACGTCAGGCTGATCGTCTGACGTCCTGGGCCGCCGGCTCGCCAGCCGCCACTTTTCTCCGCTCCTAGAGCGCCCTCGATAGGGCTCCCGGGGTCTTCCGATGTGAGCTCGATCTGGACATTCTCCGGAAGATTTCGCCACGTCTCAGTAGCAACCGACGGCGTCGCGGGACGAATGTGTTTTCTCACTGGGTCCCTCGCTCCTCATTCAAGCGTTACTGTTCGCGGGCGCCAGAAAACTCCGAGACCTTGCGGGCCATCGATGCCTGACGGACGCGCGTGGCTGCGATTGATGGCTGAGAGTTCAGTGCTGGGAGATTGATCTGCCTCTGGACTCTCAGCCAAGCGATGTTAGCGTCCGACCATATCAGCGTCAGCCTCGATCGAGCCTCTCGATTTCGGATGACGCGCCATCATCACCAACGTGATTCGCGGCGCTGGCGACCGCCGCCAGATCCGCCGGTGCGCGGCGTCATGGGCTTGGCTTCGTTGACCGTCAGGCTCCGCCCGCCGTACTGATGCTTGTCGAGCTCGTTGATCGCGCGCTGTGCGCCCTCGGCATCGCTCATCTCGACGAACGCGAATCCCCTCGCCTGGCCCGTGGCGCGGTCGCGAATGACGTTGATGGTGCTCACCTGACCCGCGCTCTCGAAGAGCGTCTGGAGATCGGACTCGGTGGCCTCGTACGGCAAATTGCCGACATACAGTTTCATGCTCATGAACGTACTCCTGCATCTCGAAGGATGCGTCTGAATCTGATGGCAGGCTCGAGCGGAATGCTCGGCGACGAAACGCAGGAGAGGCGAGAAACTCGGATCTGATGCGGAAGCCGGAAAAGCGCAGCTGTCAGAAGCTCCCGCGAGTATAGCACCCTTCTCTCACTCCGCGAGCAGGATCGCACCCATCGTCGAGGGGTGGACGAGGGTCGCGATCGGCAGGGCCATGAGGATCCACGCGCCGGAAATTGTCATCTTGATATGTTCGAGTGGCATGGCTGGTTTCCTTCCATTTCAGACCGCCACCCACGTATCCATCTTGTCTAGGTTCATGCCGACGCTGCAGTGACCCACCCGAGTGCAGACGTACATCGTTGAGCCAGTGATGGTCGCCGTGAGCCGCCGCTGCATTTTGGTTTTGGGATGATGGCAAACGGGGCACTCCGGAACGAGATGCGGACGGTCGTTGGCTTTGGGTTTCACCATAATCCACTCCGATCTGTCGCGCTCGCGACGCGGAGCGAGCGGTTGCGCGGATGAACGTCGGGTTGAGGAGGATCTTCGCCAACCTGCTTTGATGAGGCTGGCGGCTGGGCAAGGCCGTGAGCCGCTGGCAACGGGAACAGCACGAATCCAGTGTAGACATGCGTGCCGAGCGCGCTATCCCAAACTGAACACATCGCCGCAACCAGTGATCGCGACGAAACGAGGCGCGAGCTGTACGGTCGCTTGACATGTGCCCTTCTGGACAGCGCCAGACGTCTTCCTGGCGTACCGTTAGTCATGAATCTCATGAACGCAAAACTCATGGTCGTCGGAACCTATCTACTGGCGGTCGCCGCCGCAACTGTCGCGAGTGGCGTGAGGTCGGGTGCTGGCCTGATCGTGCTCGCGGCGGTCGCGGTGTTACCGGCTGGCGCATTGCTAACGCTGTGGAAGCATCCATCGCAGACTCTCTCTCAGACCATCCAGGCGGCGCGGCGATGAATTCGTCAGCACGGGTCGTGTCAGATGATTTGCAGCGGTGGAGGGAGTGGCAGGATCGTGGCCTGCAGGGGGATCGGCGCCGAGCTGTTGCGATGAAATGGGTGATGGCACTGATCGCGATCATGCTTGGCGCCCTGATTGGCTGGCTATTGTGACCGGTGCGGTTCCGATATCCGCCATCATCGACGTCTCTCGCCCACAGCCGACGCGCAATCGCCGGGTCCTGTCGTTGTGTGCCGATGTCGCGCTGGCGATTCTGTTGGTCCTGGCCATTCCACTGGTCGTCACCGCGATAAGTCTCCCGTTCGTGTGGCTTGTCCGGGTTGCCGCCCGCTTCGTCGGCCTGTTCTAAGCGTCGCTGCTTCTCCTTCAGGTCACGACCGCCTTTGAGCGCGGTTCACGGCCGAGAACGGAGCGGCCGGCAGTCTTTACGAAAAACATTCACTAATCGTGCAGGACAACGCTGAGCAGTGAGGTGTTTGATGGTGATGTCGCCGTTGTACTCGATGAAGCCAAGGTCTCGGAATTTGTTCATGAAGAAATTGATCCGCGAACGCGTCGTCCCGACTATTTCCGCAAGGGTTTCCTGAGAGATCTTCGGTATCCGCCGCTGTGGCCCACCCTGATCGCCGTAACGGGCCAGCCGTCGTCTCAGAGCTGCCAGGCACATTGGAGCGAAGTCGCGGGGTTGTCGGAGCGGGCCACGAACTCGTGTGCGTTCAGATGTATCGGACGGACGACCATTGACCACCTACCAGTCTCATTTCGCGAGTGCCCGTCTGTGCTCCATTGCACACGATCCAGGAAGAGTCCACCGGAGGTGGCAACCTGGTTTATGGGCGATGCATCGACACCGCCAGGCGAGCGAGTGAGTCAACGGCCGAGCGAAATCCTTCGGCGTCGAATCCCCAATCGTCGTTCAAGTCGAAGCTCGCGGCCAGCTCACAGGCATGCTGCGCATGCGACGGCTGCGATTGCAGCCATACATCCACATCTGTGCGTTCGCACCACGCGGTGAGTGCCCGGAACCGAATGAACCAGACCGGAGCCCGGTTGGTGTCGTCCACGAAGCGCCGGCAGACGGCATCAAGAGCGCTTCACGTTGCTCAACGTCCAAGAAGCGCGTACGTGACAACAGCCGCGACGAGGATCAGAATGGGCGCGGCAAAGGCCACCTTGCGGCGGATCGCGCGATCGTGTGCGGCATTCTTCGCCTGCCATGCCGCCCATCGCTCGTCGAACGCGCGCGACTCATCTCCTGCGATCTGTGTCGCTGCTGTTGGTGACGTCTCTACAGCAGCCAGGTTGGTAGTCATGTGCCCCTCACCCAAAGGCTTTGGTGAGGGCTGGGCCGGGGTGGCCGAGGGCTCAGAAAAGCAGGAGCGGTCAGTATACGTGATCCAGGCTGCGTCACATGCGGCGCCCGGCCATGTTTCCACGATTCCGAGTGTTTTTCACGACTCGCAATCAGGCGGCTCATCGGTCGTGAGCAGCCGATACACGTAGTCCGTGAGTTCGCGCAGTCGCATTCCACCTGCGTCCGGCACGCGCTGGGCGCCAGTTGGTATTGCCGGCACTTCGACCGCACCTCTGACGATCAATGCCGCAGCGATGATCGCTTTTGCCTGTCCTTCCAATGGATCCATCATGGCCTCCTACTGTGCCTCACCCGTGAGAACTTCCGCTCCGGCTGCACCGACGCGGACACCGGCCGACGATCGTCACCACGACAGTCGGCCATCGTGGTCACTCGCCATCCGCGAGCGCGATGTCACAGACCGAGACGCGCGAAATGCGCGCGGATAACGCGGTAGCACTCGCACGAGGCGGCTTCGAGTCGCTTTCGATGCAGGATTGTGATCCGCCCGTAGCGGCTCCCAATCAACCCGTCACGTTGCAGCGCCCGCAGGATAACCGTGACGGTCGGACGCCGCACGCCGAGCATCACCGCGAGGAATTCCTGCTTGAGTGCGAAGGTATCGTCCTCGACGCGGTCGCGCGTCTGGAGCAGCCATCGACAGGCCCGCTGGGTGACGTTGTGCAGCGCGTTGCACGCGGTGCACTGCATGATCTGCAGCAGGTTCGCTTGCGCGTACAGATTGACGACGTCGCGAAATGGACCGGCGATTGCGGTCTCCTTGACAAAACGTGACGCCGTCATCGACGGCAGGGGACCATTCGGTACCTGCTGGAAGGTCCGGCCGGTGCCGGTTCGATCGCCAAACAACACACCGATCCCCAACATGCCTTCCCGCCCGACCGTGGCCACTTCCACGAGCGGCCCATTCCGCATTTCGTTGGTGACGGAGAACACACCGCCGTTTGGGAAGTAGACGTTCTTGATGCGAGCCCGGTGCGCATGCAGCGTATGACCGGTCGTGACGGTCGTCATCCTCACGTATTGGACGAGGCGGTCGTACTCGGTGCGTGGCAGTGCGATCAGGAGCCGATTGTGAAGAAGACTTCCGTCAGGCAGGCGACGGAGTGACGGTGCTCGTGCGCGGGGCATGACTCTTCCTTGAGTAGACCTGAGCTGAATCATTCAGGTGCTTCGATGAGGCTGGAGGGGCGCAGCGACCACTGCGAGCGCAGCTCAGAAAAGCGAGTGGTCGAGCGTATCACGTCCGCCCGGCGCGTCCGCAAAATGTACGATAGACTACATTTGCCCGCTAGACTGGTGCCACGCCGCGTGTGACGTCGCCTCAGCCTCCGAGTTTGCCGGTAGCCTGTGCTATCGCATGGAGCGTGACGATGTCGAGCCCGTATTCCTTTGCATATCTCGCAGACATCCGTGACGGCGCCCGACGGATGGTGGAACGGACGCATGCTCACGAAGGCGACCTCAACGAACTCGTCGAAACTGCGGAAGGAGTGGCGCGTCAAGCCGCGACGTTGACGTTGGCACTCACCCGGGCCGATATCAATGCGGATGCGCTGGGCCGTCTGTGTTCCGATCAGGCGCGTCTCAGCGTCGAGAATGCTGCGGCGACTGTTCGAGCGTGCGCAGGCGCGCGCGAGCAGCACGTCGAAGCGCACCGCCTCTACAGCACAATCTCTTCAGGCCCGCATGCGATGGTCGCGTCTCGGACGGCTGCGGTGCTCGTCGTCGACGACGCTGACGATGTTCGCGATTTGGTCGCGCTCCTCCTGCGGGATGCCGGGTTCGTCGTGCGGACGGCCGTGAACGGTCTGGAGGGGTTGCTCATGGCGTATGAGATGAGACCGGACGTCATCGTCATGGACCTCACGATGCCAGTGCTGAGCGGGCTCGAGGCCACGCGTCTCATCAAGGCAACGCAAGCCACTCGGGAAACGAGAGTCATCGCCTACACCGCGAACCGCTCGATCCCGCCGCCGCTCGAGCGGTGGTTCGTCGCCATCGTATCGAAGCCATCGCCGCCGGACGTCGTCCTCGCGGCCGTTCAGAACGCAGTCAATCTGTAGCGACCGTACACGATGATCCATCTCGTTAATCCCAGCCACCTGTCGTTCGGCGTTGGCGTCATCACGCCCCGGTGGCTCTTCGTGTTGGCTGGTGCGACGCCGCCGGTATATGGTCGGCCACATATCGTCGACGAGACACTGGAACCGTTCGACGTGGACGCCGTGCAGGCCGGCGACATTGTCGGCATCGGGATCCACACCGGCAACGCACTGCGCGGCTACGACATCGGGACGCGCGCGAACGCACGTGGTGCACGTGTCGTGTTCGGTGGTATCCACGCCACACTATTCCCGGATGAGGCCCATCGGCTCGGGGGCGCGCACGCCGTCGTTCGCGGCGACGGAGATGTCATCTGGCCCCTGGTGCTCGACCACGCGACACACGGCATGCTGCAACGCACCTACGAAGGTGGACGCGTCGACGCCGATCGCTTCGTGCCCGCGCGCTGGGAATTGCTGCCGGAGAACCGATACATGTGGGGCTCCGTGCAGACCGTGCGCGGCTGCCCGAAGCATTGTTCGTTTTGCTCGGTCTGGCGAACCGACGGACAGAAGCCACGGCAGCGGGCCGTCGACACGGTCGTCGCCGAGATCATCGAGTTGCGTCGGCGCGGTTTTCGGTTCGTGGCACTGGCCGACGACAATTTCTACCCGGTGACACTGGCCGATCTCGCGATGGCCGAACGGCAGCGGAACCAGCCGCGCCTGGAACAGCTCCGGGCATTGCGGGCCGAACGCTTCGAACTGATGGCGCGGTTGGCGGAACTGCCGTCCGACATGGTCTTTTTCACCCAGATCACGATGGAAGCGGCGGAGGACGAGGCGTTCCTCGACGCCATGCGCGGCGCCAGGATCAAGGGCGCACTGGTCGGTGTCGAAGCGGTGACGCCCGAAGGCCTCAAGGACGTCTACAAGAACTTCAATGACGCGGGGGAGGCGCTGGTGCAGCGGCTGCGGACATTCCGCGACCATGGCGTGCATGTCCTCGGGTCCTTTATCTTCGGGTTGCCGAGCGACCGTCCCGCGACGTTTGCGGCGACGGCGGACGTCGCCGAGCGCGCCGGTGTCGCGTTCGCGCAATTCGTGATGCTGACACCCTATCCTGGAACCGTCGATTTCGAGGCGTGGGAGAAGCGCGCTGATGTCGATGCCGCGCAGGTGGCCGGCATCCCGATCACACGGCACTGGCTGATCCCGCAGGCGCAGCGCCCGAAGGTCTATGTGCCCCATCCGGTCATGACGCCGGACGAGATCCGCGCGCGCACGCAGGCCGTCTGGGATCGGTTCTACAGTCTTCGGCGGATTTGGGTCCGCTCCCGGTGTACACCAACGCTCCGCGCCCGCCTCGCGTTCGTGTTGATTTCGAAGCTCTATCGTCAGATGTACGCGAATACCGGCATCGCGACCGACAGCGCGAGAGTCAGTCGGGCCAACCGCTGGGCGCGCGTGATTGCCCGCCCGTGTCGCCGCCTATTTGCCGGGCGCCCGCTTCCCGCACTCGGGACAGTGGCCGATAGCTGAGATGAGGGAGCGTGCCCAATGGCGGATGTCGTCCACCACAGGTTCGGCGCCGCTGCGGGTCGAGACAAGTCGGGATGTTCCGAATACGAAGCGCAGGAGCCGGGTGACAACGGTGAACCGGACATCAAGCGTCCTCCGGATTCAGACATTCCCGAGATCGACAGCGACCGTCCCGAAGCTCCAAACAGCCCTGGCGCGCCGCCCTTTACAGGAGAGGACGTCGAAGACGTCGGACGCCCGCGCAAGCGCGATGCGCCGCCCGTCATGTGAAGTGCTGAATAACGAGGAACATCGGTTGGGTCGCTGAAATTGCCGTTACCGATCGATCACGCCTACCCATCGGATCTCGCCGCCCTCGTACTGCGACGGTGGGATGAAGCCACGGCCCTCGAACACTGTGATCTCGCCAGACCGGACGCGGCATCGCTGACGGCAGTGTTGTCGACGTGTTACCAAGCGACATTGCTTCGTGAAGAAGGCCGTCCCGTCACCTTCAGACTCGCGCTGAGCGATCCGGATGCGTTCGAGGCGGCGGGCGGTCCACCCTCGGGCTTCCACCGGCTTGTGTTCATCCGCCGGTTGCCGCTCGACGCACACGAACTCCGCAGACTCTCGCCGGCCGCCGTCTTCTCGCGCTCGCTCATCGGCGCGACGCTCACCGCCTCCGAGCAACCGGCGGTGTGGGGGCTCATCCACTCGGGACCGCAGTGGCTGCAATCGTTACGAGGGGGCCGCCCACGGTATCAGACCGTCCCCGATGTCCTGATGATTGCCGCAACCGGCCCGGGACGGCTCCTGGTAAGCATCGGGAGCAGGACGTTGGCGGAACTGAAAAGCGGAACCGTGTCCAACATGGAAATGGACCTCTTTGAATCACACTGGGTGCAGAACCGCCTTGCTGAGATGACCGGCGGTAACCTGGCGACGTTGTCTGAACATCGTCAACCGGCCGAAGACGGCGGCCCTCGCATCGATGCACAGTTCGCGACCGTACTCGTAGGCCACGTCTTGCGGCGGATGCTTGCCGCGGTCCGTGCTGCCGAGCACGGCGGCACGGTAATCCTTATCCCGCGGCATCGCGCGTCTGAGCTGCTGTCGGATGGTCGGCATATGCGCGTGAAATACGGCTTCAGCGACGAGGAGCCCCGCCGGAGGATCGCAACGCTCGTCGCCGCCATGATGCACGAGATGGCTCGCCACGCGACCAAGGGAGCGACCATCGGATGGGATTCGTACCAGTCGAGCGCCGCTGCGCAAGTGGCCGAAATCGATGAAGGGCTATTCGAAGTGGCCCAACTCCTCGCCGATCTCACGCGCGTCGACGGGACTGTGCTGATCACCGACTCTCTCGAGGTTCTGGGATTCGGCGTCGAGATCGCCGGCGAGTTGCCGGAAGTGGCTCAGGTCGCGCGCGCGCGCGACCTGGACGGCAACGACCGAGAATGGGTGCGCACCGATCGCGTGGGGACACGACACCGATCTGCGTACCGATTGTGCCAGGCGCTGCATGACGCGCTGGTGCTGGTCGTCTCTCAGGACGGAGGTCTTCGCTTCATCCGCTGGCACGTCGACGCGGTCACGTACTGGGAACAACTGGCGATAGGCCCGTGGGATGTGTGACTTCGGCGTGCGACGGCCGCTACTCCCCGCGGACGTCGGCCGTCCGCGGCCAGGCGCTCGAAGTACTCGGGCGCATAGCCGAACGACACACACCGATCGCCACGCCCGTGATCGTGGCCGCATTCGAAACACTGCCTCTCGTTTCCCAGGAGCAACGAGCCCGGTGTCAGCAACTCGTACCCGGTGGTGGAGCGATACTGGAAGGTCCCCTCGACGACGAGCGCGATTCGCACACACGTGTGCGTCTCTTCGTATGAGCGATCTTCCGGTCCCGACGTGCAGATCACGTCTTCGACCGTCCATCCGGCACCACAGGCGAGTGGACGATCGAGCAGTGCACCCGGCGTGCCATCTGCGCACCGCCGTGCCAGCGCCCGATTCAGGGCAATCGCAATTTTCCCCAAGAACAGTCCTCAATCGATGTTCTAGAACAGTCTAGAACAGACAAGCCCGTTGACTCGACACGGTGTGCGATGGCCGCAGCGGCCGCGATGACGGCGTCCGCGACCTTGTACTCGACGACGGCCACGGTTGGAGCAGCCCAACCGTCCGACGACTACAGAGGGCAGGATAGTGCGCATTCGAGAACTCGAAATCGGTGAGTTCGGCCGACTGGTCGGCATAGCCCCGCATGTCCTCCGGCATTGGGAGGCCGTCGGTGTGCTGCCTCCTCCGCTCCGGCACCGTGGCCGCCGCTTGTACCATCAGCCTCACGTCAGGCATGTCGCCATGATCGTCTGCGCACAAACGGCGGGTTTGGCGCTGCCGGAGCTCCGTGAGATTCTCGAGGCGACCACGGTGTCCGCTCGTCGCGAGAAGCTCGAACAACACCTCGCGACTCTGACCACGAGAATCGCGCAACTCAAGGAGTCGAAGCGTATCGTCCAAGAGATGCACGCGTGGACTCGTGAAGAGTTTAGCGAGTGCCCCATCTTCGCGCGAAGAATGACGACGGTCGTTCGACGCCCAACAGCTGTTGTCGATCAGCAGCCCCTTGTCGATTCGACTGAACGGAAATCTCGGAAGAACCGATTCTGAGAAGAACCCATCCGGATCGTGCGATAGAACCGCTGGGGTCGTACCGGATCTCGTCTACGAACAACGTCAATGAGGGACAACAGTACTCATACGTGCTGGTTCTTCGCTGAGGCCCGCGGCTTGTTTTCATCAAGACGTCGAGAAGCACCAGCGCAACTCGAACAATCGAGATGCGAGAGGAGTGCATGTGCGTGATCTGCGATCCGCACGCTTCACCTTGACTTCATGTCGACATGAACTGGCAGTCTTGGTGTGAGGCAGGCGATATAGCCTGCCTCAGCAATCGAGGGAACGCATGATGAACGTCGCAGAGTTTCACAACACCCGGCGCTTTGCTGACACACCATTCGGCCGGATTGCGTACGTCGACCGGGGGCACGGCGATCCTGCACTGTTTGTTCATGGCTTGCCACTAATGGATTCCACTGGCGTGGCGTGATCGGCCACCTGTCGGAGCAGCGTCGATGCATCGCACTCGATCTGATGGGCCTCGGGTACTCCGAAGTGCCCGAGTCTCAGGCACTCGATCCCGAGTCGCAGGCCGCGATGATTGCGGCATTCCTCGATGCTCAGTCGATCGACTCGGTGGATCTGGTGGCGAGTGACAGTGGGGGAGGCATTGCCCAGCTGTTTCTGGCGCGGCAACCTCGTCGCGTTCGTTCGATGCTGCTGACGAACTGCGACGCGCACACGAACAGCCCGCCGAAGGCGCTTGTACCTTTTATCGAAGCGGCCCGTGCCGGCACCCTCGCGAAGCAGTTCGTCGAGCGTCAGCTGCACGACAAAGCCGCGGCTCGCGCCAAGGATGGTCTGGGAGGCCTCTGCTACGCGGATCCGCAGAACCTGACGGATGACGCAATCGAGTGCTACCTGGCCCCGCTGGTCAGCTCGCCCGTGCGGATCGCGCAATTTCATCGGTATCAGACGTCGATGGAGCCGAATCCTCTGCCCGGTATCGAGTCCGCGCTGCGGCGTTGTCAGGCGCCGGTGCGAATCCTCTGGGGAACTGCGGATCCGTTCTTCGACGTCTCGTGGGCCGAGTGGTTGGACCGCACGTTCCCCGAATCCCAAGGCGTGCGTCGGCTCGAAGGAGCGAAGGTCTTCTTTGCTGAAGAGATTCCGGACGTCGTCGCATCGGAGGCACGCACGCTCTGGCAAATACACATCCCGGCGCATCC
>Ga0075421_100008278_pt1 | contig 12766 bp, 10 predicted proteins | sample SoiMetdeltSBSDD5_FD_75292 | JGI IMG/M metagenome (GOLD analysis project Ga0075421, IMG submission 75292) | Bulk soil microbial communities from a Populus tree surrounding site in Tennessee, USA - Soil MetaG P. deltoides SBSDD5 | ecosystem: Environmental > Terrestrial > Soil > Tree plantation... | reverse complement strand
GGCGCGACGCTCGAAGAGGTGGCGCGCGACAACAAGCTGGCGCTCAAGGTGCTCGGTCCGATGGACCACAACGGCACCGGGGTCGACGGCAAGGACATTGCCGACATTCCGGCGAAGTCGGAGCTGCTCAAGGCAGCGTTCGAGAGCGATGTCGGCGTCGACAACGAACCGCTCAGCACCAATGACGACGGCTTCATCTGGTACGAGGTCCGCGAGGTCAAGCCGGCGCAGCGCAAGCCGTTCGAGGAGGCCAAGGCCGAGGTGACGCAGGCCTGGACCGAGCGCCAGCGGCGCGACCGGCTGACCGATCAGGCTAAGGCGCTGGTCAAGCGCGCCGAGCAAGGCAACAAGCTCGAGGACCTGGCGCGCGAGCAGGCGGCCGAGATCAAGACGCAGACCAGCGTGAAGCGCGGCACCTCCTCAGAGGCTTTCGACAACGCTGCCGTCACGGCGCTGTTCGCGGTGCCGGAGAATGGCTTCTCCTATGCGCTCGAAGGCGATGGCAAGCACGCCAAGATCATGCAGTCGTCGCCGGTGATGGGCCAGCCTTTCGATGCCAATGCGGCGGATGTCCGCAAGATCGCCGAGGCGCTGTCGCAAAATCTGTCGAGCGACATCTCGTCCCTCTATCTCGCCGAGCTGCAGCGCAATCTCGGCGTCAGCCTGAACGACGCGCTCTGGCAACAGGTCAACGGCAACCGCAGCTGATCCTGATCCTCGCCCCGCCCGACCTTCCGCCATTTGCGATCCGAACCCATGACCACAGCTCCCGACTTCGACAGCTTCGCCAAATGCTACGATCGCGGCGAATCGCAGGTTGTCTGGACACGGCTGGTGTCCGATCTCGAGACGCCGGTGTCGGCAATGCTCAAGCTTGCCCGCGACGGCCATTACTGCTTCTTGCTGGAATCGGTCGAAGGTGGCGCGGTCAGGGGCCGCTACTCGATGATCGGGGTGCGGCCCGACCTGATCTGGCGCACCCAAGGCGGCAAGGCCGAGATCAACCGTCAGGCGCGGCATGATCCGACGGGTCCGTTCACGCCGTGCGAGGGCAGCCCGCTGCAGTCGCTCAGGGCGCTGCTCCAGGAAAGCCGCATCGAGCTGTCGCACGATCTGCCGCCGATGTCGGCGGGGCTCTTCGGCTATATGGGCTATGACATGGTGCGGCTGATGGAGCGCCTGGCACCGCCCAACCCCGATCCGCTCGGCCTGCCGGACGGCATCATGATGCGGCCGACCGTGATGTGCATCTTCGATTCGGTGAAGGACGAGGTCACGCTGGTGACGCCGGTGTTCCCCGACCGGGCGACATCGGCGCGCGCCGCCTATGCCAAGGCTTGCGAGCGACTGGAGAGCGTCATGGACGGGCTCGACCGGCCGCTCGACCAGCGGGCTCTCGATGATCCGCACGCCCTGCCGATCGCGGCGGCGCGGTCCAACACGACGCCGGAGGACTATTGCGCCATGGTCCTCAAGGCGAAGGACTATATCGCTGCCGGCGACATCTTCCAGGCGGTGCTGTCGCAGCGGTTCGAGACAGCCTTCCCGCTGCCACCGATCGCGCTCTATCGCGCCTTGCGACGGGTCAATCCATCGCCCTTTCTCTATTATCTCGACTTCGATTCCTTCTCGCTCATCGGCTCGTCACCCGAGATCCTGGTCAGGGTGCGCGACGGCCGGATCACCATCCGGCCGATCGCCGGGACGCGGCGGCGTGGTGCCACGCCGCGCGAGGACAAGGCGCTGGCCGACGAGCTCCTCAAGGACGAGAAGGAGCGCGCCGAGCATCTGATGCTGCTCGATCTCGGGCGCAACGATCTCGGGCGGGTGGCCGAGATCGGCAGCGTCAAGGTCACTGACCAGTTCATCCTCGAATTCTACAGCCAGGTGATGCACATCGTGTCGAACGTCGAGGGCAATCTCGACACCCGCAAATTCGATGCCATCGATGCGCTGTGCGCCGGCTTTCCCGCCGGCACGGTGTCGGGCGCGCCGAAGGTCCGCGCCATGGAGATCATCGACGAGCTGGAGAAGGAGAAGCGCGGCATCTATGCCGGCTGCGTCGGCTATTTCTCGTCGAACGGCGACATGGATACCTGCATCGTGCTGCGCACCGCGATCGTCAAGGACGGCAAGATGCACGTCCAGGCGGGCGCCGGCGTGGTCGCCGACAGCGTGCCGGAAAGCGAGCAGACCGAATGCGTGAACAAGGCCAAGGCCCTGTTCAGGGCGGCGGAGGAGGCCGTCCGCTTCGCCGGCCGCTCGGTCAGGGGGCAGTGACCCCGCAACGCCTGCCGCTGGTGCAGTCGGCTGGGACCGGGACCAGGACCCTCAACTTCGCGAGCAAGCGCGCCGCCCTCCAGGCCGGAAATGCGCCAAATGGCTGTAAGCGGCGGCCCGAGATTGGTATACGCATGACAAGGCGGTTTCTGAGTGGGCGGAAGCGCTCTATTGTCCGCACCTTGGAACAGGATCGTGAACGGCGCTCAAAGGCTCGATGGTGAGATGATCATCCTGATCGACAACTACGACAGCTTCACCTTCAACCTCTATCACTATCTCGGCGAGCTCGGTGCCGAGACGGTGGTGCACCGCAACGACCAGATCAGCGTCGGCCAGGTGCTGTCGGCGGGGCCGGAGGCGATCGTCCTGTCGCCTGGTCCCTGCACGCCGAACGAGGCGGGGATCTGCCTCGATCTCGTCAAGGCGGCCGGCGATGCCAAGGTGCCGCTGCTCGGCGTCTGCCTCGGCCATCAGGCGGTCGGCCAGGCCTTTGGCGGCGTTGTCAAACGCGCGCCGCAGCTCATGCACGGCAAGCTGTCGGTGATCGCCAACACCGGCGAGGGTGTTTTCGAGGGAACGCCAAAGACCTTCCAGGCCACCCGCTATCACTCGCTGATCGTCGACCGTCCCACCCTCCCCGACTGCCTGCACATCACCGCCGAAACCGACGACGGGCTGATCATGGCGATGGAGCATCGCACGCTGCCGGTTCATGGGGTGCAGTTCCATCCCGAGAGCATTGCGTCGGAGCAAGGCCACAAGATCCTGCAGAACTTCCTGAGGATCGCCGGCGCCGCCGTGAAGCATTGAGCCGAGGCCGTTCATGTCCGAGTTCAAGCCGCTGATCGCCAAGGCCGCCGACGGGCGGGCCCTCAGCGTCGAGGAGGCCAAGCGCGCGTTCGACATCATGATGTCGGGCGAGGCGACGCCCGCCCAGATCGGCGGTCTCCTGATGGCGCTGCGGGTTCGCGGCGAGGCGGTCAGCGAGATCACCGGCGCCGTCATGGCGATGCGGGAGAGAATGGTGCGCGTCGAGGCGCCGGCCGGCGCGCTCGACATTGTCGGAACGGGCGGCGATGCCTCGGGCAGCTACAACATCTCGACCTGCGCCGCCTTCGTCGCGGCCGGCGCCGGGCTCAAGATCGCCAAGCACGGCAACCGCGCGCTCAGCTCGCGATCGGGCGCGGCCGACACGCTGGCGGCGCTTGGGGTCAATATCGAGCTGCCGCCGGAAAGGATCGCGCACTGCATCGCCGAGGCCGGGCTCGGCTTCATGTTCGCCCCCGCGCACCATGCGGCGATGCGCCATGTCGGGCCCTCACGCGTCGAGCTCGGCACCCGCACCATCTTCAACCTGCTCGGGCCGCTGTCCAATCCAGCGGGTGTCAAACGGCAGGTGATCGGGGCGTTCGCGCGATCCTGGATCGAGCCGATGGCGCAGGTTCTCGCCAATCTCGGGTCGGAGCGGGTGTGGGTCGCCCATGGCGAGGGCGGCTTCGACGAGATCACGCCCGCCGGGGTCACCTGGGTCGCCGAGCTCAAGGACGGCGCGGTGCGGACTTTCGAGATCACGCCCGAAATGGCCGGGATGGCGCGACAGGATCCCGGCGATCTCAAGGGCGGCGATGCGCCGTTCAATGCCGAGGCGTTGTGCGGCGTGCTCGATGGCAGGCCGAGCGCCTTTGCCGATGCGGCGCTGATGACCGCCGCCGCGGCGCTGATCGTCGCCGACGCCGCCAGGGATCTCAAGGAGGGCGTGGCGATCGCCCGCAAGGCCATCGCGAGCGGGGCGGCGCGGCGGGCGCTCGACACGCTGGTGAGCGTGTCCAATTGAGGCGGAGTGCCGGAAGGTGGCGAATATCCTCGAGCGGATTGCGGCCTACAAGCGCGAGGAGGTGGCGCAGGCGAAGGCGCGCGTGCCGTTGAGCGCGCTCATGGAGCAGGCACGAAGCGCCGCGCCGGTCCGGCCGTTCGTCAAGGCGCTCGAGACGCGCATCGGCCAAGGCGACTATGCGCTCATTGCCGAGATCAAGAAGGCGAGCCCGTCCAAGGGATTGATCCGCGCCGATTTCACGCCCGCCGCTCTGGCGCACGCCTATGAGGCGGGAGGGGCGGCCTGTCTGTCGGTGTTGACCGACCACCCCTCCTTCCAGGGCGCGCCGGAATTCCTGACGGAGGCGCGCAACGCCACGAGCCTGCCGGCCCTGCGCAAGGATTTCATGCTCGACCCCTATCAGGTTGCCGAGGCGCGGCTGCTTGGCGCCGACTGCATTCTGCTGATCATGGCGATGATCGACGATGCGCTGGCGCGCGACCTCGAGGCGCAAGCGATCGCGCTCGGCATGGATGTGCTGTGCGAGGTGCATGACGAGCAGGAGCTCGACCGGGCGGCCAGGCTGAAGACGCGGTTGATCGGCATCAACAACCGCGACCTCAGGACGTTCGAGACGCGGCTCGAGACGAGCGAGCGGCTGGCACCGTTGCTGCCGGCCGGCGCGATCCCGGTTGCCGAGAGCGGCATCGGCGGGGCAAACGATCTCGCGCGGTTGTCGCGCTCGGGGATCAATGCGTTCCTCATCGGCGAGAGCCTGATGCGGCAGGGCGATGTCGAGGCGGCGACCCGGACGATCTTGCACAAGCCGGGCAGATCCTGACATGGCGAAGTCGCGGCTCACCCATCTCGACGAGGCCGGCCGTGCCCGGATGGTCGATGTCTCGGACAAGGCGGTGACGCTGCGCGAGGCGACGGCCGGCGGGCTCGTGGTGATGGAGCCGGCGACATTGGCGCTGATCATGGAAGGCAAGGCGCCCAAGGGCGACGTGCTGGCGGCGGCGCGTATCGCCGGCATCATGGCCGCCAAGCGGACGCATGAGCTCGTCCCGCTGTGCCATCCGCTGACGATCTCGAAGATCGAGGTCGAGCTCAGCCCCGAGCCGGCGAGAAGCGCCATTGCAGTGACCGCCACCGTTGCCGTCGAGGGCAAGACCGGCGTCGAGATGGAGGCGCTGACCGCCGTGTCGGTGGCCTGCCTGACACTTTATGACATGGTCAAGGCGGTGGACCGGGGCTTGCGCATCACCGACATCCGGCTGATCGCCAAATCGGGCGGGCGGTCCGGCGATTATCGGGCGAAATGAGATGGCGCTCCTGCCGGTCGCCGAGGCGCGCGCGCTGATCCTGGCCGAGGTCGAGCCATTGTCGCGCGAGACGGTGGCGCTCGCGGAAGCGCATGGCCGGGTGCTGGCCGAGGACCTCGAGGCGAGCCGCGACCAGCCGCCCTTCGCCGCATCGGCGATGGACGGCTATGCGGTGCGGGCTCAGGACATTGCCACCCTGCCGGCGTCGCTCAAGATCATCGGCAAGGTTCCGGCCGGCCGCCGCTTCCAGGGCGCCGTGGGACCGGGCGAGGCGGTGCGCATCTTCACCGGCGCGCCGGTGCCGGAAGGCGCCGACACCATCGTCATTCAGGAGAACGCGGCGGAGGCCGGCGATGTGGTGACGGTCACGGCCGATACGCCGCCGGGGAAGAATATCCGGCATGCCGGACTCGATTTTCGCCGCGGCGCGGTGGTGCTGCTTGCGGCCAGCGTGCTCAGCCCGCGCGCCATCGGCCTGGCAGCGGCGATGAACCTGCCGAGGCTGCCGGTTCGACGGAGGCCCGTTGTCGCAATCCTGGCGACCGGCGATGAGCTGGTGGCGGTCGGCGATCGGCCGCGCGATGACCAGGTCATGTCGTCCAACAGCCATGCGCTGGCCGCGATGGTGCGCCAGTTCGGCGGCGTGCCCGAAAATCTCGGGATTGTCGGCGACGAAGTGGCGGCGACCGAGCGGGCCATCGCCAAGGCGGCGGGCGCCGACATCCTGGTCACCATCGGCGGTGCCTCGGTTGGCGAGCACGATCTGGTGCGGAGCGCCCTTGAGCAGCGCGGCATCGGCATCGCCTTCTGGCAGATCGCGATGCGGCCGGGGAAGCCGCTGATGTTCGCGAGGTCGGGCGGGCAGCGCATCATCGGTCTGCCGGGCAATCCGGTGTCGGCCCTGCTGTGCGCCCGGATCTTCCTCAAGCCGCTGATCGAGCGCCTGCTCGGCCTGGCGACCGAGGAAACGCTCGTCAAGGCACGGCTCGAGACGGCGCTGCCGGCCAACGACCAGCGGGAGGACTATATGCGGGCGACGCTCAAACGGGCGTCCGACGGGACCATGACGGCCGCCGCCTTCCCACGGCAGGACAGCTCGATGCAGGTCACGTTGCACGCGGCGCAGGGGCTGATCGTCCGGGCGCCGTTCGCCCCCGCCGCCGCCCCCGGCGATATCGTCGAGGTTATGGAAATCGACTTCTAGGTTCAAAATCCGCTTGCCGAACATAAGTGGAACAGGTAAAGATGTTTCAGTTTTGTTCCAGACACGCCGGCTTTTTGGGTCGGAAGGGGGAAGCGTGCTGACGCGCAAGCAATATGAACTCCTTATGTTCATCCATGAGCGGCTGAAGGAGACAGGCGTTCCGCCCTCCTTCGAGGAGATGAAGGAAGCGCTCGATCTCCGGTCGAAATCAGGGATCCACCGGCTCATCACGGCGCTGGAGGAGCGCGGCTTCATCCGCCGGCTGGCGCATCGCGCCCGGGCGCTCGAGGTGGTCAAGCTGCCGGAATCGGTGGCACCGGGTCTGGCGGCGCCGCGGCGCGCCTTCTCGCCCAACGTCATCGAGGGCTCGCTCGGCAAGGTGAGACCGCTGGCAACCCGGGGGGATGGGGTGCCCCAGGGCGTGGCGGTGCCGGTCATGGGCCGCATTGCCGCCGGCGTGCCGATCTCGGCGATCGAGGACCACACCCACAATATCAATGTGCCGCCCGACCTGCTCGGCACCGGCGATCATTTTGCGCTCGAGGTCAAAGGCGACTCGATGATCGAGGCCGGTATTCTCGACGGCGACACGGTGCTGATCCGACGCACCGAGACGGCACGAAACGGCGACATCGTGGTGGCGCTGGTCGATGACGAGGAGGCGACGCTCAAGCGGATGCGGCGCAAGGGCGATTCGGTGGCGCTCGAGGCGGCCAATCCGTCCTATGAGACACGGATCTTCGGGCCGGACCGGGTGCGGGTGCAGGGCACGTTGGTCGGGCTGATCCGGAAGTATTAGGCAGTCGACAGTGCAAATGCTCTCCTCCCACCAACGTGGGAGGGGAGGTGGTAGGCATTAGGGATTAGGCAGTGATCGCTGCCCTTCCCGACTGCCTATTGCCTCCTGTCCACTGCCTACTGCCTACTGCCTACTGCCTACTGCCTACTGCCTACTGCCTACTGCCTACTGCCTCCTGTCCTTTTACCGACTGCCTGGGCTGCGCAGCGATGCGCGGGGCACCGGCTGGACCACCCAGGGTCGCCTGCCTTGCGCGTCCCGCACCGTGACCACGCGCCAATCATCCTTGCCCTCGAGATGGATGGCATGAGCCCCCTTGCGCCACAGATCGAAGCGGTCGATGCGCAGCCGGGCCCGGCGGCAGGCGCCGCGCAGCGGCACCGCGGCGATGACGATCTCGGCATGGCCGCACAGTCTCGCAACGGCGCCGGCGGCGGTATCGTGGCGCAGGAAGACGAGTTGCCTTCCCTTCACGACGGCACGGCAGGCGGTCTCGCCGCATTGCCAGCCGGGCCGCTTCAGGGCCGCCGCGAAACTCGCGGCATCGCCCTCGCGAAGCAGCCATTTCTCGACGGAAAAGCGCGCTTTGCGCTGCGCAGGGAGCGCCAGATGACCGGTTTCGGCGCGAATTGCGACGGTTGCGCCGCGGCGCTCGACAATGATGTCGGGTTTGGACCCCGTGCCGGTCAGGGCAAGGCCGCCGGCAATGGCGAGGACACCGACCATGCGGCCCCACCCCCGCCACAGGCAGAGGACCATGAGCCCGGCTGTCAGCATCAGCATCGACAGGAGCGGAGGCGAGGCAATGGCGGCGTGGGCGCCCGGGAGGTCTGCGACGGTCCTGGCGATCATCACCACGGCCTCGAGCCCTGCTCCCATCAGCTGAAGCGGCAGGACCTCGAGGCCGAACGGCATGGCGATCATGGCGACAAGCGCCGCCGGCATCACGATGAGCGAGACCACCGGCAAGGCGAGCGCGTTGGCGAGCAGGCCGTAGGCCGAGAGTCGGTTGAAATGGTAGACGGCCGGCAGGCCGCTGCACAGGCTGGCGATCAGCGTGGTGGCCAGCATGACGAGCGCGGCGCGGCCAAGCCAACGAAGGATCGTCCAGGTCCAATGGCGCTGATGGACGGGCCCGCCGTCCTGCCCTGTCCGCCAGCCGGCCCATGCCTCATGGGCCGCGATCAGGCCCATGACGGCAAGGAACGACATCTGGAAGCTGGCCGACAGCACCGATTCCGGCGCAAGCAGGATCAGCAGCGTGGCGGCGGCGACGAGATTGTGGAGCGACAGAGCCGGCCGCTCGGCCAGCACCGCGGCGAACAGCATGGCGATCATGATGGCGGACCGCCAAGTGGCCACCCCGCCGCCCGACAAAGCGAGATAGACGATGGCCGCAAGGAGCGCGCCGATCGCCGCCCAGACCTTGACCGGCCGGGTCAATGCCAGCCGCGCCGACAGGGCGAACAGCGCGCGCAGCAGGAGGAATACGCCGCCGGCCACCAGCGCCATATGGAGACCGGAGATCGAGAGAATATGGGCGAGCCCCGAAAGCTGCAGCGCCTCGTTGATGTCGCGGGAAAGATGGCCGCGCTCGCCGATGATCTGGGCCTCAGCGAAGGCGCCGATGGGTCCGGGCAGCGCCGCCCGGATGCGGGCACCGATCGCATCGCGGCAGTCGTCGATCCAATCGGCCAGCACGAAGCCGGCCGGCATGGCGATGATCCGGGGCCTGCCGATGGCCCGGCCGGTGGCTCCGATCCCGTCAAACCACAGGGTGCGGGCATGGTCATAACCGCCGGGAAACACCGGACCGGCCGGCGGATAGAGCAAGGCATCGACCGCGATGGTGGCGCCTCGGCGGAGCGGCGGGGCCGGCACGGCCATTCGGATCTCGACCCGCCGGGGCGATGCCCGTTCCGGGATGCCGTCGAGCGTCACGTCGTCGAGCCGGACGCGCAGGCTGCGCTCGCCAAGGGGTGCGAGGCCGATGATGCGGCCGGTCAGCTCCACCTCGCCGGTCGGCGCCGCCAGCATCGGCGTATCGAGCGACAAGGTCCGGCCCTTGGCGGCGACAAAGCCGACCGCGCAGGCGGCAGCGAGGAGCCAGACCGGCGCGAGCGCGCCGCGGCGGATCTGGATCGCCGTGGCCACGGCAAGCCCCGCTGCCAGCAGCGCCAGGACCCCGTACGGCTCGGCAGGCAGGGCGAAGTAGAAGGCAGCGCCGGCGGCAAGCGCCACCGGTATCCACAGCGTCCAATTGCTGCGCTGGGCGTCGAGCGCGGCGGCGACGGCACGGCGCAGAGCGGCGCCAAGGCCCGCAGCCCGCTGCGCATCGGCGGGCGGCGGCGCCGCCGGCCAGGCCAGCTCGAATTCCATGTGCCGTCAGCCAGCAGCGCAACGCAGGTTGACGACACCCGACACCATCATGCTATCCCCCAGCTTAAGTCTTCAACCGCCGATCATTGCGGAGACTGGGCCGAATGTCATCGCCCGTCGTCACCCGATTTGCCCCCTCCCCCACCGGCTTCCTTCATATTGGCGGAGCCCGCACGGCGCTGTTCAACTGGGCCTATGCCCGGCGCCATGGCGGGCGCATGCTGCTCCGGATCGAGGATACCGACCGGCAGCGCTCGACCGAGCCGGCGATCAGTGCGATTCTCGACGGCCTGCTGTGGCTCGGCCTCGACTGGGACGGGGCGCCGCTGTCGCAATTCGCCCGAGCGGCGCGCCACCGGGAGATTGCCGAGGAGCTGCTGCGGCGCGGTCGGGCCTATCGCTGCTATTGCACGGCGGCAGAGCTCGAGGCGATGCGGGAGCGGGCGGCGGCGGCGGGCCTGCCGCAGCGTTATGACGGACGCTGGCGCGACCGCCCGGAAAGCGATGCACCGACGGGGGTGGCACCGGCGATCCGCTTCAAGGCGCCGAGCGAGGGCGAGACCATCATCGAGGACCAGGTGCTTGGGCGCGTGGTGTTCCACAATCGCGAGCTCGACGATCTGATCATCCTGCGCTCGGACGGCACCCCGACCTACAATCTGGCAGTGGTGGTCGACGACCATGACATGGGGGTGACCCATATCATCCGCGGCGTCGATCATCTGACCAATGCGGCGCGGCAGAGCCAGATCTATGAGGCGCTCGACTGGCCGGTGCCGGTGATGGCGCATCTGCCGCTGATCCATGGGCCGGACGGCGCCAAGCTGTCGAAGCGCCATGGGGCGCTCGGGGTCGATGCTTATCGCGACATGGGATATCTTCCGGCCGCCATGCGCAATTACCTGGCGCGGCTGGGCTGGAGCCATGGCGATGACGAGATCTTCTCGACCGAGCAGCTGGTCGAGTGGTTCGACCTCGAGCATGTCGGGAAGTCGCCGGCCCGGTTCGACTTCTCCAGGCTCGAGAATCTCAATGGCCATTACATGCGCGCGACGGCGGACGATGCGCTGCTGGCCGCCTTCGTCGCGTTTCTCTCCCATGCCCCCGGCGGCGCGGCGATGCTGGCCAGGCTTGACGATGACGCAAGGGCACGGCTGCGCCTGGCCCTGCCGGGTCTGAAGGAGCGGGCCAAAACGCTGGTCGAGCTCAAGGACCAGGCCGGCTTTCTGGTCGCCGAGCGGCCGCTTCCCCTGGACGACAAGGCGCGGGCCATTCTCGATGGCGATGGCCGGGAGGTTCTGACGGCCCTGCTGCCGGTGCTGGAGCAGACGGCGTGGACCGCGCCGGCGCTCGAGGCGGCTGTCAAATCCTTTGCCGAGGCCCGGGGGTTCAAGCTCGGAAAGCTGGCCCAGCCGCTCCGGGCGGCGCTGACCGGCAGCTCGACCTCGCCGGGCATATTCGATGTGCTGGTCGCGCTGGGGCGGGAAGAATCGCTTTCCAGGCTCCGGGACCAGGCCGCCTGAGAAGAATTTGTGCAAGCGCGAAACCATGGCAGCACTTGCAGCATTAAGGGCGTTGGGCTAGCGATTAATTAACCTCAAACCTTTCAGAAAGGTGCGCTCCATGGAGCCGTCAGAGGAAGTTGCGCAGCTGCAGTATGAGCGTAAGGAGCTCGAGCTTCCAGTTCTTCACGGGACGCTCGGACCCAACGTCATCGATATCAGCCATCTCTACAAGGACGCGGGCGTCTTCACCTACGATCCGGGCTACACCTCGACGGCGAGTTGCGACTCGAAAATCACCTATATCGATGGCGATGAGGGCATCCTGCTCTATCGCGGCTATCCGATCGAGCAGCTGGCGGAGCATGGCGACTTCATCGAGACCGCCTATCTCTTGCTCTATGGCGAGCTGCCGGATGAATCGCAGCGCAAGGAGTTCGAGAACGCGATCACCCACCACACCATGCTGCATGAGCAGATGATCCGCTTCTATTCGGGATTCCGGCGCGACGCCCACCCGATGGCGGTGATGGTGGGGGTGGTGGGGGCGATGTCGGCCTTCTATCACGACTCGACCGACATCAATGATCCCAAGCAGCGGGAGATCGCGATCCGGCGGATGATCGCCAAGCTGCCGACCATCGGGGCGATGGCCTATAAATATGCCATCGGCCAGCCTTTCATGTATCCGCGCAACGACCTGAACTACGCCGGCAATTTCCTGCAAATGTGCTTTGCGGTGCCCTGCGAGCCGTTCAAGTTCAATCCGGTCCTGTCGCGGGCGATGGACAAGATTTTCATTCTGCATGCCGATCACGAGCAGAACGCATCGACATCGACGGTACGGCTTGCCGGCTCGTCGGGCGCCAATCCCTTTGCCTGCATCGCCGCCGGGATCGCCTGCCTGTGGGGGCCGGCCCATGGCGGGGCCAACGAGGCCGCGCTCAAGATGCTGGCGGAGATCGGCGTCCCGGAGAACATCGCGAAATTCGTCGCCAAGGCGAAGGACCGCAATGATCCGTTCCGCCTCATGGGGTTCGGTCACCGGGTCTACAAGAATTACGACCCGCGGGCCCGCATCATGCAGCGGACCTGCCATGAAGTTCTGAACGATCTCGGGATCAAGGACGATCCGCTGCTCGATGTCGCCGTCGAGCTGGAGAAGATTGCGCTCAAGGACGAGTATTTCATCGAGAAGAAGCTTTATCCCAATATCGATTTCTATTCCGGCATCACCCTCAGGGCGCTCGGCTTCCCGACCTCGATGTTCACGGTTCTGTTCGCCATTGCGCGGACAGTCGGGTGGCTGGCGCAATGGAAGGAGATGATCGAGGATCCGACGCAGCGGATCGGCCGGCCGCGCCAGCTCTATACCGGCCCGAAGCGGCGGGACTATGTGCCGGCGAGTGAGAGGATGGGGTGAAGTTAGGCAGTAGGCGTTAGGCAATAGGCAGTGAGCAA
>Ga0075421_100008277_pt1 | contig 12768 bp, 7 predicted proteins | sample SoiMetdeltSBSDD5_FD_75292 | JGI IMG/M metagenome (GOLD analysis project Ga0075421, IMG submission 75292) | Bulk soil microbial communities from a Populus tree surrounding site in Tennessee, USA - Soil MetaG P. deltoides SBSDD5 | ecosystem: Environmental > Terrestrial > Soil > Tree plantation... | reverse complement strand
GAAGTAGAGCGCGCCTTCGCGCATCGCCATCGCTCGCCAGGCAATCACCAGGACGAGCGCGGCGAGCGTGCCGACGAGCGGCCACGGCGCCGCGAACGACGGCTCGATCGCCGCCAGCACCGGGAACACGATCAGCAGCATCGGCGCGGCGTAATGCGCCTTGATACCGGTGGTCGTCAGGTCAGCGCCGAACCGCTTCGCGATCGCCGGCGCGGCCAGGTAGAGCACCGCGAAGAGCGGCGTGAACCCGAGCGGAATCATCGCCGTCTCCCCCGGCTCGTACGACATCGCGAGCCAGACGACCGTCACGACGAGGGTCGTGACGGCGCCAATCCCGTGCACGACCGGGTGCCGCCGCGCGATCGCCACCGCCAGCAGGCCGACGTCGACGAGCGCGAGGAAGCCGAGCATCAATGTCGCGTGGCGGCCGAACTCCGGAACCGCCGCGAGATACACCGCGAACAGCAGCGGCACGACCGATGCCACGAGCACTGATCGCTCGAACGCCCCGGTCTCGGCTGGTCCGCCGGTGCCCTTGCCGGGGGCGGGTCGGCGGCCGTTGAGGATCAACCCGGCGACGGCCGCAATCGGGAACACGAGGAACACACCCATCGCGAGCGGCAGCGTGCTCGCGTCGAGGAACTTGAAGACCCAGCCCCACTGATACAGGACCGTCAAGCCCAGCGTCAGCCACGTCAACATCGGCCAGCCGCGCGAATACGCCACCCACGCCAGCCCCACGTTCAACAGCAGCAGATAGGCGAAGAGCGGAATCGGCCGGTTCTCCCCCGTCGACAGCAACGCCGGCGTCGCAAACCCACCCAACAGCCCCAGCACGGCAATGAACAGCGATTCGCGGCGTATCGACAGCAGCACGGCCACCGCGGTGACGATCGCGAGCAGACCGAAGGTGACGCCGGCGGGAATCAAGTTCCACAACGCGTGCGCGGAGAAGAACGTCGCGAACAGGATCGCGATCGCCGCCGCATCCATGGCGTTTGCAAGCGACGGATAGCGGCGCGCGGCTTTCATCTCGCAGACCACCAGCAGCGCGAGCGAGACGATGATGCCGATCGCGACTCGCACGGGCGGTTGCAACCAGCCGGCGTCGATCGAGTACTTCAGGAAGAACACCGCGCCAATCACGAGCGCGATGCCAGCGGCTGCGGGGAACAGGTTCTTGCCGACCAGGGTCTCGAGATCGAACGACCGTCCCGCGGGCGGTGGCGGCGGCGGTACCGGCGGGCGCGGCGGTGCGGGTGGGCGCGGTGGCGCCGAGGGTGGTTTACCCGGCGCAGCCTCAGCGCCGGCGGGCCCACCCGCGGGCGCCTGCGCGAAGGCGGGCGACGGCGAAACCGGCTTCGATGCCATCGCTGGTGACGGCGGCGTTGACGCGGGCACGGCGGGCCGCGGCGGCGACGGCGGAGCCGGCTTCGTGGCCACGACCGGTTCTGGTGTCACCGTCGCGGGTGTCGCGGGAGCCGTAGGCGTCGCGGGAACCACCGGCTTCGCGGGTTCGGGCGGCTTCACCGGCGACGGGATCGCGGGCGCCGCCGGACGTGAAGGCGCGGGCGCGGCCTGAGGCGATGCCGCCGTCGCGCCTTCGGCTTCCCGACGCAGTTGACGGAGCGCGGCGACCGCGGCGTCGAGGTCGCGACGCTGCTGAGCGATCGTCTGTTCGAGTGATTCGAGCCGGGCCCGCGTGCGCCGCGCCGACACCCAGGCCGCGATCGGCAGCACGAAGGGAACCGCCACCAGCAGCAGACCAATCAGAAACAAGAACTCCACGGCTTAGTCCTTCAGATCGCGCGTTTCGGTCCAATCAAACATCGAGGTGTTTCCCCGCGCTCGAGCTCGATAGTCGGGCAGCCGGCGGTGAAATGTCGTGAAGAACCATGTCAGCGTGTGACAAATCTCATCCGAGGGGCTTCGCCCCTCGGACTCCCCTACGCCGTCGCTCGCGGGGCCCCGGATCCCCGCTCCGCTCCGGCGGCTCGCTCACCAAGCTCGCTCGCGCTCGATCTCCCACGGCAAATACGGTCGACGCGTCACTATACGGCACGGAATCCGTTGCAATCTCGTATAGAAGTCATCTCCAACCCGCCGCTGGTCCACAAGAAACGAGCGAGCCCAGGCGAGCGAGCCACGCGAACGGAGCGCGCCGGCGCAGCGGCGCGCGAGAGAGCGTGCCGGGGAGTCCGAGGGGCGAAGCCCCTCGGTAAGAAACAGAGCCCGCATAGAATAGCGTAGCGATGGCGGCGAAGCCCGGCTTCTTCGACTACATCACGGCGGCCTTCAATGCCAGACCCTTTGGCATGTTCGTGGCGCCGAACTGGATTGGACTCGCGACCTTCGGCCTGCTCGGGTTCACCGAGCCGGGGTTCTGGGTCCTCGGCGCCGGCCTCGAGCTTGGGTATCTCCTCCTGCTGGCTACCAACGAACGCTTCCAGCGCATCGTCAAGTCGCGGCCAATGTCGGCGGCGAACGTCGAGTGGAATCAACGCATCCTGGGTCTGGTCGGACGGCTCGACCCGGCGGATCGACGCATCTACGAGCTGCTCGCGCAGCGCTGCCGATCGATCATCGACTTGCAGCTCCACAGCGGGCAGGCGACGGCGCCCGGCGGCCTCGAAACGCAAGCCGATAGCCTGGGCCGGCTCTCGTGGATGTACTTGCGGCTCCTGGTCGCGCGCCGCACGATCCGCCAGGTGATCGGTGAGTCGGGCGACGGCGGCGAACTGCGCAAGCGGCTCGCGGCGCTCGAGCAGCAGCATCGGGGTGAAGGCTTGAGCGACGAGCTGCGCCGCAGCCTGGCCGGGCAGATCGACATTCTCAATCAGCGGCTGCAGCAGCGCGTCGATGCCGAGCGCAAGCTCGCGTTTCTCGAGGCCGAGCTCGAGCGCATTCAGCAGCAGGTCGAGTTGATCCGCGAGCAGGCCGCGCTCTCGACCGATCCCGAGCTGCTGTCGCAACGTATCGACGAGATCACGGCAACGCTCGGCACCACCGGACAGTGGATCCGCGATCAACAGAAGGTGTATGGCGCGATGGAAGACCTCCTGACCGAACCGCCGCCGCTGGCGCCGGACGCGAGAGCCAGGGAGACTCAATGACGTCACCGACCGCGACGCCGCTGCCCTCGTGGGCGTCCGAGATGCGCGACCTCTTTCGTTCGGGTTCCGCGGCGCAGTTCCTGCTGCACGGCAGCGTCTTCGACGTCGTGCCGCACAACGGCCGGCTGTTGTCGCTGCCGGCGTTCCTCGAGCAGGCGATGTTCGCGAGCTACGACGTGGTGCTGCGCTACGACCGCAGCCGCGGCGTGCGCGCGACGCGCGGCGGCGACGACTGGGGCGAGTGGCTGCAGAACGCGCTCGGCCGCGAGTCGGCGTCGCAGACGCTGGTGCGCGAGCCCGGGTCCGCGCTCGAGCTGATCGATCGCTATCTGCTGCGCACGTTGAATCTTCAGGCGCTGCCCGGCGGGACCACGGGAAAGCCCAAACGGATCGCGGTGATCATCGAGTTCGCGGAATTCGTGGTACCGCGCGGCGATGCGCTTCAGCTCGGCGGCCCGTTCGCCGCCAACACCGTCAAGGTGCTCGGCTGGGCCAACGATCCGGCGATCGTCCAATCCAACATCGTCACCGTGCTGCTGAGCGAGGGCCTGCACGATCTCAATGCCCTGGTGGTCGAGAATCCGCACGCCGCGGCGCTGCACGTGCCGCTGCCGAACGAGGCGGACATGCAGTCGTACGTGACCACGCTCTCGCAGACCCAGTTCCCCGAGCTCGCCGCCAAGAGCGACGTCCCGCTCGACACGCTGGCCACGCGGCTCACCGGCTTGAGCCGCGTTGGCGCGCGCACCGCGATTGCGCTCGCGCTCGGCAACGACAAACGGATCACCGCGCCGTGGCTCGCCGAGATCAAGAAAGAGCTGATCGAGCGCGAGGGGCAAGGGCTCCTCGATTTCGTCGAGTCGCCGTTCACGCTCGACAACGTCGCCGGACTCGACGCGGTCAAGCGCTGGCTGCGCGAGGACACCGAGCTGCTCAAGAGGGGCGCGTTGCGCGCGCTGCCGATGGGCTATCTGTTCGCCGGCCGCATCGGCACCGGCAAGACCTTCCTCGTGCAGTGCTGGGCCGGCGAGCTGGGCATCCCGTGCGTCGTGTTCAAGAACTTCCGCGATCGCTGGGTGGGCGCGACCGAATCGAACCTCGAAAAGATCTTCGCGATCCTGCGGGCGCTCGGCCAGGTCGTCGTGTTCGTCGACGAAGCGGATCAAGCCGCCGGCAAGCGCGAAGGCGGAGACGGCGACAGCGGCCTCTCCGGGCGCGTCTACTCGATGCTCGCCAAGGAGATGTCGGACACTGGCAACCGCGGCCGCATCATCTGGGTGTTCGCGACGTCGCGCCCCGACCTCCTCGAAGTCGACCTCAAGCGCCAGGGCCGGCTGGACGTGCACATTCCGCTGTTCCCGCCCGAAACGTCGAAGGAACGTGAAGCGCTCCTGCTCGCCATCGCCAAGAAACTCAAGTTCCCGCTGACCGCCGACGATCTGCCACCGTTCACCGACGACGTGGTGCTCGGAGGGAACGAGCTGGAAGGGCTCCTCGTCAGAGCTTTACGGATACACGAACTGAGCGCCGCGTCGCCAGACGCCCCGAAACGGCCCATCAAGGAAGTACTCATGGACCTGCTCCGCGAAGTTCGGCCCAACCCGCACACGAGAAAGCTCGAATACATGGACCTCGTGGCGGTGAAGGAGTGTACTGACGTGCGCTTTTTACCGCCGCGATTCCGGAATCTCTCGCCCGAGGAGCTCGAGGAGCGCATCGACGCCCTCAGACGTTTCGTGTAAAGAGGCCCGGTCGGCGCAGGGCTCGAGGCTCAGGGCCGTGTCGGCTCAAGACCTGTACAATGGCCCCAACTTACAGGAGGCGCGATAACGATGTTTGGTCGTATCGGACGGCTGGTGCGCGGCTTTTTCGGGTTGTTCATCAGCGGACTCGAGGAATCCAATCCCGAGGCCCTCATGGAAGCGGCCCGCCAGGAGTTCCGCACCAAGATGACGCAGTACAACCTCGCGCTGGCCAAGATGGCGGGGGTCGCCGAACGGCTCAAAGTGCAGGTCAACACCAAGGCGGCGAAGGCCCAGGATCTGGAGCGGCGCATCCTGGCAAACCATCGCGCCGGAAACATGCAGCTCGCCGGCTCGCTCGCGCGCGAGCTGCAGGAGCTGAAGGCGGATCTCACGGTCGACACGCAGGAGCTCTCTGAGAGCGACGAGGCCTACCAGGCCAACCTGCGCCAGGCCAAGGTCGCGCAGCGGGAGTTCGAGGACAAGGTGCGACGGCTCGAGAAGCAGCTGTCGCAGGTGAAGGTCAAGGAAGCGCAGGCCGAGGCGGCGTCGGCGCTCTCGAGCGTGGCGTTCAAGGTCGGGGATCTCGGCGACACGATGAAGACCGTCGAAGAGGTCCTGCAGAAGCGCTACGAGGTGTCCGCCGGCAAGGCCCGCCTGGCGAAGGACATGGTGGACATCGAAGCGGTCACCGAAAAGGAAAACGAACGCAAGGCGCTCGAGCAGGTGGCGCTGGCTGAGTTCCTCGCCAGCCAGGGCATCCAGGCCACCCCCGCCGCGGAAGCGCCGACGGCGGCGTCGACGAAGGAGATTGGACCAGAGCAATGAACGACCAGCCCCGCTTCACCGTGCTCGGCAAGCTGATTTCGACCCTGCTGGTCGTCGGCCTGATCGGACTGGGCTTCTACATGCTCAGGAGCGGCCGCTCGACCACCCGGAGCGGGACGCCCTCGGGCACTCCCGGCACCAGCGCCGAGGTCGTGGAGGTGAAGGCCGAGGTCCCCAAGCTGTCGCCGCCGGCGGCGTTCCAGTTCAAGGACAACATCGTCCCGATCGAGATCAGCGAGTACGCCGGCTACGCGGGCCTGATTGCCGCCAACGGCGGCCTCGAGCCGACCGAGAACTCCGTGTTCTTCAAGAACCACGGCTTCAAGGTCCGGCTGACGATCAAGGAGGACGAGAACTGGTCGGAGCTGAACGAAGGCAAGATGGCCGCGTCGGTGACGACGGTCGACGTGCTGGCGTCGTACGGCAAACAGCTCCATGCGGTCGTACCGGCGCAAATCGGCTTCTCGCGCGGCGCAGACGGAATCGTCGTCCGTAACGACATCAAGCGGATCAATCAGCTCAAGGGCAAGGTCATCGCGACGGCGCAGTTCACCGAGGTGGACTTCTTCATCCGCTATCTGGCGCAGGAGGCGGGGCTGCAAATCAACATGCTTGGCAGCCTCGACGCGGCGCCGCATCCCGATCGATTGAATCTGATCTATACCGAGGCGGGGTTCGGCGCCGGCGATCTGTTTCTCAAGGATCTGAAGTCCGGCCAGAACAAGCTGGCGGGGTGTGTCACGTGGGAGCCGAAGGTCTCCGAAGTCGTCGAGGGCAGCGGCGGCCAGGCACATCTGCTGGCGACCAACCGCAACCTGCTGGTCATCGCCGACGTGCTGATCGTCCATCGCGGGTTCGCGCAGGAGCAGCCGAAGATCGTCGAGGGCCTGGTGCAGGGACTGCTCGAGGGCAACCGCATGGTGCGGGAGCGCCCCGATCAGTATCTCGACGTGGTCGGGCGCCCGTTCAAGTGGAGCCGCGAAGACACCAAGGAAGAGCTGTCGAAGGTCCATCTGTCGAATCTGCCGGAGAACCTCGCGTTCTTCTCAGGCGCGATCGACGCGGCCGGCAGCTTCGAGGGCATCTACCAGTCGGCGGTGCTCGCCTACGGTCGCGACTTGATCAAGGACCCGCCCGACGCGAGCCGGTTCGCGCAGCTCGCCGCGCTGCAGGCGATCGACAAGAGCGGCATCTTCAAGGACCAGAAGGTCGCGATTGCGCCGATCAAGTCGGGCGGCGCCGCGTCGCTCGAGGCCGATCCGCTGCTCAGCAAGGACATCCGGTTCCTGTTCGAACCGAACGAAGCCAAACTCGACCTCGCGAATCAGGACAACATCCAGAACCTGGAGTCGATCAAGCGGCTGGTGCAGATCAGCCCGGGGTCGAAGCTGCTCCTGCGCGGCCACGTCGACAACGCGAAGATCGAGGAGTTCCGCCGGAAGGGCGGCGAGACGTTCGTACGCTCCGCGGCGTTGAGCGCGATGGATCTCAGCAAGCGGCGGGCGGCGGAGATCAAGCGGCTGCTCGTCGAGCGCCACAACATCGACGGCGCCCGCATAGAAGTCGTCGGCCGCGGCTGGGAAGAACCCGCGGGGACGAATTCCGATCTCAATCGGCGCGTCGAAGTGCAGTGGTTCACCATTGAGTAACCGTGCCGGAGGGCGGGAAGACCGGACGGCCGGAGGCTCGACAGCCCGGACTTCCACAATTCCGAACCTCCGGCCTTTCCGGACTTCCGGCCATCCGGACTTCCGGCCATCCGGACGTCCGGCCCTCCGGACGTCCGACAGTGACAGCCTATGAACCTCTACATGCAGCTGCAGCGCAAGTACGGCAAACCGAGCGGCATCACCCGGCGGGAGATGCTCGAGCGATCCCTTGGCGCCGCGGCGGCGCTGTTGTTGAGCGATCGATTCAGTGCTCACTCCGGGGCGGCGCAACGAGCGGGGGGACGCGTGATCGTGATCGGTGGCGGGTTCAGCGGTCTGGCAGCGGCCTACGAATTGTCGAAGGTCGGCTACGACGTCACCGTCGCCGAAGCGCGCAATCGCGTCGGCGGCAGGGTCCTCAGCTTCTCGGATTTCGTGCCCGGCAAGAACGTCGAAGGCGGCGGCGAACTGATCGGATCGAATCACCCCGCGTGGGTCGGCTACGCCAAGCAGTTCGGCCTCAAGTTCCTCGACGTCAGCGAAGAGGATCTCGAAGCGCCGATCGTCCTCAACGGCAAACGTCTCAGCGCCGACGACTCGGAGGCGCTGTGGGAGGAAATGGAGAAAGCGTTCAACACGATCGTCACCGACGCCGCCAAGGTCGACGCCGATACGCCGTGGACGGCGGCCAACGCCGACGCACTCGACAAGCGATCGCTGGCCTCGTGGATCAACAGCCTCAGCGCGTCGCCGCTGTGTAAGCACGGCCTGCACACGATGATGGCGGCCGACAACGGCATGGTCACCGAGTGGCAGAGCTATCTCGGCAACCTGGCGATGGTCAAAGGCGGTGGGCTCGAGAAGTACTGGAGCGAATCGGAGGTCTATCGCTGCCGGGGCGGCAATCAGCAGCTCGCGACCAAATTCGTCGCGGCGATCGGCGCGGCCAAGGTCCTCACCCGTACGATCGTCCGGAGCGTTGCCGTCACCGAACAGGGCGTGCGGGTCACGCTGGCCAGCGGCAAGGTGCTCGAGGGCGATCACGTCATCCTCACGGCCCCGCCGCCCACGTGGAACCGCATCGCGTTCGAACCGGCACTGCCGCTGTCGTTGCCGCCGCAGATGGGCACCAACGTGAAGTTCCTCATGGCGTTCAACGGTCCGTTCTGGCGGCGCGTCGAGCTCGGCCCCGAGATGCTCACCGACGGGCCCATCTCGGCGACCTGGCATGCGACCGACGGTCAACGCGGCCCCGGCGACGCGCTGGTCGCGTTCTCCGGCGGCCCGGCCGCGGAGCAATGCCGCGAGTGGACGGCGACCGAGCGAAACGCGAAGTACCTCGCCGAGATGCGGAAGGTGTACAAGAACACGCCGCCGTTCCTGCGGACGCGGTTCATGGACTGGCCGGGCGATCCGTGGGTGAAGGCGTCGTACTCCTTCCCTGCTCCCGGACAGGTGACCGCGCAGGGACCGACATTCCGGAAGGGCCTTGGACGCCTCCACTTCGCCGGTGAGTACTGCAGCTACGCGTTCATGGGCTACATGGAAGGCGCGCTCAATTCCGGCGCGGCGGTCGCGAAGCGGATTGCCACCACCGACGGTGTCGTGAAAGGGCTGGCGGCGTGAACAGGCAGAACGTCCGGCTGATCCTGGCGATCATCGCCCTGGTCGTGATCTTCAAGGCGATCAAGGACCGCGACCGGACGTCCGGCGAGCCGGAGGGCGTGGACCGCGCGACGCGGGAAGTCGAGCGGCTCGAGGGCGAGTTGCGGCCACCGGACACCGCCCCGACGACGATCACGGAAGGCCTGGCAGCCGCGATCGCCATCGACGTCTCGGGCAGCATGAAGGACCGGGTCGACGGGCGAGATGGGCGGCGCGAGGAGAAGATCGCGATCGCCCGGCGCGCGGCGCTCGATCTCGTCGATCAATTCGCCGGCTACGCCCGCGAGCATCCCGACCAGCCAGTGCAGCTCGGGCTGTACGAGTTCAGCCGCCGTCGCGGCGATCCCGATTGCCGCCCGGTTATCCCGATGGGGCCGCCCGATCGGGAACGCGCGGCGGCCGCGATTGCCGGCCTCGCCGCGGACGGTGGCACGCCCATCGGCCAGGCGATGATCACCGCCAAGCACGCGCTCGATTCCACCGGACTCTCGCGTCGTCACCTGCTCGTGGTCACCGACGGCGAGAACACCGATGGCGCGCCGCCCGATCGCGTGGCCATCGCCATCAACAAGCGGCCGGACAATGAACGGCCCGCGATCTACTTCGTCGCGTTCGACGTCGAAGCCAGCCGCTTCGCGTCGGTCCGCGACGCCGGCGGCTTGATTCTGTCGGCCGGCAACGCGACGGAGTTGAACAATACGCTGGACGCCCTGCTTCGGGGCAAGATCCTGGTCGAGAAGTAGCGTCCGTTTCCGGACAACCGCATCCCGCGATCGGACTGCGACGCCTCGGTGCCCCCCGGGGTCAGAGCAGGGTCAGAGCAGGGTCAGAGCAGGGTCAGACCCCTTGGCAGTAATTGCGATAGCCTGGCACGTCTTCTGCTTTCGCGCTGTCGCGAGGGGCACATGCAGAACACCTGGCTCGACGTTCGATACGCGATCCGAACGCTGGCGCGCTCCCGGACGTTCGCGGTCGCGGTCATTCTCAGCATGGCAGTCGGTATCGGCGCGAACACCGCTGTCTTCAGCGTCTTCAACGCTGTGCTGTTGCGCCCGTTCCCCTACCCTAATCAGGACGAGCTGGTCAGCATCTACGAAGCCGATCCGAAGCGCGGGATTCCACGCTTCACGATCAGCCCGCCCGATTTTCTCGACTGGCGCCGCAGCGCCACGACGCTGCGATCGGCCGCGGCATACCGCTCGTGGACGCCGAATCTCACCGGCGTCGAAAACGCCGAGCGGCTGAGCGGTCTGCGTGTGAGCGGCGATTTCTTTCCGCTGCTCGGGCTCGACTTCACCGCCGGCCGCCCCTTCGGTCGCGCGGACGAGGACGCCAACAGCCGCACGATCGCCATCAGCGAAACGTTGTGGAGGCGGCTGTTCGGCGGCGATCCCGCGGCCGTCGGCCGGGTGCTGCAGCTCGACGGCGTCGCCCACACCATCACCGGCGTGGTGCCCGCGGCCATTCAGTTTCCCAACAGCCAGATCGACGTCTGGGCGCCGCTGAATCTCGATCGCGAACGCGATCAGCGCGGCGAGCACTCGCTGCTCGTGATCGGCCGCGTCCGCGACAGCCGCGCGCTACCGCAGGTGCGCGCCGAATTGGGCGCGGTGTCGGCCCCGCACGAATCGGAATCGGGAGGCCACGTGCCGCAAGTGGCGCTGCTGCGGGACTGGTTCGTTGGCGGCAGCAGCCGGACGACGTTGTGGGTGCTGCTCGGCGCAGTGAGCCTGCTGCTCGTCGTTGCTTGTGGCAACGTTGCCAACCTGCTGCTGACGCACGGCAGCGGACGCGCCCGGGAGCTCACGGTCCGGACCGCGATCGGCGCGAGCCGCGCGCGCCTCGTGCGCCAGCTCGTCACCGAGAGCCTCGTCATTGCGGTCGTGGCCGGCGCGGTTGGCTTCATCCTCGCGCTGTGGACGATCGATGCGTTGGTCGCTATGCTGCCGCCCGGCTCGCCCTATCGGATGTCGCCGATCGCCGTCGATTGGCGGGTGATCGGCTATGCCGCCGCGATGTCGGTGGCGGCGGGACTGGCATTCGGCGTCATCCCGGCGGTGCGCTACTCGCGGCCCGATTTGTCGGCCGGCCGCTACTCCGCGCAGTTCTCGTCGTCGTTCCGCACGCAGACGGCGCTGCTCGTCGCGCAGGCCGCTATCGCGACGACGCTGCTGGTCGGTGCCGGTGTGCTGGGGAAGGCGTTTCTCGGCATCTGGCGAATCGATCCTGGATTCTCCGCCGACCACGTCGTGACGGCGCGCGTGACGCTGCCCAACCGGCAGCCGCCAGCCGAACGCGCCGCGTTCTTTCAGCAGGTGCTGCAGCGCCTGGCCGACGATCGCGACATCACTGCCGCGGCAGCAGTCACCCACGCGCCATCGAGCGGCGAGGGCAACTCCGGGTTCCTCACCATCGAAGGACGCGAGTCGTTGAGCGGCAATCCGGCGACGCAGCCCGGCGCCGCGCGGCTCATCGCGACGAGCGCCTACTTCCGGGTGCTGGGAATCGCCGTGCGGCAGGGACGCGTTTTTTCAGACGCTGACAGCGCCGAGGCGACGCCGGTCGTGGTCATCAATGAGGCGTTGATGCGGCAGTATTGGCCCGACGGCAACGTCGTCGGCCGGCGCATCAAGCGAGGAACGCTCCCGGCGCCGTTCCCCTGGCTGACGATCGTGGGTGTCGTGGCTGACGTCCGTCAGCAGGGGCTCGGCGCGGCCGCGGTGCCCACCTTCTATCTCCATCTGCCTCAGAGCGAGGAACCGTCCCTGACGCTACTCGTCAGGTCGGAGCTGTCGAATGCCGCTGCGGCCGCGCGGATTCGGTCCGCGGTCCGCGCAGTCAACCGGAATCAACCGGTCGCGTTGGTGCGGCCGCTCGAGGACCTCGTATTCGGCTCGGTAAGCGCACGATGGCTGCCGACGCTCTGGATGTCGCTGTTCGCCGGGCTGGCCCTGCTGTTGGCCACGGTGGGGATCTACGGCGTGGTCAGTTATGCCGTCGAGCAGCGGCGCCGCGAGTTCGGGATCCGGCTGGCTCTCGGCGCCGGCCGATCGGCAATCATCCGTCTGGCGGTTCGTCAGGGAGTGATACCGGCGCTGATTGGCACGGCTCTCGGTTGCGCGGGTTCGATCCTGCTGATCAAGATCAACACCGCCGTCTTTGCGAGCGCTTCCCTTGACCCTGTCACGTCCGCAGCCGCGGCCGCTCTCCTGATCGGGTTGAGCGTCGCCGCCAGTTATGTGCCGGCGAGGCGCGTCGGGGAAACAGACGCCGCGCTCACGCTTCGAGCGGAATAGCCCGACCTTGGGTGGGGACCGTCTGTCTGCGGTCGAATTGATGGCCCCATCGACGTCGGCGTCCGTATACTCAGCACGTGCTCCGACCAGCTATCGCCACCTTCATCACGGGTTTCGTTACGGTCTCGCTCGCCGCCGACACCTATCCCCGCCAGCCGAACGTCGACGCCATCCACTACGTGTTCCGATTGACGCTGGGCGACGGCAGCAACGAGATCTCGGGCGAGAGCACTGCAGTCCTCAAGATCCTCGCATCGGACACGCGCGAGGCCGTCCTCGACCTCACGACCAAAAACGCCGACAAGGGCATGAGCGTTTCCGGCGTCACCTGCGGCGGTGCACCGGTGGCGTTCGCACACGATTCGAATCGGCTGCGAATCCGCTTCGCGCCGCCTCAGGCGGCCGGAACTGAGATCTCGTGCACGACAACGTATCGCGGTGTGCCCGGCGGCGGACTGCGCATCATCGACAACAT
>Ga0075421_100008275_pt1 | contig 12770 bp, 5 predicted proteins | sample SoiMetdeltSBSDD5_FD_75292 | JGI IMG/M metagenome (GOLD analysis project Ga0075421, IMG submission 75292) | Bulk soil microbial communities from a Populus tree surrounding site in Tennessee, USA - Soil MetaG P. deltoides SBSDD5 | ecosystem: Environmental > Terrestrial > Soil > Tree plantation... | reverse complement strand
GCGTCGTCGAAGCAGATTCGCGACTGGTCGTCCGGCGAGGTGACGAAGCCGGAGACCATCAACTACCGCACGCTCAAGCCCGAGCGGGACGGCCTCTTCTGCGAGCGCATTTTCGGTCCGACGAAGGACTGGGAGTGCTACTGCGGCAAGTACAAGCGCGTCCGCTACAAGGGCATCATCTGCGAGCGCTGCGGCGTCGAGGTGACGCGCCAGAAGGTCCGCCGCGAGCGGATGGGCCACATCGACCTGGCCGCGCCGGTCTCGCACATCTGGTTCTTCAAGGGCGTCCCGAGCCGAATCGGCTACCTGCTCGACATCGCTCCGCGCGAGCTCGAGAAGGTGCTCTACTTCGCCGCCTCGATCGTCACCTCGGTCGACGGCGAGGCGCGCCAGAAGGACCTCAACGATCTCGAGGACAAGGTCAAGGCCGAGTCCGAGCAGATCATGGTCGACCGCGACGAGCAGCTCGCCGCGCTCGAGGATCGGTTGAAGCGGCGCCGCGCCTACTTCACGAAGGGCACGGAGCGCAACTTCGACGAGGACGACGACTTCTGGGCCCGCGGGCTGTCCAACTGGGCCGAGGAGCAGGGCCTGCCGACGCTCGAGCAGGCACGTGAGCTGGTCGGAGGCCTCTTCCTCGAGGTTGCCAACGAGATCACGACGGAGGACTCGAAGAAGCTCCGCGAGCTCGTTCGCAATGCAGCCATCCGGGACGACCGGAAGCTGACGCCCAAGGAGCTGGAGACGGTCGGGAACGTCGCCGTCCAGATCCGCTCGGCGCTGGCCCCGCTGTACAAGGACCTCGCGAAGGCGACCGGCTCGAAGAAGGGCGCGGTCACCAAGCACATCAACCGCGTCCTCGACGGGCTCCTCGATGCGAAGGGGACCGTCCACGAGGACGACGTCGAGCTCGTCAAGGGTGTCGACGAGAAGCAGCTCGAGAAGGCGCGGGGGCTCGGCAAGGGCCTGCTCCGCGAGGCGCTCGAGACGGCGGACCCGGCGGCATCCGACGACGAGCTTCGCGATCTCGTCGGCGACCTCTGCCTGCGGACCGACGGAAAGATCCAGAAGGAGGACTTCGACGCGCTCGTGCAGTGGCTCGTGAAGGTGCGCGAGATGTACCAGGACATCGAGTCGCGGCGCGCCGACACGCGCGAGGCGGCGGTCGACTCGGTCAACCGGCTCGAGGAGACGTGGAACCTGTTCCGCGAGCTCGAGCCGAAGGAGATCGTCAACGACGAGCAGCTCTTCCGCGAGCTCAAGGACCGGTTCGGCTCGCCTTACGGCTTCGGCGTCTACTTCGCCGGCGGCATGGGTGCCGAGGCGATCCGCGAGCTGCTGAAGGACCTCGACCTCAAGGCCGAGGCGAAGTCGCTCCGCGAGACGATCAAGACCTCCAAGGGCCAGAAGCAGCAGCGCGCGATCAAGCGGCTCAAGGTCGTGAGCGCGTTCGTCACCTCGGAGAACAAGCCGGAGTGGATGATCCTCGAGGCAGTGCCGGTGATCCCGCCGGAGCTCCGCCCGATGGTCCAGCTCGACGGCGGCCGTTTCGCGACGAGCGACCTCAACGACCTCTACCGCAGGGTGATCAACCGGAACAACCGCCTCAAGCGGCTGCTCGACCTCGGCGCGCCCGAGATCATCGTCAACAACGAGAAGCGGATGCTGCAGGAAGCCGTCGACGCGCTGTTCGACAACGGCCGCCGCGGCCGTGCCGTGACAGGCCCGGGGAACCGCCCGCTCAAGTCGCTCAGCGACATGCTCAAGGGCAAGCAGGGCCGGTTCCGGCAGAACCTGCTTGGCAAGCGCGTCGACTACTCGGGCCGCTCGGTGATCGTGTCAGGCCCGAACCTGAAGCTGCACCAGTGCGGCCTGCCGAAGCTGATGGCGCTCGAGCTCTTCAAGCCGTTCATCATGAGCCGGCTCGTCGAACGGAAGTCCGTCCAGAACATCAAGGCGGCGAAGAAGCACGTCGACTCGATGGTCCCTGAGGTCTGGGACGTGCTCGAGGAGGTCATCGCAGAGCACCCGGTGCTGCTGAACCGCGCACCGACGCTCCACCGCCTCGGCATCCAGGCCTTCGAGCCCGTGCTCGTCGAGGGCAAGGCGATCCAGGTTCACCCGCTCGTCTGCCACGCGTTCAACGCGGACTTCGACGGCGACCAGATGGCCGTCCACCTGCCGCTGTCGGCGGAGGCGCAGGCCGAGGCGCGGATCCTGATGCTCTCGGCGAACAACATCCTCTCGCCGGCGCACGGGCGCCCGCTCACGACTCCGACGCAGGACATGGTGCTGGGCGGGTATTACCTCACGTACTCGGAGCACGACCTGGCCTCCACGACCTCGGAGGAGCTCGCGAAGAAGCTCAACGTGCCGGGGATCAAGCGTTTTGCCTCGGAGGAGGAGGTCGAGCGGGCGATCGAAGCTGAGCAGGTAGAGCTCCAAAAGCCGATCGAGTACCGACGCGGCGAGGAGGTTCTCCTCACCACGCCGGGCCGCGTGATCTTCAACCTCGAGGTCGAGCGCTCGCTGCGCGAGGCCCTCGAGGCGGACGAGGCGCCCGACGACCTCCCGTATGTCAACGCGACGCTGTCGAAGAAGGAGATGGACGTGTTCATCTCCGACCTGGCGGAGCGCTACGGCGCGCAGGTGATCGGGGACGTCCTCGATACGGTCAAGGCGCTGGGCTTCAAGTACGCGACCGACGCCGGCGTGACGATCTCCAAGAACGACATCGTCATCCCGGAGTCGAAGGACGAGATCCTCGGCGGCTACGAGACGCGCGTGGGGGAGGTCGAGTCGCTCTACGAGCGCGGCCTGATCACCGAGGAGGAGCGCCACGAGTCGATCGTCAACCTCTGGACCGAGGCGACGGAAGACGTCGCCGAGGCGATGGAGAAGAACCTCAACGAGCTGAACCCGATCTACATGATGGCCAACTCGGGTGCCCGGGGATCCTTCAAGCAGATCCGCCAGCTCGCCGGGATGCGCGGCCTGATGGCGAATCCGAAGGGCGAGATCATCGAGCGCCCGATCAAGGCCAACTTCATGGAGGGCCTGTCGGTGCTCGAGTACTTCATCTCGACGCACGGTGCCCGCAAGGGGCTCGCCGACACCGCGCTCCGGACGGCCGACTCGGGGTACCTGACGCGGCGCCTGGTCGACGTCTCCCAGGACGTGATCATCCGCGAGGAGAACTGCAAGACCAAGGAGTTCATCACCCTTCCGATCCGGGTTCCCGAGGGGCTCAACAAGAGCCTGCTCGGCCGGACGCTCGCCGAGGACGTGCGCAAGCCGCTCGCTTCCGGCAAGCCGGGCAAGACCGTGCTGGCCGAGAAGGGCGTGGTCGTGACGATGCCGCTCCTCCGTGAGGTGCTAGATGGACTCGGCGAGGACGCCGAGGGCGCGACGCTGCCGGTTCGCTCGGTGCTCAAGTGCAAGAGCGAGTTCGGCGTCTGTCAGGCGTGCTACGGCACGTTCCTCGCCACCGGCGGGGTGTCTGAGATCGGCGACGCGGTCGGGATCATCGCCGCGCAGTCGATCGGCGAGCCCGGCACCCAGCTGACGATGCGGACGTTCCACACGGGCGGCGTCGCCGGAGCGGACATCACGCACGGCCTCCCACGCGTCGTGGAGATCTTCGAGGCCCGGAACCCGAAGGGAGCCGCGAAGCTCTCAGAGGTCGCCGGCGCCGTGAAGATCGAGGACACCGACCGCGGGCCGAAGATCGACATCCTCGTCGAGGGCGAGGAGGAGCCGGTCAGCTACCAGCTGCCGCGGCGCACCCGCGTCCTCGTCGCCGACGGTCAGGTCGTCGAGCCGGGCGACGCCCTCCACGAGGGCTCGCTCAACCCGGCCGACCTGCTCCGCCTGAAGGGCGACACCGCGACCGAGCTGTACCTCGTCCAGGAGGTGCAGAAGGTCTACAAGTCGCAGGGGGTCGACATCCACGACAAGCACATCGAGCTGATCGTTCGGCAGATGCTCAAGAAGGTGCGCGTCGAGAGCGCGGGGGACACCGACCTGCTCCCCGGCCAGCTCGTGGACAAGGTCGTCCTCGACCGCGAGAACGCCCGCGTCAAGAAGGAGAAGAAGGAGCAGGCGACCTTCGAGCCGCTGATCCTCGGGATCACGAAGGCCTCGCTGGCAACGGAGTCCTTCTTGTCGGCCGCGTCCTTCCAGGAGACGACCAAGGTGCTGACCGACGCCTCGATCGAGGGCAAGGTCGACCGCCTGCTCGGGCTGAAGGAGAACGTGATCATCGGCAAGCTGATCCCGGCGGCGACCGGGCTGAAGCGCTACCGCATGATCGAGATCTCCCCGTCCGAGAAGGTCCCGGCCGAGACCTACGAGCGCGAGGCGCTGCTGGCGGCGCTGCAGGAGATCGGCGGCGACGGCGGCGACGGCGCGAGCCTCGCCGGCCTCGGCCTCGATTTCGGCGGTACGCCGGACTTCGGCGAGGAGAACCCGCCCAACGAGGAAGTGGAGGCCGAGGAGATTCCCGAGGTCGACACTCCTCTGGACGAATCCTGAGCGAAACGTAAAACGGAGCGCGGCGTCAGGCCGCGCTCCGTCTTTCCTGCTACTTAGTAGACGCGCGCGTGAAGAGGGCCACGCTTGTCTTGCTGCTTCTCGCCGTCGCGGGGTTGACCGCGTCGGCTCGTCCTGCCGCGCCCAGGGCCGCCGCGACCGACGCCTGCGCGCTGCCGGCCAAGAAGCCCGTCTGGATCGACTTCGCAGACGGCTCGGTTCCCTTCTGGGAGCAGTTCGCGAAGCCCGGCATGGTCGACGCAGCGTCGAACTTCATCTTCCCGCCGCAGATTCGCGCGCGTGGGGCCAAGACGGTCTACTTCGACCTCAACTTCACCCGCCGCACCGGCACTCCGACCGAGCCGGCCGACCCGGCCGCCGTCGTCGACCGGGCGAACCGTTTCTACACGTACGCCTCGAACTCGATGGGCTGCGCGAACCCGGTCATCGCCGAGAACGAGCTGCAGGGCGCGAGCACCCTGACGCCATGGAGCATCGGCAACGCGCAGTACCGGGCCAATGTGCTGCTCTTCCTTCGCACGATTGCGGCCCACGGTGCGAAGCCCGTCCTGCTCGTGTCGAGCATCCCGTACACCGGCGGCGAGGCGGCCGACTGGTGGCGACAAGTCTCCCAGGTCGCGTCGATCGTCCGGGAGGTCTACTTCCCGGCCCCGAAGATCTACAAGCTGGGCGTCGTCCAGGGCAGCCGGACGATCCGGCAGATGTTCCGAAACGGTGCGCAGGACTTCATCTCGATCGGGATCCCGCCCTCGAAGCTCGGGATCATGCTGGGCTTTCAGACGACGGCGGGCTCGGGAGGACGCGAGCATCTCGAGCCGGCCTCGAAGTGGTACGAGATCACGAAGCTGCAGGCTCTCGGCGCGCGAACGGTGGCGCGAGAGCTGGGGCTCGGGACCGTCTGGTCCTGGGGCTGGGCGACGTGGACCGCGGCGGAGTCCGATCCGGACAAGCCGACCGCCGCCTGCGTCTACCTCTGGGCCCGCGACGCAAGGCTCTGCAACGCGCCGCGGAAGGCCGGGCCTGCGCTGAACCCCGACGTGACGACCGGCCAGCTGGTCTTCCCCAAAGGCGCACGCTGCACGGTCTTCGGAAATTCGGTCCGCTGGAACGTCGCCGCCTCGATCTCGCGCGTGACGCAGGATCCGCAGGCCGCATTGACCGCTGCGTATTCCCGCGCGGTCGCGAGCGAATATGCGCACGTCAGCACGAAGGCGGTCGTGAACGCCGAGAAGGCCGTGATCGGCCTCCACTTCGGCGGCAGCAGGGCGGCATACCTTGCCTCGCTCCGCCACGACCGGGCCAGCCCCGGCATCGCGCGCGGCGTCATCGCCGACGAGCTCCGGCGCGCCGTCATCCAGTCGCGCCTCCGGGTTGCCGGCCCTTCCTCGGAGGACCTGCGGTCCTACTACGACACGTATGCGGCGGCGCCGGTCCGGCTCGTTCAGGTGAAGCCGGCAGCGCCGTGGCTCGCGAACTCGAAGCGCGGCTTCGCGCTCGGCGCCGTCGCGCCGCCGCAGGTCTTCTCGCTCAAGCCGGGCAAGCAGGTGACGCTGCGAACGATGACCGGCGTCTTCAAGGTGAAGGCGCTCGGGCCGACCGTCGACCTCGCCGAGCTGCCGTTCGCGAAGGCGAAGAAGCCGATCGTGACGGCGCTGATCTCGATGGCGCGCGACACCGCGTACCAGAACTGGCTGCTCGACCGCGAGAAGTCCGCGCAGAACGCGACGCTCTGCTGGCGCGACCAGCTACCGGCCGTCGAGGTCGTGCCGCTAACGGACTACCTGCCGTACCTGGCGCTCGATTCGGGCGCCGCCGGGTCGACCACGTCGCTCGGCGGGCGCCGCTAGCGATCAAGCGTCAGACGGGTATCCACGACCGCGGCCGCGGCGTTCTTAGGCTGACATCGAACGAGGAGGCGTGGTGACCATCCGAACGCGCAGCTCGCTGAACGCCGCTGGACGAAGCGCGGAGCATTCAGCGCGCGATGCGCGCAGGAAAGCCGAAACCGGCAGTGGCTGGTACGCATGGCTCGCGCGCGGCGGGCTCGTCGCGAAAGGAGTGTCGTTCGGGATTGTCGCCGCGTTGGCGATCGGCCTCGCCGTCGGCAGCGGCGGCACGACGACGAGTCGCCAGGGCGCGCTCGAGACGCTGGCCCGACACACCTGGGGCAAGGCGCTACTCGTCCTGCTCGCGCTCGGCTTCGCCGGCTATGCGATCTGGCGGTTCGTGCAGGCCTTCGCACAACGCGGGCAAAACGATGAGAAGGGTAAGGCGAAGAAGTGGGGCAAGCGCGCCGGCTACGTAGGCCGCGGTCTCATCTACGCCGGACTTACCGTCACCACCGTCAAGATCCTCGCCGGCTCCGGTCGCCAGCAATCGCAGAACGAGAAAGCGCACAAGACGACGGCCGCGGTGCTGGATTGGCCCGGCGGGCGCTGGATTGTCGCGATCGCCGGCCTCTGCATCCTCGGCGCCGCCCTCTGGAACCTCTACCGCGGTATAGCCCGCAAGTTCGAAGACAGGTGGCGGGCGGGTGAGATGAGCGAAACGGAGCGCAAGTGGGGCGGTCGGGCGGGCGTCGCCGGCCATCTGGCGCGGGCTGTCGTGTTCGGCCTGATCGGCGTCTTTGTCATCAGGGCCGCGGTCGATTACGACCCGAAAAATGCGATTGGCCTCGACGGCGCATTGCAGAAGCTCGCTCACGCGAGCTACGGTCCGTGGCTCCTCGGGCTGACCGCCGCAGGTCTGCTCTGCTACGGCCTCTTCTGCCTCGTCGACGCGAGATACCGCGACGTATCCGTTGACAATGGCACGAGGGAGGGGAGCGACGAGCAGCGCATTCGTAGCGAGCGGGTCGCGGCCTAGGAAACTTTCCAGCCGCTCACTGCGAGTTCAGAACGCCCCTTTCAGTCGCGTTTCTAGCCCACCGCGCCCGAGGCGACGACCTGGGCCTTGCCACGCTCTTTGGCACGGTAGAGGGCCTCGTCCGACCGCTCGAAGAAGGCGGTCGGGTCGTCGTCCGGCACGAGCTCGGCCACGCCCGCCGAGAACGAGAGCCGCCCCGCCTGGCCGACCGGGCGCGCCGAAACCGTCGCCTGGAGTCGCCGGTAAAGCTGGTCGGCGTCGGCGAGGGTCGACTCGGGCATGATCACCGCGAACTCGTCGCCGCCCACCCGGCAGGCGATGTCGGCGGAGCGGACGACGTCCCGAACACGCTCGGCCGACTCGGCGATCACCGCGTCGCCGGCGAGATGCCCGATCCGGTCGTTGATCGCCTTGAAGTCGTCGAGATCGAGGACGATCAGCGCCAGCCGCCGGCCGTACCGTTGAGCGCGGGCCACTTCGCGCGAGAGCGTCTCGTGGAAGTAGCGGCGGTTGTGCAGGCCGGTCAGCGCGTCGAGGTCCGCGAGCTGGCGGGCCTCGCGGAATCGCTTCGCGTTCTCGATCGCAGGCCCGGCCCTCAGCGCCAGCTCCTCGAGCTCGCGCACCTCGTCGTCGGTCCACGAGTGCGAGCGGGAGCGCGAGAAGACCGCGACGAAGCCGATCGAGCCGCCCTCACCGGGGATCGGCACGGCCAGCCCGGAGTGGATGAGCCCGGTCGGGCCGTCGCTCGTGGCCAGCTCGGCCGGGTACTGGTAGACGAGCGAGATCGAGCGGGCCTCCGGTCCGCCCGGCGGCCCGGCGATCGCCTGGCGCTGCGCCTCGTCGGTCGTCAACCCGAGCGTGGCAACGATCGGCGTCTCGCCGGTCGTGTCGAGCCGCGCCAGCGCGGCGTCGACTCCCGGCAGGGCCCCGGCCGCGTCGAGCGTCCGGGTCAGCACCTCGTCGAGGTCGATCGTGCCGGCGAGCTCGCCCAGCATCCGGTTGCGGCGGCCCTCTTCCTGAGCCTGCTCCAGGGCTTCCGACAGGTCGCCGACCATCGCCTCCATGCGGGCGTTGAGGTCGGAGACGAGCTCAGCGAGGCGCTCGTCGCTCTTCGGTGCCTTGGCCGCGCTGCGCACGAGCCAGAGGACGACCAGCAGCAGGACGAGCGCAGCCGCGCCTGCGACTATGGCTACGACGGCTGTCGTCGACAAAGCGACCCCGCTCTCACGTTCATCCCTCCACGCCACTTCCCAGTCCCCCCGCCGAAGCCGCAGCTACGCGGGCCCTGGTCTCACTCTAGAACGCCGATCCGCGCTTGCCTATAGTTTCAAAGTCATAAAATGGGTCGCGAAAAAGGGTCGCAGCGACCCGAAATCGCCCGAGCGATGCGGGTTTCGCGCGTTTGACGCTCGAGAGAGCGATTCGCTACCATGCTTGGCCGGTTGGCGCGGGGCGCTCCCCGCGGCCAGCCTTTGTTGTGTCGTAAGCCCTTTCCCCCGGAGAAGCAGGAACAAGCAGATGCCGACCGTCAATCAACTCGTGCGCAAGGGTCGCACCGCGCCGAAGCCGCGGGTGAAGACCCCTGCCCTGCGCGGGGCCCCGCAGAAGCGGGGTGTGTGCACACGCGTGTACACGACCACCCCCAAGAAGCCGAACTCGGCTCTGCGGAAGGTCGCCCGTGTCCGGCTGACGAACGGCATGGAGGTCGGGGCCTACATTCCGGGCGAGGGTCACAACCTCCAGGAGCACTCGGTCGTCCTCGTGCGCGGCGGCCGCGTCCGCGACCTGCCGGGCTTCCGGTACAAGGTGATCCGGGGCGGACTCGACGCTGCCGGCGTCGGCGACCGGCGCAAGGGCCGCTCGAAGTACGGCGCGAAGCGAGGCACCTGATGCCACGCCGCGCCGAGATCCCTGTCCGCGAGCTGACTGCGGACCCAGTGCACAACTCGCGCCTGGTCAGCCAGGTGATCAACCGCGTCATGACGCGCGGGAAGAAGAGCACGGCCGAGAAGATCGTGTACGACGCGCTCGACCGCGTCGGCGAGCAGACCGGCAAGCCGCCTGTCGAGGTGCTCGAGCAGGCGATCAAGACGATCACGCCCGTGCTCGAGGTTCGCTCCCGCCGCGTCGGCGGCGCGAACTACCAGGTTCCGGTCGAAGTCCCGCAGCGCCGCGCGCGCACGCTGGCCGTGCGCTGGCTCGTCACATACTCGCGCGACCGGCGCGAGAAGCACATGTCGGACAAGCTCGCGGGCGAAATCTTGGATGCGCTGAACCAGCAGGGCAATGCGTTCAAGCGCAAGGACGATCTCTATCGAATGGCGCAGGCGAACAAGGCCTTCGCGCACTACAGGTGGTAACGAAGAACATGGCGACAGTCGACAAGACAAAGGGAGCGGTCGCGCTCGATCGCGTCCGGAACATCGGGATCATGGCCCACATCGACGCGGGCAAGACGACGACGACCGAGCGGATCCTCTACTACACGGGCCGCACCCACAAGATGGGCGAGGTCCACGAGGGCGCTGCGGTAATGGACTGGATGGCACAGGAGCAGGAGCGCGGCATCACGATCACGTCTGCCGCGACGACCGCGTTCTGGCGGGACTTTCGAATCAACATTATCGATACGCCCGGGCACGTGGACTTTACAGTCGAGGTGGAGCGAAGCCTGCGCGTTCTCGACGGCGCGATCGCCGTCTTCGACGCGGTTGCCGGCGTGGAGCCGCAGTCCGAGACGGTCTGGCGCCAGGCCGACCGCTACCGCGTGCCCCGGATCGCCTTCATCAACAAGATGGACCGCACCGGCGCGGACTTCTTCGCGTCGGTTCAGTCGATGGTCGACCGCCTCGGTGCCCGCCCCGTGCCGATCCAGCTGCCGCTGGGCCAGGAGGAGCACTTCCGCGGCGTCATCGACCTCGTCGAGATGCGTGCGCTCGTCTACCAGGACGAGCTCGGCACCAACTACGAGGTCGAGGAGATCCCGGCGGAGCTGCTGGAGCAGGTGCAGGAGTATCACCACCAGCTGATCGACTCGGTCGCCGACCACGACGACGAACTGCTCGAGACGTTCCTGCTCGACGAGGACGCCGTGACCCCCGAGATGCTGAAGCGCGCGCTTCGCGCGGCGACTCTCGACATCACCGTCACGCCGGTGCTCGCCGGCTCGGCCTTCAAGAACAAGGGCGTCCAGCCGCTCCTCGACGCGGTCGTCGACTACCTGCCGAGCCCGCTCGACGTGCCGCCCGTGCACGGAATCGACCCGCGCACGGAGCACGAGCTCTCGCGCCGGCCGGCCGTCGACGAGCCGTTCTCGGCGCTGGCCTTCAAGGTCATGTCCGACCCGTACGTCGGGAAGCTGACGTACATCCGCGTCTACTCGGGTCAGATCAACTCCGGCGACCGTGTCCTCAACACGACGACCGGGAAGACGGAGCGCGTCGGGCGGATCCTGCAGATGCATGCGAACCACCGCGAGGAGCGCGAGCAGATCGTCGCCGGCGAGATCGCCGCCACCGTGGGGCTCAAGTCCACGACCACCGGCGACACGCTGGCGACGGACACGGCGCCGATCCGGCTCGAGTCGATGGACTTCCCCGAGCCGGTCATCTCGGTTGCGATCGAGCCCAAGACGAAGGGCGACCAGGACAAGCTGGGCGCCGGGCTACAGCGTCTTGCCGAGGAGGATCCGACCTTCCGTGTCCGTACCGACGAGGAGACGGGGCAGACGCTGATCTCCGGAATGGGCGAGCTCCATCTCGAGATCATCGTCGACCGCCTCACCCGCGAGTTCAACGTCGACGCGAACGTCGGGCGCCCGCAGGTCGCCTATCGCGAGACGATCTCGAGGCCGGCCGAGAAGATCGAGGGCCGCTTCGTGCGGCAGACCGGCGGCCGGGGCCAGTTCGGCCACGCCGTGATCAACCTCTCGCCGATGGAGCCGGGCGACGGCTACGAGTTCGTCGACAAGATCACGGGGGGCGCGATCCCGAAGGAGTACATCCCGTCGGTCGACCTCGGCATCCAGGAGGCGATGGAGTCGGGCGTCCTGTCCGGCTACCCGGTCGTCGACATCCGGGTGGAGCTGATCGACGGCTCCTACCACGATGTCGACTCCAGCGAGATGGCCTTCAAGATCGCCGGCTCGATGGCGTTCAAGAGCGCCGAGCAGCGGGCCAAGCCGAAGCTTCTCGAACCCGTTATGGCCGTCGAGGTCGTGACGCCCGAGGAGTACCTCGGCGACGTGATGGGCGATCTCAACTCGCGCCGGGGCCGCGTCGAAGGGCTCGAGCCGCGGGGCAACGCCCAGGCGATCCGCGCCCGCGTCCCGCTGGCAACGATGTTCGGCTACGCCACCGACCTGCGTTCGACGACGCAGGGGCGGGCCACGTTCACGATGCAATTCGATCGCTACGAGGACGTTCCTCAGTCGATCGCAGGCGAGCTCGTCGACTCGTCGACGACTGCCTAGCGGCCTGGTAACCACAACCGAGCCAAGAAACGAGAAGGAGAGAAAAAGGTGGCAAAGCAGAAGTTCGAGCGCAACAAGCCGCATCTCAACGTCGGCACGATCGGTCACATCGACCACGGCAAGACGACCCTGACAGCCGCAATCTCGAAGGTGCTGTCCGAGCAGGGTGTCTCGGGCACCGAGGTCCGCGACTTCAACTCGATCGACAACGCTCCGGAGGAGCGCCAGCGCGGCATCACCATCAACACGTCGCACGTCGAGTACGAGACGGAGAATCGCCACTACGCGCACGTCGACTGCCCCGGTCACGCCGACTACATCAAGAACATGATCACGGGCGCCGCCCAGATGGACGGCGCGATCCTGGTCGTGTCCGCCGCGGACGGCCCGATGCCGCAGACGCGCGAGCACATCCTGCTCGCCAGGCAGGTCGAGGTTCCGTCGATCGTCGTCGCCCTCAACAAGGCCGACATGGTCGACGACCCCGAGCTGCTCGAGCTCGTCGAGATCGAGGTGCGTGAGCTCCTGTCCAACTACGAGTTCCCGGGCGACGAGATCCCCGTGGTCCAGGTCTCCGCGCTGAAGGCGCTCGAGGGCGACCCCGAGTGGACGCCGAAGATCCTCGAGCTCATGCAGCACGTCGACGCCTACATCCCGGAGCCGACGCGCGACACCGACAAGCCGTTCCTGATGCCGATCGAGGACGTGTTCACGATCACGGGTCGCGGCACGGTCGTCACCGGCCGGATCGAGGGGGGCACGATCAACTCGGGCGACACGGTCGAGATCGTCGGCATCCACCCGGAGACGGCCAGCACGGTCGTGACCGGGCTCGAGATGTTCAACAAGACGCTCGACTTCGCCCAGGCCGGCGACAACGCCG